>Ga0209092_10004990_pt1 | contig 10835 bp, 12 predicted proteins | sample FraStrMetagenome_FD_187446 | JGI IMG/M metagenome (GOLD analysis project Ga0209092, IMG submission 187446) | Marine eukaryotic phytoplankton communities from Arctic Ocean - Fram Strait ARC3M Metagenome (SPAdes) (version 2) | ecosystem: Environmental > Aquatic > Marine > Oceanic | place: Fram... | reverse complement strand
ATAACAACTGCTACTACTCCTCTTCCGAACCTGTAACTGATGAAGAGGATGAGTTGTAACTACAAAGTAATTTATACCTGGTACAAGAGCAGAAGTTAATAAAATAAAAGCATACAGTTTAAAAAAAATACATCTACTGAAGTAGATAATCAACTACATATTTCTACGTAGATCTACGTAGGTTAAGGGGCTGACGGGTAAACGCTAGCATCTTTCTTAAAAAGACAATTTCTTAAAATGTAAACGGCTCTAGTGCTCAAACACTTAACACATAGTTCAAAGTAATGAATCTCGATTCAAAACACTTTTCTTTTTGACGAAAAATCGAAAGATTATATTTTGTACGTCGAAACTAGTAACCTATTGAAACGAGCATTTTCTCTGTCGACATCATTGTACTGGACTTCAGATTTTCTGGTTAAGCTAGATTGATAGATACATAATCTTATGCGGATATGATGTCTACTGGCATTACATCTCTACCATCTCATCCAATCATTCTTGAGACATATTCGGACTCTAAAAGTCCCCTCTTGACAACCATTCTCTAGTTGGTTTTCAATCAAAGATAAACTATTTTACGGGCTTGCCATCCTTCTGCCCAATCAACATCAGACCCATTTGAGCTATCTTCTTTTCTGCTGTTGTCATATCTGTCACGTGAATGGGTTCAAAAGTATTTATTTTATGCATTTGATCGGCTTCATTTTAAGCTCGTTTTCTTCATGACTCTCCTACTGTCTCGCCACCTTTCTTGTAGAAATATCGATGTGTAAATGATACCTCATGCACGGCAGAACTTTCTCTGATGTCAACCACTACCTGCTCCTTCGTACATTGAAAGTAGTTATCCTCATCCGTGACTTGGGTATTGTGAAACATCTCAAATTTAAAACCTTCTTTACTTTGACCGGCAAACATGACCAATGTCTTACCTCCAGCATCTTGACTGATACGCTTGTCTTTCCACGTAGCAGCCTGGGCATATGATAACTTTACTAGTACCAGAACGCCGAACAATGAATTCTTCTTCAACGACTTCTTCTTCATCATTGTGTTCTTCATCTTCATCCTCTGTTTCAGTATGTTCATTATCTTCTGCTTGTTCAAAAGTATTTTCTTCTTGAGCAACTTATTTTATTGATCTTCGTCCTCGTCAACAGTTTCAGGTCCTGAGTCTTGGACTTCATTTGGTTCTTCTATTTTTTAAACTTTGATCAGCAAACTTCACCACTTTCTTGCCTCCAGCATCTTGACAGATATGCATGTTATTCCATATAGCAGCCTGTGCATATGATATCTGTACGGGTACCTTAAAATGGGTTGATAGCCTCTGTCACCACTTATCCCTGACAAGCGATAAGATTCATCATCAGCTATGTAACTATTTTTCAACTTTATACTTATTCGTTAACATCTACTCGTGTACCTGTCATAGATTACATCATACTTAAAATTCGTCCTCTTCATTAATTACTGGTTCGGAAGAGGAGTAGTAGCAGTTGATATATGATCGAAGTATATTATTCGCATCGTCACTTTCCCTGTTATTGGACCAGGAGTTCCCTTATTCTTGATGGTATATAGTCTATAGAAATTTTGCATATTAGCTCACAATACGTTAAATATTGGCGCGCAACTAAAGCTATGTGTAATAATCTAATTTAACCTCTCATAAAGTTTTGTAAGATAAATGTTTCGGATTCGAATGGCGGTATGTTGCGATGTAAAAAAGAAAGCGAAATGTTGAGGTACGAAGTTTCGTTTCTGGCGAGTTGATAATGAAACCGAATTGGTTGCGTCTAATGATGATGTCAATTGTTCAATGCATGTTATCACCATAAATAATTATCATCCGACTCCAGTAAAATGTGGTGCTGAATCGAGGGAAGGGAATTTCGGCAAGGATTATGTGTTTACGATGATGATGACGCACACCGGAAGATGATAAGTAGAGAATGGGCGATATATCTGACGTCAAAGAAGGCCCTTTGTGATACGTGAAAGAAAAATGAGCAATTTTGTACCTGCGGTGTCGATCAGGAAATTTCTAAAACAAATCGTCATAAGATGTTTCTGTTCTACCTCCAATGATGACCTGCGGAAATGTTTCTTGTGGTGTAGCAATTAGCAACGATTTTAAAATCCTCATCATAAGAATTGTCGGATGTACCTTCGTCCTCGTTGATCCCCTCGTGTGTATGTTGATCCTTGAAGTTGCTCTGCGAGTTTTTGTTGCGGTGGTAGTCGTAGCGTAAAGCGCAGGTGAACTATTATTGGGTCCGTCGTTATTGAAGATGCAGTAGTACCACTTGTCATCACCATAGGTTGGACAGGTATTGTCAGACTTGAGGTGAGGAGGAGTCCAATGTGACTTTGTTTCGTTATCTTTATAACAATCATAATTATACTTATTATGTTGATTACCGGTGCTATTATTAGTTTTCGCATGTGTGTTGCGTGATATGTTTCAAGATTCGTTGTATGTACGTTATCGTCGATGTTTTGTGGTGTTAACTTATTGACATATTTTCGGAATTTCTTTTTCACTATGTTGGCATGGCTGAATAATGAATAGATTTGAGTCATGTGTCGTCGATTCTGTCTGTTTCAACTGCATCAAAATGGTAATCATAAGATTAACATTAAAATGAAAACTAGAATCAATATTTTGACTCATTCGCAGAAGACAAACTAAAGATCAAGATAATCCGTTGTTATGGAGCAATATATTATGCAATGTGCCTACTGCAGGGCATCTTCTGGCTCTCTTTCTGTATCCATCGAAAATCCTAAACACCGTTGAAATGTGGGTCAAATCGCAAACCATTGTTAGCGTAATGGACAACCTCCCTAGGAAGAGGAGAACAAGTCAAGTCCTCGGTTAGCCCTTCGATTACGTGAAGAATGAGAGATAATGATGTATCATTCGTCAGATATAGATCCATAGGAAGAAAAATTAGAATTCCCGAGATTTTAATCACATTTAAGAACTTCACTTGCATTTTTTCCCAGGCACCCACGAAGTCAGGTGTGCTTATTATAGTAACAACATTTTTCAACGTTCAAAGAACGAATTTTTTTTAACTGTATGCTTTTATTATGTTAACTTGTGACAAGAGGCAAGAAGTAAAATTATTCGTGTCATGGTCATGGGTAAAATCGCTGAAGGAACTTTCCCAATCGGCAGAGATGATGTGTCGAATTAAAGTAATAATTATAAATGGATGCGAAGGGTGTAGTTACAGTACATGCCAGCAATTGTCTAATGATTAATAATGGATGATGTAAATGGCACGTCCTGCAGGGTGTTCATATGAGATACAATTGCTACGTATATCATATAACTAGTATCAAAAATAGACTAACTCGAGAATTTCCTAATACTTTTTAAATCAACGAGAACGTCCGATGTACCTAATCAGAAAGATATTATTAACTTGCTTTACGACATCGAGGTTCCATGATACAACAGAACACATTGGTACTGACACTGACGTTTTGTTGTCAAAACATTATCTCTATAAAATTTCGTAACTGACTCTTTATTGTTTACAAAAGACTTGTGGGCATTCTTTGCATTCGATTGTGAATGAACACTTTCGATCAACAAAATGGTTGAATTGATTACAGTAAAATATGTGTCTCGAACATTTGAGTAGATTACATCGAACTCAAAGGATCCTGACAAGAATTAAATTCATTATTATAAATGTCTAACACTGGGACATCAATAAAAAATCTCACCTTTTCTTTGTTCGGTGACTGTTGAAACATAATTTCACGGAATAAATCCTGATACGCAATCTCACAATTGGTAGGCCAGAATCCCAAACTACAGAGAGAAATAAAAGTAAGACGACAACATCGTAAAAATGAGATTTATCACAAACTTACGCCTTTTTCCTGCGAATAATCTTAACCATATCTTCCTTCTTAATACCAAGAGGCATTCCACCAGTCTCTACAACGAGTCTCCTCAAATCTTTTAAATCCTTCACAATCTCATCCTCATTCTTCGAAACATTGGTAAAACGATCCAACACATCCGTAATCTCTTTCTTAATCTTTAACTGAGCGGCCTTAAACTCCATTCGTTGCTTCTCACTTTCTTTAAAATCATCCGTAGGTTCCGTAAGATACTCTGGCCTGGATGAGGCCAATGCTGCATTGGGGGGAAATAACACAGCAGCAGCAGCTACAGCTGATGACGATGATGCCAACAAACCTGTGAGAACATCACGACGACTGCTTTCATGGGCATGTGCTTCGAGTGCCGTATTACCGATTCCAACGGATCTTCGGATGGATTTGCTGCTACTGCAAGTAAACGTAAACGCTTCAGAGATATGCAATGTGATTGCCACTAATGCCAACAGCGAAATGGACATTGATTTTCCCCTCGTCATTTTTCCCAGTATACGTATTAATATTAATATATTTTACAATGTGCTAATAATTTCTTAAAGACTCTGTATGCCGAAGAAGATCTTTTGGCTTGTACTTAGTGCAGAATGAGTGAGGGTCGTGTCAGTAAGTAGGTTCAGTCTTTGACCAACGTCAGCGTAAGCAGAAAGTACAGTGTGCGAAATTTCGATTTTTGGTAAGATACATGATGATACATGTACCCCGTTTAAGACGAACGTATGTACAAATCCCAATGTTGTGTTGATGACTTTTATCCACTACCCCAGCATTTATTTTTTGTTAGCATCTACTCTAGTACGTTTTATGTAGTCGCTTGCTAGAGTATATAGGAACGAAATTAAGTTGTTGGATTGATTAGTGTCTCTAGAGTAGTTCGAGTAGAGTGAACGCTAGATTGATAGACCATAATGTGAATAACAAAAAAGCGAAAGTATTCGAAGATGTATTTATTAAATGTTTTTCTTTGCAGGAGAAGCAATGATAACTGAGTAGATCCTCTCTCTATTATTAACAGAACAGGACATTAAATGCGATAAAAATAACGCATGGATGTAAATGCTGCTATCGAATCAAAGAAAAAGCTAAGCAACAAATCATCTACACAATCCCATTCGTTTCCATATCCACCGTTACCTCGTTCACAAAAAAAATTTCTTGGATATATTCTCACATTCCAAAATATTTCCAGCTTAATCGGGAATACTCAATGACCTGCCCTTCTTTCCTCTAAGTTATCCCAATCAACCGCTGAAGGAACAACGTACATATTCTGTATCCATGTTGGTATTATCCCTCTACACAGTCGGAGGCGGTCCAACACTTGAAACATCAATACTATCCATAATAAACGGAAACACGAAAAACAATAGACTAGCAAACACAATGAACGGAAACGCTATCCATAAACCCAAATCAAACCCATCGAACACTTCACCACCCTCCTCCGAAACTTCGGTACTTGCAGATTCCCATTCAGCCATTTTGGCTTCCAACTTTTCCTTGGCTACCAATTCTTCTGTGCTTAAAGGCTCTTCGTTTCGCACCATACGCATTACCGATACGAAATTGGATTTTCTCGTCACCGACCAACAACATCGTTGCTGTGGAACAAATGCCAGTGATGACACTGCAAAAATGGTCAGAAATAATACAAGTCGCATGATTTGGTTCATGTTTTGTGTTTGGTAGTGAGCAATGAATAAAATCAAATAGGTAACAGTTTTCACTAAATGATAGTGATGGTTATGGGTTATGGGTGATGGTGATGTTGGAATTAAGCGATGACGATGACGATGAGGATATTATTTGACTTTACGAACTCCGTAGGCTGAAATCTGTACAAGTTACGACGTTACGACGATGACTCAAGTAAGTGTACGAGTCGTAGTCGTAAGTCGTAAGCGTAAGTTGATGTGTGGGTGTAGGGTGTAGGGGACCTTGCGAACTCCGATGCGAATGCTGAATCCTGATGTTGTGATGTCAGCATAGCCTTGTTCCGCTGCTATGCGATACCATCCCACTGCTGTTGAATAACTTCTATCGACGCCAAATCCACATTCATACATATATCCAAGATTATTTTGAGCATTAGCATGGCCTTGTTCCGCTGCTTTGCGGTACCATTCCACTGCTGTTGAATCATCTCCATCAACGCCATACATACATCCAAGACAAGCTTGTGCATATTGGTCACCAGCTTCTGCTATTCTCTCAATGTCTAAATCCACTGCCCTCCGTTAAAATTATTTGGCCTTATTTTCATTCTTTTCAACTCGACTTGATTTCCACTAAAGTAACCCAGGATCCGCAAAGCGACCTTTCCAAATATTCATTATAGTGTTAGATTCAGAGTCTGGGGCGCCAATAATCATTTCATATGCCTTCTCCATGTCGATTTTCCTTCTATTCATTCCATATAGATATTCATCAATTTTCTGATAGATAACATATGCTCGTTCCTTTGGCATAGGAGGGTTTAGAAACATGCCATCATGTTATTATTCCACGCCTTCTCATACGCTTCAGCAAAATAACTATCGTCATACTTCTTGCACGCTGCATGACCCTTCTCTTTCATCAATAGCTGACGAATGGCAACGTTGTCAAAATAAGAAGCACGCTCATCAAACCTTGTATTGGTGACAGGGTCCAAATTAGGATGTGTCAACAAACTCTTGCAAAGATGTTTACGATCATAGGTATAATCACTCATAATCGCGGGATCTTCCATTAACTCCAAACTCAAGGGACATGTCAAAAGATCATCATATTTATTTTCAGTACTCGAGACTTTAGATTCATTCTCATTGATCTGAGTATCGACGGGTTTGGAAATTTCCACGACTTTCTGAAGGATCACCTTGTCCATAAACTCTTTTTCCGATTGGATGAAATCTGCATCTTGTGCTATGCTTCGTAATTGGTCATCAAGATCGGTCTCATCTTTTGCGAAACCGTTGTTAATGACCAATTATCAAAGCGTTTCAAAATATCTTGTTGATTTTCTTTCATGTCAAATAAAATTTCCCCAACCTTATCATAGAGCTCCTCAGTTAAACCACGAGTCTCCTTCATGGTCTCTCGCAATTCAACGGTGATAACAACTCCGGAACTTCGCATACTATTCAGAGCTCTCTCTATTTCGAGGCCAACAGATTCGATCTTCTTCCTGTAAGTACCGATGAGGAAAAATACCTTGATATTCTTTTTACTGAGAACTTCTTCCACCACTGTCTTTCCCTTGTCAACTGCGATCCGCAGGTCATTCATCGACTGAATTAAACCACACGTTTTCTTTTGCTTCGATTGTTTAAATGCTATGGAAAGTTCGCCAAGAGTTCTCTCGAGTGAAATTAACAGCTTCCCGAACCAACACAGTTCCTCGCGAAGTAAATGCCCATTCACACTTCTAATTAGTCGAGACGTGAGCTGCACCAGGGCCACAACCGAAGCTATTGCACCGATGACATCCATGATGATAATTATTCTTCGTTCATTGGTTTTTGTTGGACCAACAAAAAATTGATGGTTTCAATTTTGACCAGCGATTGGAGTGCATCAACTTATTCTTCGTTCATTGGGTTTTGTTGGACCAACAAAATATTTATGGCTTCAATTCTGACCTGCATCAACTTTCTTTTCTAATAATATTCTGTGGGACTGAAATTGGGTTTGAGAGTATCGACAAGAATTTTTTGTGTTATCGTCCACACGATGCAAGAGGGGGAGTGCATACCATTTCATGAGTACAGGAGAAGATTTATTGAACACATCAATGCTTCTAAACTTCATTATTTGGGGGGTTTTGTGTCGAATCGGTAGCAATTGTGAAAATGGGCCTGTCTCATAAAAATAAATTTGGTCGAAGTCGAAGAGCATGCACGGCATATATTATGAACAATTTGTTGCCTTTTAGGGAAGAGTGGTTGATAAATTGATGACTTATTGTAATGAATACAGTGCGCTTTGCGAATGGGTGGCCATTACCTGTGAAATATTTGAAGGGATACAACGGATTTATTTAGTCAGGATAAAGATGTCGATATAAATTAATATATGATCCTCGAACCATATACCATCATAATATTCGTTAGATTAAATTTTTGCCAACAATGTTGGATGCAAAGCATTATATCTTCAAAAGAAAGTATAGTGTATGGATAGGAAAATAATGAGGATTTAAGAAAAATGGGGTCTGGGATGACTGAAAAACAATTAGAGCGGAAACTCAACTTTTGCTCAATTCTTCTAAATTACCGACATTTTTATCTAAGTCCACGCCTACTCTTATTATGTGAGCTGAAGAAATCTCGAGCTAACCTCACATTTTAATCACATTACAAGTTTTATAATTTATAGTATTCAAAAGTTACTTTAAAGTTTCCGTCCATATATAGAGATTATGACACAAAGTTTACCAGAGGAATGATTGCTTCTGACATACCATGATTGCTGTCATTTGTTACGTTCGTTACCGATTCATTGAAACTGGAGGATGTATTTTTCATATCTTTTGTGCTAGAAATAACTCTTGACGCGGCTATCTTACGTTGATATATGTTTCCTTTAAAATCTTCATTCGCAGTCTCTACAACAGCTCCTCGCATAACTTTCTTAGGATCAAATGCCACTTCAAGCAGCAATATTAATCGCATTTTCTATGTTAATGCATAGTAACGTGGTTGCGAAGCCAAAAGTCAAAAATGTACGGTAAAGATCGTCAATGCCGACATGAGATATAAAGAAACATCGTAAAGAATTTGGCATAATTCGGGATCAGCTCAATACCAACTCTAGATAAATTTAAAAACTACCATAAATTTCTCTAGATGACAGAAGAAATAGTTCAGAAAGGTATTTTTGTAAAGAGAGAATAGTCGAATGGCTAGAAAAGAGTCATCATGTCGTTGCGTTAGTTACCTAGAGCGTCGATCTCCAATGAAAAAAGATAGGAACGCAAGAAAAGGTCACAAGTGACGAATGACACAACGGTCGCACGTTATTCTACGAGTAGTGTCGGTCAGAAACCGGAAACCGATGTTATTTTTGACTTTTGACTCTTTTCACAGCGCCATTTTTTTTTCCAACTGATTTTTCGCAGATTTTCAACTAAGATTTCGCAAAAATCATGCGATTTTCAACTGTAACCAATCAAATATTCAACTAAAAAATCATGCGATTTCCGACCGTAATTAATTAAATTAATTAAATTTTCAACTATTAACTTTCAAAACATGGTTATTTTCAACTATGTCACATCAAATATTGAACTGATTTTCGTTAAATTTTCAACTGTACTTATTGTAATTATCGACTATCCGTCCATCCATCACATCATGATCAATGATTTCTTTTCCCTTTCCTACCCCACCCATGTGCTAGAGTGGGCTGTCCATTATTCGGAAACGCGTATGATCGCTTGCATATCACCTTTGCATCAACTTCTGCATTCGATGCACAGAAGCAGGCGAAAAATTGGAAAATGCGTACTATGAAGACAACACGAAAAGTACCATAGTTGATGAGGAGTGTGTGGCTGAAAGCAGTAATTATCTAAAGGCCAGAGCTTTGTATTTGGTAAAAAGATAATTCATTTAAGTAGGTACCACGGTTTCCATGTGATTCGACTCCCCTGTAGAGCGGAAACCAAGAGTAATCTTAGCAAAAGGATTGGAGCAGTCTTTTAAGAAGAAGAGGGTGTTCAATTTTTACCGTCAAAATGATTTGAAGAATCGTCATCACGATGTATGAAAATAAAGTTCCACTGAAGTTGTATCAAAAATCGATGTTTTCGTCGAGATGATAGGAAATAAATTTTCAAAATCATTTTAGAAATCTCTGTATGCAAACATGAATCCCTCGAGTCATGGAAATATGCAGGAAACCCAACCTTTTGTTTCGTATTCGTTGGGAAAGTGCTTTGCTAAGGAGCCACGACTCACAGATAACTTTATTGTTCAGAAAGAGCTCGAAGTACAGCAGCTTAGGGCAAAGCAGGTTGATTGCATCCAAGAAGAGTTATGCAATTCCAAGCAACAAAACTAAATGTTGATTCAAAAACTGAACATTCTATCTTCTAACTATGCTAAGTGCACGGATCAATTGTCGATGAAGAGCTGTGAAGGTGAACGATGTTCCGCTCATACGACTGAGCGCAGATGAAAGAACGAATGAATCCCATTCTATATGTGTAAAGAAACGGGACTGCATGTACCACTCGAGTTTGACAAGCCTATAAGTTACTTCAAATGTCAGGTTCCTACACCTGACGAAGTCGAAAACACTCACAATACCACTGTATACATGACAAGTTCTGTCATGTGGGAACCATACGATGAAAACACGAATCAAATGGAAGAGAACATTAGGCAGCAAATCTTACTCAAGCGGCGTGAAATTGATACGCTCATTACATATCCTAACCCATATGTTTCTTCTTGTCCATTTGCGCCCTCACAACTCTTATCAGATACGAAAGGAAAGATTAGCAGCGTACGAACCGATGGTAAATCGTATATTATAAAACCCGAACAACTTGCCAGGAGGTGGAGAACGAGTTTAGACTATGCAACTCGCACACTTAACAAAACAGAGCAACGTGCCCTGAGAGATTGGTCCAAGGTTCATGGAGACAGACGTTTCCGTCCGACGCAGACACAGCTACGATACCCAAGAATTAACTGTGAAGTTTACTCTGATATAGAGTTTGGTCCATGCAAATCACTGGAAGGGAATACATGCCTAGCTATATACGCAACGAAATTTCAGTGGGCAAAGGCGTACCCTTTATTAGAAGAGAGGAACGTCCACCAATCCCTTTCTTATCATTTTAGAGATGTTGGTTTTCCTACTGCGCTGATACCAGACAGTGCGGTTTCATTAACAAAGGGAGAATTCAAGAAAGTCGC
>Ga0209092_10004989_pt1 | contig 10836 bp, 12 predicted proteins | sample FraStrMetagenome_FD_187446 | JGI IMG/M metagenome (GOLD analysis project Ga0209092, IMG submission 187446) | Marine eukaryotic phytoplankton communities from Arctic Ocean - Fram Strait ARC3M Metagenome (SPAdes) (version 2) | ecosystem: Environmental > Aquatic > Marine > Oceanic | place: Fram... | reverse complement strand
GTAGTAAAATTAATATTTCATTAATTTTACTTTTAGCTCACAATTCAAAAACAACAACAACAAACAACCAACCCCCACAACACACCCCACTGTGTGTTTGTCGACAACCTATTCCTAGCATAGGTCACCAGAATCGTAAAAATAAGAGTCTTTTGATTAATACCAGCCTGGGAGAAGGAGGGAATGGCGAGAAATGAATCAAAAACAAATATAAGTAGAGAAATACAGTGGGCTCCATTGCATAGACCAAATATTTTTGATGATTTGTATGATATTTTATAAGGAACAACATCTCTAGTGGATTGCATCAACGATGTAGACACTATTCAAGATTCAGACTATGATGACAAAAACACTTTACCTCATGTTTTCATTCATGGAGGAAGAAGTGGGTCAAATTTGAATGATGAAGAAGAAACAACAGAGTCCACTAGTTTCAAAATCATATTTACAAACAATCAACTATGGTCAAAACCGATCAAAATTGTGGTATCTATGTTTCTCATATATTAATTACAAGATCTAGTCTTTCTATTGTAGCAATAGAGATATAAAAGAGTCACCATGTACCCCCTTCTTAGCTTTTCTACGAGCATCATGATGCCAGTTCCTGGTGAAGTGATACACTTTTTTAATCACCACAAATCGTTTATACAAATTAACTAATGTTCTTTCTCATAATTCATTAATCCCAAGGTGCTCTAAGAAGGGGAGTCTGAGGGGACAAGAAAGATAGTTTTTAGTTCTATTGTGTTATAAATCAACAAAGAAATTTCAAACAAGGAAATCTCCCTTTGTGCATAAAATTGATGGTAGAATTATTAAACCCTGCCACTTTGACGTCGAGAGAGGTAAGAACATAAATAATCCAATAAGGTATCAATGATTTATACTAACTTTGTTCCAATTTTCAGCCTAAGTTTTGTTCAGATTCTAATATGTCAAGCCAAGCAAAACAAAATAAAAAAAGTCTCTTTCCCCCTGAAGCCTTCTATGGTGATTAAGAATGCATCTACCACAATTTATTACTTTTAAATATACTTTCATAACATTTTTCTGTGTATGCCAATTTTACTCCTACATCACATAACTTGGTGCTACGTCAGCCAATTTTGCTGTTATGATGCATAGTGGGTAGGTTTTACAAAAAAGAATCTTGGTTTAGGATAACATTATTCATTAGTATATGCTATAGCTTATATTTATCATCATGAAGGCATTTTGCGATGGACCATATACTTTCTATCAATTATAGTATCATTATTGTGGGGAAAATACAGTCATATAGTTGAGATATGGACTTCCCTATTAGATTTGGTTTTGAGTTGACATTTATTCACTATTTACACTCTACTAGAGCTTCTGATCCCATTGGTATTGATGTATTCTTTTTGACAATTCGTACCTGCACAAAATGAGAATAATTCAGCAGGTAGAACCTTTTACTACCACCCACTAGTAGTGTTCGATCTTTACTTTCATTTTTGACGTTATCAATGATTTTGAAGCTGCCGTCTTTTCATCATAAATCTATAACCCCTAAATCATAAGATAAGTGTAAGTATACACGGTGTACTTGATGAAACAATTCGTCAGCCTTATCAATTAAAAATATTTTGTAAATTGTGAATGAAAACTGACTTGAAAATTTCACAACAGATGTCGTACTCATCGTTAGTTGATGTTTGGAATTCATTCACACAGGATTTGTTCTTTATTAGAGCACATATTTTACGATTTTCTCCAATCCTTACAAAAGTCATGAGTATCTCTCCTTCATCTAGTAAAAAAATAATAGTTGCTTTGTATTTTCTCTACGGTGCAGTACGATACGTCTGATGGAACTGCAACCTTCATTTTTCTCAAAACTTGTATCTTTTTGGATCAGCAGAAGATACCTTTTGTATGTAAAGTTCCATAGTCAGGAATGAGGATATCCAATCTTAATATCTGAGTATGGAAATTCAAATGAAAATACCTATCTAGAAAAATAGATAAGGTACCATTCCATGACGAGTCTGCAACGGAAACAATAAAATGTATGGTGTGTAAAGAAAACAGAGATGAGAACTCATTTTACGTAAAGTATCGTACTCATTCCAAGTAAGTACAATGAAAAAGTATATTTTCTCTCATTTTTGTTGCATCAATTGAAATTTGTTAAATATTTGATTGACAACTTGAGAATTCCAATTGATGTCTAAGTATTGAATGGCCAAAAAGTACGTAGAAGACAAAGAAACATTGACGGAGCATAACTTCGATGATAATATTGGTATTTTCAGCGTAGAAAATCCGATAAGTCAACAAGGTAGAATCGAGAGTCTGAAGTATGTGATGCTTAGAGACATTCTACGTAAGTAACTGCAATTGCATTCACCAATAAATTTCGATATTCTGTATGTTGGTGCATGAAAGCTCTTGTTACATAGTAGATTTTGTTCTTCAATTCTCGTTCATCATTTAACAACATGTATGTATACAAAATATAGGAAAGAAGATATCATCATCATCCTTCTTCTTAAAGTATTTCTTTGCCAACAAGATGTTATCTTCATCGGCAAGTAGAGCAATTGCTTCAGGTCGGCTTAGCCGAGTAGATGGGTCAAAATCTATAATACGTCGTGTGGTTGGATCTAGAACATCTTCGTCCTCTCGAATTTCTTCTCGTCGATTAGCAGCTCCACTCGCATCTGCTGCAAATCATTGCAAAACTCCTTTTTTGCTTTATAGCACAGAGCGAATTTTGGAACAAAAGACTGGAAACAAGAACGCTGCAAAACTGAAGACTTTGTACGATGCTTCACAAGAGACTGAAAATTGTGGAGTTGGACTTGTGGCCTCTCTTAAGTCAGTACCAAGTCGTAAGGTTGTAGATGATGCTGATGAGATGCTTGTAAGAATGAGCCACAGAGGTGGTTGTGGTTGTGATCCAGCAAGTGGAGATGGAGCAGGTGAGTTCATGAAAGACGTGAAAAATGATGTAGTTTCTTTGGAGCAAATGAACTCTTTTTTGGTATACTATTGAAATATATCTGACGATGTTTTACACCCAAAAAATAGGTATTTTGGTGGGCATGCCAGACTCCTTCATGAGAACAAAGGCTAAGGATCTTTTCAATACCAATCTTCCAGAGAGTGGAAAGTATGCAGTAGCCAACGTATTTTTCCCTCATGGTAACAATGAAGCTCTCACAGATTGCAAGTCCATCTTGGAACGGCTTACAAAAGAACGCGGTCTTCAAGTGATTGGATGGAGGAAGGTTCCAGTAGACAACTCTATGCTTGGTCGTGATCCATTAGATTCAGAACCAATCACGGAACAAATTTTTGTACAACATGGAAAGCGGGATCTTGATAATCGTTCGTTTGAACGAGAACTTATGCGTATTCGAAAAATGTGTGAAGAAGAGGTAGCCTCCAATCTTGGACCTGAAAGTGGATTTTATATCAATTCTTTGACGTCTCATACTATCACCTATAAAGGTCAATTAACCCCAGAGCAAGTGTCTCAGTACTATCTTGATCTAAAAGACCCTTCCTTTATTTCTCATTTGGCTCTGGTTCATTCTCGTTTCTCTACAAATACCTTTCCATCTTGGGAACGTGCACAACCCATTCGTATGATGTGCCATAATGGAGAAATCAATACTCTACGAGGAAATAAAAACTGGATGTACAGTCGTGGCGGTATTATGTGTTCTGATTATTACGGAGATGATACTGCTCAGCTTCTTCCTGCGACAAGTGAAAACATGAGTGATAGTGGGAACTTTGACAGTGTTTTGGAACTCTTAACAAAGGGAAGTGAAAGAAGTCTCCCTGAATGCGTTATGATGATGGTTCCTGAAGCCTGGCAAGATAATGAACATCTATCAGATACAAAAAAATCATTTTATGAGTACAACTCCTGCATTATGGAACCTTGGGATGGACCTGCTATGGTGGCATTCACGGATGGCCGATACATTGGAGCTACTTTAGATCGTAATGGACTTCGTCCTTCTCGTTACTACGTCACTAATGACGATCACGTTATGCTTTCATCTGAGATTGGTGTATGTCCTGATTTACCAGATTCAGAGGTTAAAATTAAGCATCGTCTAGAACCAGGAAAAATGTTTTTGGTTGACTTTGAAACAGAACGAATCGTTCCTGATAATGAAATTAAAGAACAAGTTGCAGCTGAACGACCCTATGCCGAATGGATTAAGGAGAAGATGGTTGATCTTGAAAAATGGACTAGTGAATCAAATTCCAAACGCGACGCTATGGACTTTAAACAAACGAACCGTAAATTGAATATGTTTGGGTATACGACGGAAAAAATGGAAATGCTACTCCTACCAATGGGTGTGGGAGGAAAAGAGTCCTTGGGTAGTATGGGAAATGATGCAGCCCTTGCAGTTTTATCTGACAAGCCTAGGCAGGTTTCTGATTACTTTAAACAACTTTTTGCCCAAGTGACAAATCCCCCAATTGATCCTATTCGCGAAGAAATTGTCATGTCCTTAGTCTGCCCGGTGGGACCGGAAGGAAATCTTTTGGCAGAACCCAGTAAGGATCATTGTGAGCGTCTCCTTGTGCGTCATCCAGTATTGACCTTGGAAGAAATGAAAACATTGAAAGATAAAACATACAAAAATTCCGAAGGATCTACCGTACACAGCTCTCTTGTTATTGATTGTACTTTTCCAGTTGGTTCTGGACCTGATGGTATGCTTTCGGTACGTATTTTTCTGAACACGAAAAATCTCTTTTTTTGCTTTGGTTTCTCATTAATATTTTTTTCAGGCACTGGAACGTATATGTGATGAAGCTGCTGATGCCATTCAAGGTAGTTTGGAATCTAGTGGAGTACAATCAGTGATTCTATCTGACCGAATGGCCGGTCCTGACCGTATACCTTTACCCTCTTTGCTTTCAGTTGGAGCTGTACATCAACATCTTCTCCGTACCAAGCAACGTCCAAAGGTATGTCCACTTTTTTCTTGGTAGATTTTAATATCAAACTTTCAACCAGCACTGAATCTCAATGTTTCATATTACTCATTTATGTTAGGCTGCTATATTTGCTGAATCTGGGGACGTGAAAGAAGTGCATGATTTTGCAACAATATTTGGCTTTGGATGTGATGGATGTTGCCCTTACGTCTCTTATGAGGGCTTGTCAAAGATGAATTCCGAAGGTCTCATTGAGGCAAAATCTGGAATGGAATTTTCTGATGACGAGATTTTCAACAATTATCGAAAGGCAGCAGCCAAGGGTTTACTTAAAGTTATGAGTAAGATGGGGATTTCTACTCTTCAAAGTTACAAGGGAGCTCAGGTATGTTATTTGTCTAATAAATATTTGTTAATTCTTTAGGATTGTATTCTGGAACTAACCCTTTGCGTAGGTATTTGAAGCTGTTGGACTTGCAGACGAAATTGTTGATAGATGCTTCACAGGAACTACAACACGAATTCAAGGAACTGACTTTGAAGCACTCTATCGCGACTTAGAACGTTTCCATGATGCTGGTTATCCTACTGAAACATCTGAAAGCACTCCTCTCGTACAAAATCATGGAGAACTACATTATAGAGATGGCGGAGAAGCTCACTTGAATCACCCCACTGGTATTGTCAATTTACAGGTATGTTTAAACTAGTTTATCAAGTACGACATGTAAGCCGAGATATTTTGCACTTATTCATTTTCTTGTAACAAATAAAATAACAGGTCGCAGCCCGTACAAATAGTCGAGAGGCATACAAGGAGTTTGCAAAGTCTGTAAATGATCAGAATAAAAAAGTCACTCTTCGGGGTCAGTTAAAGTTTAAGTTTGACCCATCACGAGCTATCCCATTGGATCAAGTGGAACCAGCATCTGAAATCGTGAAACGATTTGCTACAGGTGCCATGTCTCTTGGATCAATTAGTCAAGAGGCTCATGAAACTTTGGCAATTGCAATGAATGGGCTTGGAGGTCGATCAAACACTGGCGAAGGAGGAGAAGACCCAAAACGGTTTGCAGACAACAGACGGTCTAGTATCAAGCAGGTAAGGTTATTTTCAGGAATTTTGATGAGTCTAAATTTGGAGTACCGAAGCTAATTTTCTTAAATTTATTTATCAAATAGGTTGCTTCGGGACGCTTCGGTGTTACATCCAACTACCTCGCGAATAGTGATCAAATTCAGATCAAAATGGCCCAAGGTGCAAAGCCTGGGGAAGGTGGCGAACTTCCAGGTTTTAAGGTAAATTATCTATATGCTTTACGAGGTTTCCATGCTTACTGACTCAAAAACTGACTTCGGTTACTATGTGGTACTAGGTTTCAGATTATATTGCTGAAAATCGTCATACGACTCCTGGTGTTGGTTTAATCTCTCCCCCCCCTCATCATGATATTTATTCTATTGAGGATCTTGCACAGCTTATACATGATTTGAAAAATGCACAACCAACAGGTGACGTCTCTGTGAAACTTGTATCTGAAGTTGGAGTAGGAGTCATTGCTGCTGGCGTTACTAAAGTACGTTATTGAAAAGCTTAAGCAACGGTTCTAGGAATTTTTATTGAACTAACTTTTTTTTTGAAACTTTTGAAGGCTCTTGCTGATCATGTCGTTATTAGTGGACATGATGGAGGTACTGGTGCAGCCGCATGGACAGGGCTGAAGGGCGCGGGTTTGCCCTGGGAGCTTGGTTTAGCTGAAACTCAACAAACTTTAGTTTTGAATAATTTACGTGATAGAGTTCGTCTACAAACAGATGGCCAACTAAAGGTATGTATTAAATCTCTCTCTATGCTATATGATCGACTTTCATCTAATTCTATTCATTAATGTTATAAATTTCGAACATTTTAGACTGGAAGAGACGTTGCCATTGCAGCTTTGCTTGGAGCTGAAGAATTTGGATTTGCAACTGCCCCTCTTGTTGTTATGGGATGTATCATGATGCGCAAATGTCATCTAAATACTTGCCCCGTAGGTGTTGCAACACAAGATGAAGAGTTAAGACGAAAATTCACTGGAGTTCCAGAGCACGTGCAGAACTACTTCTTTTTGTTGGCTGAAGAGGTCCGAGAAATCATGGCAAATCTAGGATACAAAACGATGAATGAAATGATAGGGCAATCTCAAAACTTGGAAGTAAACTCCCGTGGATTAAATTATAAGAGTCGCGGACTTGACTTAACTCCTTTACTAACTCCTGCGTCTGAACTTAATCCATCAGCTGGGATCATTCACAAACAAAACCAATATCATGGTCTTGATATTGCACTCGATAACGAGCTCATTGAGAAAGCCACGTCTGCTCTTGATGATGGTTCCCCTGTAGTTATTGAAAGCTCAATCAATAACTTGAATAGAACATGTGGAACAATGCTTTCGTATCACGTGAGTATTTGCAAGCATTTCAGATTTGTTTGATAATACGCGATTCTAATACATTTTTTTCCTGTTGGATGATTTAGGTATCGAAAAAATATGGACAGGTAGGACTGCCTGATGATACTATTCATTTGAAAATGCATGGACACGGTGGCCAATCCATGGGTTTTACTCTTGCGAAAGGCATCACAATGACTGTTGAAGGGGATGCTAATGATTACACTGGAAAGGGTTTATCTGGAGGGAAAATCGCAGTTTATCCCTCTGAGAAGGTATTAGAAGATGGGTTTATAGCTGAAGACAATGTAGTTGTTGGGAATGTGTGCTTATATGGAGCCACATCTGGAAAAGCTTTTTTCAGAGGCAAAGCAGGAGAGCGTTTTTGCGTTCGTAATTCTGGTGCTCTCGCTGTAGTTGAAGGAGTTGGAGATCATGGGTGTGAGTACATGACTGGCGGTCACGTTGTTGTGCTCGGTGAGACTGGACGAAATTTTGCAGCAGGTATGAGTGGAGGAATTGCTTATATTTACGACCCTGATAATCAATTCTCAGAAAGGGTGAACATGGGACTTGTTGGGCTGGAAGAGGTTGATTCAGAGGAAGAAAAATCGCTCTTGCATGAATATATTCAAGAACATATTGATTATACTGGAAGCGCTGTCGGAAAAAAAATGCTTGAAAACTGGGATGAAACCGCCAGTAAGTTTGTTAAGGTCATGCCGCATGACTATAAAAGGGTGCTTTTGGAGAGAGCCAATGCCGAAGCTGAGGCTGCGTAAACTTTCATTTCGCGTAAAAATGCTCATTTTAACATAAGATGCGACAAATATGTAGTATTTTTCGTTTTATCAGCAAGTACAATATAGAAACATTTTACAAATAGAAAGCTTTGCTGCCAAAATCTCCTGCTTATTGTTCGAAACATGCTCCTGTAAAATGTATTATCCAATCTTTCAGAACCACTATTCCTTCCTATCCAAATCAATTTTTTTAATAACCAAATTCAATTTTATTTTTCTGAACAATCCTTTTAGATATGTCTTTTAGTTTGTTGGGAATTACTTTTTTCCACACCATGATAATAAATTTTATCTTTGTCCATTTGTTTCCGTGAAATAGACCCATATAATCTCATTCACGGATATGAGTGTATGATTCCCTTCCCAAGTCATAGATTACACGAAAGTGAGCCATCTGTACTTAAAAATGAGAAAAGTAACTCCTAATTCAATCCATTCACATCTGCTTCATTTCTTCCAAATTTGAGGGATAGTTTCTGACTTTACTATTATGATATTTCTTTACAGAATTGCAAAAGTATCGAGTTTTTTTCATACATGTCTGATTGCAATTTGGTGTTTTTAAACTCCATAAAATACCATCCTCAGGTTCATCCAGTGACGGTAGAGCTAATTCAGAAAATTGACCTTTCAATGATTTGAGTTGGGACCTTAAATTGATCATCTAAATCAAAGATCATGTCCATCGTCGGGTCATGTGCTTTGTGATGTGATGAAGCTTTTGTGTATATTTACTAACATTTTGATATGAAAACTGAAAAACACGTTATTATGAACTTCCACGTGTATGGAGTGTAATTTGGTTATATATTATATTATTCAATGCTTCTTTCAAAATTTTGGACTTTGGATGCGAAAATAAATTGTAGCTTTCAGCTTGGGGTTAAACAACATAATTATAAGCTATTTACATTTACGAGTGTTCAATTGGAACTTTTATCGGGAGACAATTTTGGAACAATAATTGCTTCTACAGTAATTGCATAAACTTTGTCGAAAGTTCTGGTTTATTGATCCCAAGTTGCTCATGATATTTTAGATGCTACAAATTCTTTCAAGAACTAAAAAAACTCTGCTTTTTTGGTTTTATTCCAAAAGCCCTTACTTAATCAACGGACAAATTGTATGTCCTTTTTTAAGCACAATACCGCCAAGTTGAATAATTGTTATTCTCAATTTTATTTCATGTATCTTTCGTAGCTTACCATACAATAAGAATACTCCTATTGTTCTTAAATCTACCCCAAGCAAACTCTTATACAGCTAAAACCTGTGTTCTTGTTTTAATTATTCGTAATTCGTACATTCAAATGAAGTACTCATCATAAGAAGGTTATGTCATTTAAACCTGCATGCTCGTCAAGCATTCATATACATAGTGTCAACATCAGTTCTCATTCAACGTTTTGAGTAATTACCGTAGCTCAGAATTATTCGAAAAGAAATATGAATCATGTGAAGTCTTTCGGCTTGAACAATCGATAAGAAATTTTTGCTGATGTAAAGAAACAAAAGCAGTCTTTCCGTTCTTAAATGATGAAAATTGGAAAGCAAGACACTTAGCATATTCATACACTCGAATAATGAGACCCAATAAAAATATACGTTTCATTAATAAGATATATTCGAAAGACATTTCACTCTCTAGAGTGTATGACCCATCTCTCTCTCTATAGAGAGAGACAGAGAGAAAGCATTTTGTGACACTTTAAATTCTAGAGATATGGATATCACGACTGACTATTCTATGAAAGACTTCTTAATAGATTACATTATTGTATAAATAGTGTCTTGCAACATGATGACCGTTTCAAAAGCCTTACGTAAAAAGCTCAAGAAGACATTTACCTATGAATATAGATACGAATGACTATACTGATACGGTGCTATCTGCAAAATTTAATTCTTCACGGGTCCATTTTTAATAGCCTTCAATACTGAACAAAATAATACGTTCATTCAAATTTCAGGGAAAAACTTCTAAAAAAGAAGAAATGAAAATGCATAACCAATAAAATCAAATAATTTTTTACATTGTATGCGTAGCACTAAGATAAATGCAAATAGCAGTTAAATAAAAGAAATTATAATTTAGATCAACAATATGGCTTAATGGTGCACATATTCTCTCTATAGTATGAGATTAAGTCATTGAGAATGGCATCTCTTGCAGATTGATATGATGTAGAAAAAGTAGTGGTAGGAGTAAATTAGTATTTTCATGTGTTTAATTAGCCGAATCAAATTCAGAATGAAACAACAAAAAATGCATAAATCTGCATGATGTCCGATAAGCTGGAATATAAAAATACTCACGATTTAATGACCAATAAATCATATCTATATTTTAGCTCTTATGGTTCTGAACTGTACATGTAATATGCAATACGTACGTATTCAAATCTATGTGCAAGTGTCGTACAGTTCTAAACATGAAACAAAATTCGCTTCAAAAATATTGCGTGTATATTTTATGCTTATTATCTTGTTCCAAAAACTTTATTCTATCCAATTTGAAACATCATTTCCAACAATGAATATTCTGCTCATTATACCATTGCTCCTTCTCCAAAATCAGCTTGCTCTGTCCCACAGCATTTTCGATTTTAACTATCAAAATGATAATAACGACTATGGAGTCGGGACTCCAA
>Ga0209092_10004988_pt1 | contig 10836 bp, 28 predicted proteins | sample FraStrMetagenome_FD_187446 | JGI IMG/M metagenome (GOLD analysis project Ga0209092, IMG submission 187446) | Marine eukaryotic phytoplankton communities from Arctic Ocean - Fram Strait ARC3M Metagenome (SPAdes) (version 2) | ecosystem: Environmental > Aquatic > Marine > Oceanic | place: Fram... | reverse complement strand
CTTCATCGTCAAGTCCGAATCTATCCTGAAGCTCTAGTGCTATTAGGTGTAGATCATCTCTTGAGCGTTCACTCATCTGACTGTTGGCCAGGATCTGAATGCAACCTACCACACTCTGTAGCAGTTCCTCGGTCTGTGAGTCCACAATGTAAACGTCTGGGACATTTGGGTCTCGTTCAAATTCTTCTTCAAATTCATCGTTGTCGTCGGACATTTTAGGGTTCTCACGTTATTAGTCTTTCTTCAGTTCAGAGCTTACAATTCGAAAGCTCTTGGGCTTGAAAGGAACAACGGTTCCCTCAGGCTTGGGTTCTGGTGGCTGAATGTGTAGGCCCAATCTCAGTGCTAGTTCTTTGGTCAAGCTCAGCATGTTATCTTGTGCGGTCTTGCAACCTTGAATGCTGGCTAGATCTTCTGCTAGTTCTGTGACCACTTCTGCTATTCTTCTAGTGTCGTGATCCAGTTCGTAATAAGGGGGTTTCTTGTTCATCTGCCTTCCATAAGTATTTATTCTAGTGCAAAGTCCTGTTTGAGCTTAGTGAGCCAACGTACAGCTTCTGTTCGTGCTTCTTCTACAGCGTCATCAACTAGATCGTTTATTTGATCTGGGTTGTCTTGGCTCCAAGTTGCGCCATCTTCTGCTACCACTGAGCCTAGATAAGCAGTGCCCATGACTCTGTCAGTATAACGTGCCTGCACTCTGCAGATCATATGTTGCCAAAAGCCACTCTCTAAGTTCTCTATCAGTTCTGGATAGTAGTCTGCGTCTGTGTCAAACAACAGATCCAATTGCGTGTCATCTGGTGCAAATGCAATTTCAACAGTGAATTGATCTACTTCACGAGTCTCTCTTGTGATATAGTTCGAATTGTTTTCAAAAAAGGTATGTGCCATCTTGTGTCTTTCTTTGCTATTATAGTACCAGTATAGATGAAAAAGCCCTTAGTGTCAACCACTAAAGGCTTATTCGGTTAACTTTTTTTACGAAGTCTTATGCAAACATTTTTGCTCTTGAGCCGTTTACGTCTCTAGATGTGATCGCATATCTTGTTTTACCAGTTGTGGCAACGTCAGTTTTCACATTCAAGCCAGCCGCTTTTAATTCGCTCATTCTTGCTGGTAGTTGTTGAATACCGAATCTTGCTTTAGCGTCTGCCGCAGTAAGAGTCTTGCCTGTACCTCTTAGATATGTTTCTAAGAATGTTTTTTGGTTAGTTTTAATTGTCGTAAATGCCATTGTGGGCCTCCATTTGGTTTTATTAAAATTCACAATAATTCTTTATTGTCTATACAGTATACAATCAGAGTGTGGATAAGTCAACCCTAAGGTTGTCCAAAACTGATTACTCGTTGACGACCTCGACATCATCAACGTCCCATATGTCGTCGTAACCACATACGAATTCTTGATCGGTCTTTTCATCTGCTACCACAACCAATTGCTGTTCAGTATCTCTTTGCAGTAGGAAACCAAAGCTCTCTACCCATGAATAGTGATGAAAGGGTGTGTCACTCAAGTTCGGCCATTTACGATCAAACTCATCACGAGCTTCTTTGACTCTAAACTTGCAGGCATAAGGTTTGCCTGGGGTAATTTCTTCAATTGCAATCATTTTATCTCCTCCGTAATGATCTTAGGCATTTCGATGCCTTCAAATGTAAACTTAGGGTCTTTAGTTGCTTCTTGACCTTTAGACATAACGTAGTTCACACCTTGTCTTACTTTAGAGCCTGCAGTTTGAATCTGATCGGGCGTGACTACACCGTAGCCTACCAATCCAATTACTATGCCTGCTCCTAATATCATCTTAAACACTAGGGTCCTCCTTGTTCATTATTTTATTAATTATAGCTTCAGCATCAGGATATGTCAACATATCTTGGATGAATTCAGATTCCACGTAGTCTAGCCAGGCTAGTTCGTTTTCCGTTTCAATCCGTTGTTCTTCTGTGAGAGGTGGGTGTTTAGGTTGATATAGTCCGCCCCAGGCACTTGGTAGTGAGTAAGAAAAACTATATGAAATACCATTAATAGGTGTAGTATTCGGGGACTTCGCCATCTACGGCCTCCTTGATTCTATCGTTTACGATTTGAGAGTGTTTACATTTACCTCGAAAGGTAAAGCCAGGGCATTCACATTGGAAGCCTTTGGGGTGAAGTTCGACAGCATAGTGGCCATCGCCCTTCGAATTTGGTTCTTGCCATACCAGACCCTCAAACAGATCTCTGTTGAAGTCGAAAGTAGGCTTGAAGAATGATTCCTTATACTTAGGCACCGTCGTCCATCTCCATAAAGTTGGCTTCTTCTTGTACCTCGTGCCAAATGCTCAATGCCATTTCGCCGTGCTTCTCAACAAACTCTTCAAGAGTCATATCGTATGCATCTTCTTGCATTTCGAATACCCATTGTCCTGTCTTACTCATAATTTACCCCTCCAGGTTTTGCATTTTTAAAAGTTGATACGACTCTCGCATTATAACGATCTTCATTCATTGCGATAGTGTCGTATACCCTACCCCAATAGTTGCGAGCCCATTCACTGATATCATCTTGCCCTAGAACTTGCAAGACCGAAGCCTTGCGTTCTAGTTGCTTTATTTCACTGAACGGTCCCATTAGGCGCCTATGCCTAACTTGGTCAACAATGACGCGGTGACTTTCCATTGCACCTGTGTCGCACTATCTCGCACAACCACTGTCTTTTGATTAACCTTTGTAACCTTGCCCTGCACCATCTGGCCTCTACGTCCTTCGAACGATACAATATCGCCTACTAGGATCGAACGTGCTGTCTGCTTGGCTAGATGTGTTCGCTTGAGTTTGACAGCCTCAACAATTTGATTCAATTGGTTGCTGTCCATTTTGTAGATGTTTTCTACGGTCTTTGTTACTAAATTTGTCATGTTTTGCGCCTCTGTTTGCCTAATTAATAAAACTATTATACGATCTTAATTGACCTATGTCAACCTCTTATCGTCCAAAACCTACGCCGCTAGAGCGTAGGGTTGATTCCATTTACCGATATTGATATCTGTGTAATGTGAACGACAGAAGTAGTCTGTCATCGCATCATCGTCGTTGAAATAGTTTGGACCCTTCATAGCCGCCAACAGTTCGTTTAGAAAGTCACGTGCCGTTGGGTTTTCAGCGTAGTGATCATCAATCCAATATTCGTTTACTTGGATATAACGGTCACCGTGGGTATAGTTGCCTGAGAAGTCAATCTTACCTTGCTTGATGTTGACAACCAGTGTTGAATGATGTCGTACTCCAATGGAGCCTTTCATTCCGTACTTCTTAAGAACTGCCTTGATTCCTGGTGCTAGTTCTTGCTTCATTTTTTGTGATACATATGCCATCTTTTAAGCCCTCTGCTTTGTTTAATTTATAATACTATTATAAGGTCTACAGGGGTAGAAGTCAACCTCTTATCTGCCAAAATAGACAAATAAGAGATTTTATTTTGATAGCGTTCTAGTCGGAGACCTTTGCTCTCTTTTCTTCGTCTGAATAGTCGTCGATAGTAGGAACAGGCGTCTTATCTTTCTTAGCCGCTTCGTCCGGGTCTCTTTGCCTTTCAGCTCTCATCTCGTTATGCAATCTAGCAATCTTAGACATTGAACCAGGGCCTTCCCAAACATCGTTCATCAGTTCGTTTACCTTTTCGAGATCCACTCTTGAGAACCTCATCAGCTTAGGGAAACATTCCATAATGAAATCTCTCAAGCCTCCAGGTACCTTTCTGTGATCTGTAAACGCCCACGTTCCGTTAAATCCATTTAGTTCGTAGGGTTTGTCCGTTGGTTGTCTATCCCAATATGCTTCATTCATAATTATTCCTCGTTATATTTTAATATTTCTACTTCACCTTTCTCATCTATGCGATGTTTAAGATATCCTTTTGCAATAAGATTGTCAATAGTCGCTTCAACTACCTTAATGCCAGGCCTTGCGACCCAAATTCCAAATCCAGTGCCGACTACATAAGCGAACAGCATCCAAGCCACGTTTGAGTCAATCATTACGTTCTCCTCTAGCCTTGTTTTCTCGATACCATTGTCGTATCATCCAGCGATGTTTATGGAAGTAATACTTTGCATCATACTCAGGCATCTTGCCTTCCCATTGCATGAGTTCATCTTTATGTCTATACCAAAGTTCGTTTACAAAGAATCTAAAGTCACTGCCTATTTTCTTATTCAGACCACTGTCAACTATCTTCGCCATTTCTTCTGCGTTTTCTATACTCGACATGACTCCTCCATTTGAAGTTCTTGTTGAACAAACTCATCTGATAGTTGGTTAATTTTCTTTTGAATGTCGATAGCTTCTAATTGACCTTGCAAAGACTTTGTCTTTAGTTCTTCAAGTATTTCCATAAATGTTAGAAGTTCGTGCATGTCTATACCTCTGAATAAGATTTAAAAGAACGGATTGGTGAACGATCACGCTGTGGACCTTCTTTAAGTTCTACAGTGATACCTTTGTCTTTTGCCGCATTGATAAATGTCACAGCGTCTACATCTTCTTCTAGGTACGCTGTCTTACCTTTTATATATGAGTACTCTGAAATCTTAGATTCAATACCTAACATTTTCAATTCCTCTAGTTTCACTGCCATCCAACCATGTGATGGATCACTGTGAAACACCTTCTTCATTATTGCCATTGTGGGCCTCCTGTGCCTTTGTTAATAATTAATATTATATGATCTGGCAAACTAAAGAGCAAGCCTCTAATTTGCCAAAACATATTCGTTGTTCTTTTTCAACTGCCATTTCTCTACCACAGGAAGACCAAACTCGTCCTCGTCTGTGCAGATGTAAGCCACAGTCTTTTTGACTATGCCGTAGCGGTAGCCCTGATCGTTTACTAGTCCGCCTACCCATATCTTGTGTGGGAAGTCTTTGCAGAAGTCAAAGTCGTCATCGTTGAGGCTATACTCAAAATAGTTGCCGCGTTCCTTCTCTACGAAACAACCAATAGGGTCTTTAGTGTGAGTCCAATAAGCCATTCTTATACCTCCATACTCGCAAGTTGATCATTTTGCATGCCTTGTTCGGTAAAGCCCAAGCCCATGATGTTTGTATAGTTGGCCGCCGCTTCTTGGAAGCCTGTGTCTGTATAGACGTCCCAGGTGCTGTCATGCTCAACAGCAACATGCCAAATCACAGCATCTTCGTCGCCTTCGTTGCATTCGTCCCAAGTATCTTTGTTGACATAGTCGACTGTGAATCCTGTGAGTGTTACCTCGCGCCCTGTTTCTGCGCCCCAGTAACCGTCGCCTTTAAGTGTAAAAGAAAGTGTCTGCATAATTTTGCCCTCCAGCAATGTTTAATTTATAATACTAGTATAAGGTCAACACCCGAAGATGTCAACCTCTTTTTTACCAATTTACATTGACCAATATGTTTCGCTCAATGGATTCATATAGTGTGGCTCGTTGACCGAAGCAGTGTGAGTTATCTGCTTACCAGTACCTGGGCAAGTGCCAGTTCGGGTAACAGTCTTCTCAATGCTCTTGTGATAATGTTCTGCTTCTGCAATCCCACAAGTATATAGTGGAGAGTTTTCTGCTTTCGCTTCATCTCTGTCACGTTCGAAACTATACTTTGAAGCCAAAAGTTCAAAACGTTCTGTTTCAAACTTCTTGTGCATTCTAGTCATTGCCGCCTTTGCCGCACCCAATGTTTTATATTGTGCCTTCAAGTATTGTTTACCACGAGTTGGGTTTGATTCAATGCGTGATGTGTCAGTGTTATAAATGTAATACATATTTTAGCCCTCTGCTTTATTGTTTAACATGTCTATATTATACGATCATTAGAGAGGGATGTCAACCACTTATTGTCCAAAATATTAGATTTGGCTAATTTTATTGGCAGAAGAATGGGGTATGTTTATTCTTGATACTTCATTATCTCACGCCAATTCTCACCATACATTTCTTTGTATTTTGATTCCCAATACTCTTTTGGTTTGGGGGCGTTGGAGGGGTGTTTGAGAGCCGCCATTTCCTCGTTGGGGAGAACCACCCATGACTCTCCACATCTGATGCAAGGGTCGTAGTGACGGTATCCAACATGCTGATTGCCTACGCCAATGATAGGTTCGGGCAGTGACGAACATGCAGTGACCGCTAATAGTAGTAGTGATGCTATGATAGATCTTTTAACCATTTACTGTGACTCCTCCAAGGATTCTTAAACTTAGCACCATTGCGATCAAACGTAACCCATTTGCTCGGTAGGTACCTGAGATGTATTGGCCACTTGCGATCTATAATATCTAGGTCGTTCCAACATTCATATCGAACCTTTAGATGAGGTATCTCGACAAGTCCAACACAAGATGCCCACGACTTATCAGTTCGTTTGCGTCCCATAATAAAACTATAATACTATATCAACGTATAAAAGTCAAGCAAATTGGAGAGGTAAATACTTTTACGCAACGAACGTTGCCTCAACAGGAGATCTCCAATGTGTAAACTAAACAAACTCAACTTAAACTTAGAAATAGGACAAACAATCTTAGTCGGCCAGAACAACTCGCCTGCTCAGATCACAAAGATAGAGTATCATGAAAGAACCGGAGAAGTCTCAATCAATACGACCAAAGGTCCACGTAAAGTATTAACATTCCGTCTAGCGTCAGACCGCTACAGCGGGGCCTTCGATAACCCTGCTGACAAGTACCGGTAACGATAAATACTTTTATGTTAATTAAAGATATCACAGAGGGGAAACCCTCTCCAAGTTATTGTAGAAATACTCCCAAGAACAAGATGGGAGCAAGTGCCAAGGCATCCTGCAAGAGCAGAGGCCTTACTAGCCGTGATGGAAAGAAGTCACACAAGGTTGGTAACAAAAGAAAAACCGTAGGTGGTCGACGCATTAAAGGCAAAAAGTACGGCGGCCCATTACCCGATTGGAGTTAAGTGATGTCTTATTTAGGTAAGTTACTAGTAGCCCACCCTATGATAAACGACTTCTTCCACAGAAGCGTTGTCTTTATATATCAGGATGATGCACAAGGCACATTAGGCCTAGTGTTAAACAAGCCTACTAAGGTACCAATCAAACAAGTTATCTTAGAACGTAACATGAACTACAGTGGCCCTGAACATCTATACAAAGGTGGTCCTGTAAACGAGAGTGCAGTAATATTATTGCATGAAGATGGTTGGTATGCTAGTAATACATTACAAATACACGGCACTGGACTTGCTATAACAAGCGACCAAACAATGATGCAGAAACTGTCAATGGACAATGCTCCCCATGAGTGGAGAATGTGTATGGGCATGAGCGGTTGGAGCCCTGGGCAACTACGGCAAGAAGTAAAAAGTCGATATGGATGGTTGACATGTGACGCAACTCCTGCTATAGTGTTTGCAAAGGATGGAGAAAGACAATGGCAGAAAGCATTAGAGATGTGCAGTCATCAAGCAGTAAACTCGTTCTTTTAATACAAGAACGCAATAGTGTCAAAGAAGGATCAATGCTTTGGCATAATATAAATCTACAAGTTGATTGCATAATTGCTCAGAACTACTTAGAGTACGTAAACAGATAGGAGTCACTATGTTAAAAAACATAGTCTTAACGATAGCATTATTTACTTCAGTAGCCAGTGCGGGTATTGTTGCTAATATAGCGTCAGCACAAGACCAACAACTAAAGAAACTAACAGCAAGAACATTTTATGCAAAGCAACCTTGCGATGTATTACCAAACATGTTAGAAGTTGTCAGAGGATACAAAGAAGAATTATTATTCCTAGGAGAAGGAATGTCAGTTGCCGCACAGAGTGGACAAGCCTTTATGGGCGGTATGATGTTCTTCACTAACCAAACAACAGGCACATGGAGTATGCTACAAATATACGGTGACGGTGTTGCATGCCTAGTACTAAACGGCAGAGACTTTGCACCATACAGCGGACCTACACTACCACGCAAGCCTGAGTTATAAGATGTGGACATTAGTCTTTATATATTTTTATGATGTAACACCTTACGTAGAATTAGTAAGTGTGCATAACAGTATGATAGAATGTTTTCATGCTAGAGAAGCTCTAGCAGAAGAAGTAGGCAAAGGTGCAGGTTACTTCAAAGAAGGACAGCAAGCCATCTGTATAGGCATGAACCCAAGCTGATACTAAATATTATATTAGTAAGAGGAACTACCTGTGTCGCACACACTTCTACTCAATGCAGACGCCCAACCAGTATCATATCTCCCCCTATCGGCCATACAATGGAAAGAAGCCATTACATATCTATGGCTAGATAAAGTTACAGTATTAGAATGGTACGATGATTGGATGGTACGTAGTGAGAGTTGGGAAACACGAGTACCCGCAGTCGTTATGTTAAAAGATATGCAACGGCGGCGGCTTCGGCCTCGCTTTTCTAAAATACACTTGTACGTTCGAGACTTATATACCTGCCAATACTGTAACACACCCTATACCAAACATAACCTAACATTAGATCACGTAATACCTATATCAAAGGGTGGAAAGACTTCGTGGACAAATATTGTTGCGGCATGTGGACCATGTAATTCACGCAAAGGTAACAAAACGCATATGAAGCCTATTAAAACTCCATATGCGCCTGATTATTATGAACTTGTAAATAAACGTAAACAACTTGACATGCAAATTGCTCACCCTAGTTGGGAAGCGTATCTAACCTAGCCAAGCAACACGTTTGCCTTCGCTAACTCGTCTTGCATGTTCTTCTTCACTACCAGGATATCTCCATCCCCAAATTGCGACTAAAACCATAAAGCCGCCTGTCCACATCATTGCTTTAACATTTCCTGTTGTGAACCACATGACTACTAAACTAGAACACATAGTTGCCAACATAAAATATTTAAACTTAGTTGGGAATACTCTTTTCTCAGCCCATCCACGTAGGAATGGTCCAAATAATTTGTGATTCATAATATAATTATGCATACGTTGACTTGACTTTGCAAAACAGTATGCCGCGCCTACAGCGGGCGTACTCCATGGCAATCCTGGGAGATAAACTCCAATAAATGCCACGACAAGTAATATACATCCTAAACTAAACCACAATGCTTTTTTAATATTCATCGAATACCTTTCTTAATGCACTAACTAACTCACTCATCATAGCATCTGTATGAAAAGGTGTTGGTGCAAATCTTAAACGTTCTGTACCTTCTGCAACCGTTGGGTAATTAATAGGTTGCACGTAGATGCCGTACTCATTTAGTAAGGCATCGCTAATTGCCTTACACCTAAAAGGATCTCTTACCATAACAGGTAAAATATGAGTACATGATTCCTCATGTAGCTCAAACCCTGCTCTTTCTAACTTCTTACGAAGTTTTCTAGCGGCAAGTTGATGTTGTTCTCTTATTTCGTTATGATCCTTTAGATACTTAATACTAGCAAGAGCACCAGCGCAAGTAACTGGGCTCATACTAGTTGTAAAAATAAAGCCGGAAGCCACAGAGCGGACAGCGTCTACGACAACCGCATCCCCTGCTATATATCCACCCTGGGTTCCAAAGGCTTTGCCTAACGTTCCATTGACTATGTCAATCCGACCTTCCCCTAGTTTTTCACATACTCCTGCACCTGTACTTCCGTACAAGCCAACAGCGTGAACTTCATCTATATAGGTCATCGCATCGTAACGTTCGGCCAAGTCGCAAATCTCCTGAATAGGACCGACATCACCATCCATGCTATACACGGATTCAAAGACTACACATGGCGTCCCGCCATTTGTGGCTACTTCGGCTAATTTATTCTCAAGATCTTCCATATCATTGTGCTTAAAAATAACCTTGTCAGCACCACTGTGTCTTATCCCCTGGATTATAGAGGCATGATTGTTTGAATCACTAACAAACACAATGTTGGGAATGATTGATTTTAGAGAGATGAGTGTCCACTCATTTGCGACATACGCTGAACTGTATAAAAGAGCACCTTCCTTGCTATGCAAAGAAGCTATCTCATGTTCAAGCGCCACATGGTAATGCGAAGTTCCTCCAATGTTGCGAGTTCCTCCACTACCTGCTCCTGTTTGATCCAATGCAGTATGCATTGCATCGATGACAACTTTATTCTGACCCATACCCAAATAGTCATTGCTACACCAATTAACAATCTCTTTGATTGCATACTTGCCGTACCATATCGCTTTAGGAAACTTTCCGCGCTCGCGTAATATATCATTAAAGACGCGGTACTTGCCTTCCTGTTTCATTTGCTCAAGGACTATTTGAAATGGTTCTTTGTTTATCATATGCGTATTTAACTAAATATGTTATACACACAATGCAAACAGGACTTTTAAACCATGGCAGTTAGATTTCAATTAAGACGAGACACAGCAAACAACTGGGCATCAGTAAATCCAGTACTGGCGTTGGGCGAACCGGGCGTCGAAACAGATACACTTAAAGTTAAAGTAGGTGACGGGTCTAATGCTTGGAACAGTCTTGGATACACAATTACAACACAATTTGCTGATCTAAACGGTAAGCCTACTACAATAGCAGGATACGGTATTACAGATGCACTTGCACTGGCTAACTTTAGCGTAGGAGCAGAAGGTACTGCTTCGGGCGATGGTGCTATTGCATACGATAATACAACAGGAGTGTTTACATATACACCACCAGATACTAGCACGTTTTTAACAAGCATTCCAGCACAAACATTTACTAGTCTAACAGGCAAACCAACTACACTAACAGGCTATGGCATTACAGATGCTGTGGCAAGTTCTGCTATATCAACATTTGGTGGAACGTTAGTTGATGATGCTGATGCAAGT
>Ga0209092_10004987_pt1 | contig 10837 bp, 7 predicted proteins | sample FraStrMetagenome_FD_187446 | JGI IMG/M metagenome (GOLD analysis project Ga0209092, IMG submission 187446) | Marine eukaryotic phytoplankton communities from Arctic Ocean - Fram Strait ARC3M Metagenome (SPAdes) (version 2) | ecosystem: Environmental > Aquatic > Marine > Oceanic | place: Fram... | reverse complement strand
CTTGGAAAGAACAATCCTGTACAAGATCCTGGGCATTGGCATCCAATCGTGAACCTCATTCCTTATGTAGTCGTCGTCGTCGTCGTCGGAGTGCCACTCAATTATCGTTCTTTTCCAAGAATGCTGCTGCGGAAGTAAAAGTATCCAGTGAAAAAGTAGTACTAGAAGAAGATAAAGCATCCATTGGTAGTATAGCTGGTAACTTCAATCCTCTCTACGGATCACTGTGGGCAGGTCTTGTGGCATTTGCGGTATTCGTTGCACCGGGGGCAATGGACAGTCCTGCCGATGCGGAAATGATTGCGAATTATATTGCGGATCCGATGAATAGTGGAATGAATCAAATCTTTTTGTTGATTTTTAATCTCTTTGCGGTGATTCCGGTTCTACTTGCTGCTGTGATTATGCCGGGTGCTTCTGGTAGATCGGTTCCGGTCACGCCGTTTCTGATGGCATCTTCGGCGGTTGGGTACTTTGCGCTTGGACCGTACATGACGTTTCGTGGTGAAGGGAAAGGTGAAGATGGTGTTTTGACGAAAAGTGATCTTGGGTGGTTTACATCGAACGTACTGGAAAACAAAATATTGAATTATTTGACACTTGCGGTCGCTCTTTCTCTACCGTTTTCTGCTGGATTCTTTTCGCCTGACTTTCAACTTGGGGCTGCTTTCGAGGGGTACAAAGAACTGCTTTCGTCTTCGAAGTTTGTATCAATTTCTACTTGTGACTTATCTGTCCTGTCGTTGACATGTGCCTTGTTGATACCGAGTGATTTAAAACGTAGAGGGTTCGATAACGAACAAAAGGCCGCAACGATTGCCGCGGCCACAATGCTTTTGCCAGTAATTGGAGCTTCATTTTACTGCGCGTTAAGACCGGCGTTGGATGACGAGTAAATTGCAAAGTCGAAGGCATAGTTTGTGTGTTGTTGCAAAAAAATGTGTCTTAACTCCACGATAGATTACTAGCATTTATTAGTGACGAGATAATCTACAAGTGAGGAAGGAAAGTTTTTGATAATTTCAGATGTTGCCACGGATTGTGTTGTCAAAGATGTGCCAAAATACAACATGAATACATGTGCACTTTTACGAAAGTTGGTGTATTGCTTGACTAACAATGTGAATTGTAAGCCCAGAAGTAAACAACAAGTTTTCGACCAAACTAAACATTACTGAGGAAATAATAAAGATGAAAAATGCTTTTCTTTTAACATGATACATCATACTTTACAGAGGAGATTGTAAACACAAAACACGGTCATGCGTAGAGGTCTCAGCAAAGAAAACAATGTACATAGCAATCTTATAGGCAACGAAACGGTCAACGCAACAAATCACCTCGAGTACAACTCCTAACTCATCTAGTACAACCTACGTTCGAAAAATCTTCTAAAATTTATTTTGTATGAATTGAGAACCCAAGTACTGTTCAACCAGAGATCCTAGAGTCTTACTTTAATTTTCTGTGTCATTGATGCCACCCAACATAGTTTTCGATCGAACAATCGATGTTTCCTGCAAATACCCCTCATACATTTTATTCGTTCACTCGCCGGCATCAAATCCTCTTTCATTAGATCGAAATAAAAATAAGCTCATCAGCAGTTCATCTTTTGCCCCTTACCATCGAAACTCTCCTTCATTTCACTGACCAAAAGCAAAAATTGGGATATGGCAGCAAACAACTAAGAAACCCTTCAAAGATCAATTTGAAACCCTTATTCATTGAAGCTACATGTACTCATCTCCGCAAACTCTTATTTTCTAGCCAAGAAGATAAACCATCGATTGTCAACGATCCGGGATCTTTACATATCCCTGATAGCCACATAAATGTACAGATTCATCTTAAGTAAACTTAATGCCAATTCACCAGTAACTTCCAAACATCGAAAAAAGATTTTGTTGAACCACAGTTACCTGCAAGCAAGTTTCAATATACCTGAAACAAGAACTCTACATTCAATTTTTTTTCCAACAACATTCCAGTCAACATGTATTTTTAGGTCATTATAATCAATAATACCTATAATAAAAAGCGTCCTTCCGTCTGTTCCAAAGAAGTTCGAATGTATTCGTAACACCATAAGGATCTGTGATCAGCATGTAGTAATAAGTGGGAGTAGTATACCGGTATATATATATAACAAATAATATGATCGGAATGGCCTCTAATTTAAAATTTGAAACACATGCTCGTACCGTACCCTTCACCAACAAAATTCGCAATGCACATCCATACCCACGGAATGAACGCATATGTACCTACTCGTAGGGTGTCAACCAAACACAACATTCAGGATCCACCATATCAAGTATAATTATACACATACAACTAACATTCCACAACAGAATCTTGACTCCAACCATACCAGGGAATCTTCCCCTCAACCGGTGTACCGTATATTGATATTGATCGGATCCGTATCTTATGCACACACACACACACAGGCATCCGATGATGATGATGTCATCGTGTCAACATCAGAGGCAGCAAGGGATGGTACGTCAAATCTGTGTACATTTTTACACACACACCGAGAAACTAGAAAACATCGGTCCTTCCTTCCTTTGAACTCAACTCATCTCATCTCAACGGAACTCAACTCAACTCAAATCATCTCAACTCAAATCACTGCTCCTGCTCCTTACCTTGCTTGCATTTGCTCCTCTTTGCATCCTTTGAAAAAACAAACACTCTAAAATTTTTACAATAACAACGTTATACCAAATCAATTCATTTGGAATTATTCCTTACCGAAAAAAAGAAAAGTGATCGATTGACTCCCATTTAAAATCCGATATATATCACCATGAACATATCCTATTTGGCAACCATCTCCCTACTCACTACCACTGCCACTACTACTACTACTGCGGCCTTTGTAGTGGCACCCACCGTCCAACCGGCCCTCATTGCTTTGGACATGAAACCACACAATTCAAATTCAAAAAATCCAAATCCAAATCCAATGGAAACAGCTGCCAAATCCTTTGCCGCAGCCATACTCATTGGATGGAGTACAGCTGCCACTGGAGCATCTGCCTTGGAAGATTCTTCGATGATGACCATTGCAGCCGGTGCTCCTTCGTTTGGTGGTGGTGGGGCTGGATTTGAAACGTTGGATTTTAGCATGCCATCGTACGATGCGAAAACGGATGATTTTTCGAGCAGTAACAATGCCGCGCCAAAGGATGCGAGTGTGTTTACCAACCCGTTTTCGTCTTCGGGTGAGGAGAAGAAGGTGGAGGATTCGGCGGAGAAGAAGTTAGCTGAGGAGAAAGCTAAAAAAGCTGAAGCGGAGAAGAAGGCCGCGGAGGAGAAGGCGGGTGTGGATAAGAAGGCCGCGGATGAAAAGGCTGCCAAAGAGAAGAAGGCGGCGGAGGAGAAGGCTGCTGCGGAGAAAAAGAAGGCGGAGGAAAAGGCTGCTGCGGAGAAGAAGGCAGCGGAAGAAAAGGCTGCGGAGGAAAAGGCAAAGGCAAAGGCGGAACGTGAGAAACAAAAGGCTGAAGCAGATGCAGCTGCAGAAGCTTTGAAAAAGAAAAAGGCGGAAGAGGAGGCTGCGGCAAAGAAGGTTGAAGCTGCGAAACCTGCCGCTCCGGCACCTACGCCAGCTCCTGCTCCTGCTCCAGCACCGAAACCAGCTGTTCCTGCTCCGGCACCAAAGTCTGCTCCTGCCATGTCTTACAATTTGGACGATTTGACCCCACCAAAGGTGAGATTGAAATGATTTTATACTTATTATAATTTTACTGGGTCTGCGTTAAAGCGTGTCTTTTTCTCGTGATGCAGATCCCGGATGTCAAATTGCCATCATTCAGTTTTGATGCACCAAAGATTGATACTTCGAAATTTAGTGCGCCCAAGTTTGATGTTCCTGCTGCTCCTAAGTTTAATGCGCCTAAGCTTGATGCTCCTAAGGTATCCGTTCCAAAAATTGGATTGAGCGATGATGAGTTGGCAAAACTTCCACCACAAGAAGTACGTGACGAGAAGGCAACAAAGGAAGCTGCTAAATACAAGGATTTGAAAGCTAAAGCAAAGGAATTGGAAGCTAAAGCAAAGGCTGCAAAGGACGAAGCTAGAGCAGCGAAGAAAATAGCCAAAGAGGCTAAAGATGATGCCTGCGTAACTCGTTTTGGAGGAAAAGTGTTGTGCATCCGACCTTTGGACAGTGGATACTAAACACTTTGAAAGAATTACTCTACATTCTTATCTTGTACGCAGGGAGCTAAAGCATCTAATTTAATTTACTATTGTATTCTTATTCTATACATATCGATAACATCAAATATCATCATAAAGAATGTACAATATACCGCTCTAGTTCTGTTTCACCGCATTATTTCCAATACCAAGCATCAGCAACAGCAACAATGTATTCGTAAATGTTCGAAAGTAATAATGATAAAAGAATGATAGTTTACCTTTTAAGCTGAAATTGGCAGCCACGTATAGGACGTAATTGCAACGGATGGCATTCTTCAATAAAAAGGGAAGAAACTGAATGACAATAGCTAAAATGCTGCGGACATGAAGAGTCTACCTACTCACCTATATTATTCATTAAACATGACTTGGACATTGGAATGATATTCATGAATATACTGCATAAAACCAACAGACAGTTTATAAATTGCTAGCTTGTTGTTGCAATCCATGCTGATGATAAAAAACAGAGGAGGAAATTTACTTGGTTGTAATCTTGCATACAAGAACGCTTCACACGTTTAATGAAGTAAAAAAATGGTGCGCAACATTGTAAACGTAACGCGAAAGAGAATGATGAGCCTAGGACAATATCATCTAGATCGGCATCATCATCTTTTCGTACTGACCTTTACTTGGAGCAGTCTTTCGTGACAATTCTCAAGGGACCAGTGTAGATGGAGAATAGTCTTTATCATTTTTGGTCCTTCAGCTTATCTTCGCTTTTGCAAATGCTATAAACACCGTTGGTTGGCATTGAAAAATGGGTACGACGATAAGGAGATTATCGCCGATCCAAACAAAAATATAATATTAGGAACACGCAATTTCACACAGAAGAAAGAACCTATGAAATATGTCAAAAATAATGATCCTAACAGACGAATAATATAAACGAAAAATTATTCTATGAATGTAACTCAAAAAGCAATACCTGTTCTATTTCAGAGAGAGGAAAGAAAGATTATCAAACACACATATCCACACACACTATATATTACTTGAAGTATGTATTAATACCATGTATTAATACCATGTATCATGTACTTCGAAGTATTTGCAAACCCTACGTAACCCTAAAACATGTGAAAAGAAGAACACCAAACTCTCCCATATCCAAAAAAAATCCACACACATGAATCTAATAATGTAACATGTAACCACCCTCTCCAACTCCAACAAAATATATATACCGGTACTGGTAGAACCCTACGAGTAAGATCCCCCATCCAAAATCCACACAGCAAAGACAGAAGAAAGAAAAATCAAAAATCATCCAAATTCCAAAATCAAAACAAGACCCGCACGACCTCAAACCTACACACGAACTGCAAGACCCTTTTCCCGGTACACAAAATCATACACACCCACACACACAGCTGCTACACAAATCCTTTACCAGAACCTCTCCCCCTTTTTTTGAAATTTTCTTGGTTGGTTGGTTGGTTGGTTTATAAATACAACCAACATTCCAACACACCAACACACACACACACCAACACACATCCAATGACATCCTCCTCCTCACAAATCACTCCATTGAGTCACGTGGAAGAAGAGGATGAGACTGGATTTGGTCCAGCAGCTGCAGCTAACAACAACAACAACAACAGCAGCAGCGGCAAGGAGGATGGATCGTTGTTACGGGAACCACTGTTAGGTTCCACCGCTGCTGCGAATGATGCGACGAAGCAGCAGCAGCAAAAGAAGAAGGCAATGCCAGTGAAATCCATTCCCTATCGAGATGAAGAGAAGGATATGACCATGATGAGAAGGTATGTCATGTACAAATGTTTTTATAATGTTTTTATATATATATATATCTATATCATTATCATTCACTCACTCACTCACATATAATTTCATTCATCTCCCATCCACAAACCAAAAAAAAATCAACCAAAAATCAAAAATCAACCCAAAAATCAACCAAAAATCAAAGATGGGCCCAGCACCGACTCACCTCCACCTGGTATTACCCCACCGAACGCCGTCAAACCCACCTCCGCAACCAGGCAAGTATAACGGCAGGATGGGAATACTATGAACACATTACTTTGCCTCGACATAAAATACCTCCCCCAGATGCCTCACCTTATTTACTCGAACGTGTCGAGCCAGGAGTTCGAGATACGCCTACGCAACTGTATAGTTTTTGGAATACACCGCACAGTCAGTTGGGGGATTTTGGGATTGGGATTGGGATTTATTTTGATACGGCACGGTGGTTGTCGGTGATTATGTTTCTGGCGGGGTTGATTAGTACGTATAATATTATGTATTATGCTGGGTCGGAGTACAGTGATTCGCAGGAGGATGTGGAGGATTATTTGCTGAAGGGGAGTACTATTTGTACGGATACGAGTTGGGTGGCCTGTCCGGAATGTGATGAGGATGATTTTTCGTCGGGGGATGCGGAAGATCGGTTTGCGTATAATGCGGATCAATCGGCCAAGTTTGCGTTGCGGAATAATTGTCAAGGTGCGCAGTACGAACAGGGCATGACTCAATTCGGTATTATTGCCGTTATGACTCTACTGATAATAGTCATGTCTGAAAAGCAAAAGGTGCGTGAAGTAGAGTTTGATGAAGACGAACAGACAGCCCAGGATTATTCTTTGGTGGTCGATGGAGCACCCTCTGATGCGTTCGATCCCCAAGAATGGAAAACTTTCTTTGAAGATGTTAGCGATGGTCGTGTGACGGTGGTTACCATTGCCATCGACAACGCTCCGTTGCTGCGTACCCTAATACAGCATCGAACCTTACGAGAAACCATTGCTCGCGGTAACTTTGAAGAGGAAGTCAAGGCAGTTGGATGGAGACGAGGAAAGTATGGTAGTAAGATTCCTTACACCGAACAGGAAATGCAAGCCTTCATAGCAGAAACCGAGCCGTTGAGTCAGAGTGATTTGTTGCTGTGTAAGCTAGGATTTGTGACGGATGTGAGAACCCATTATGCCAAACTTTTAGACTTAAAGTCTACAATCCGCACACTTTGTTTGGACGTGGAATATGAAGTGACGGACGTGTTTGTGACATTTGAAACGGAAGCAGCTCAACGGAAAGCCTTGGCTGATTTGAGTGTCGGTAAAATTGCTCTTAAAACCCAGCGATCACGTGGTTTTCCCAGCTATAGAAAGTTTCGCAGCGAACTTATTTTACAAGTGGACGAACCGGCAGAACCATCTGCCATACGCTGGTTGGACTTAGCCACGGACGATTATACCCGCTACAAAGGTTTGGCCCAGAGTTTCTTTTTAACTTTAATATTCATAACTCTATCCAGTACTCTCATTGTATGGAGGAGTGAAGCCGGAGATAATGCCAGTACGGTAGCACTATATATTGCTGTCATGAACGTGACTGTCCCTGCCTTGTGCAAATTCATTGTAAATTTTGAATCGCATCCCGATGAAGGCAACCGTTCGTTGTCGCTGTATGTCAAAATTACATTATTCCGTTGGATTAATACGGCCATTATCATTACAGTAGCGACGCCATTTCTACAAACTTTGAGCAATGATGAAGAAGTTTCTTTGTTGCCTAAGTTGAGTAAAATCTTCTTTGCCGAACTCGTAACTGCGCCTTTAGTGCTCCTAATGGATCCAATAGGACATGTGAATAAACATTTGGTAGCTCCACGTTCATCGCAAGTGGAAACGCAGGATGACATCAACAAGTTATTTAAAGGAACGGAGTGGGAAATTGCCGATCGATACACGACTGTGACCAAGTTACTGTTTTTGTCTTTCTTTTATGCTGCACTGTTCCCCATGGCGTACTATATTTGTGCGGTGTCGTTGACGCTGACATACTTTTCAGATAAGTTTTGTGTCATGCGCACTTGGATGCCAGCACCCAAGATTGGGAATGAAGTGGCTGCTGCAAACAGGGATTATTTCTATCCTGCGTGTATCTTAGGCTTAATGCTCGTGAACGCGTATCATTATGCCTGTTTTCCATACGACAACTTGTATGAAACGAATTTGACCGTGAATGATTTGAACAACTCGGAGGATTATGTATCTACTACCACTGTCACGAATTTGGATGGGGATACCTTCCGAGTTGAAATCTCACAACATGATCAGGTATTCAATTACGTCGATCAAAATATGTTTACACAAGCCTTCCCAGCTTCCTCCGATAAACAGCCATCGAATAAAAATTGGATGACGTCTGAACAAACCGATGTCGTGGATGGAATTGGTTGGACGGGATTTGCAGTATTTCTGTGCTTCTTTGGAATAAAATTATTTTTTTTGCTTGTGACCTATTTGAAGAGTTTTGTCACAGGTAGCTATGATCCAAGCGGAGAAGATAAGAAAATTGATTTTAGCTCCTGCGAGGAAATTTCAGGTTATATACCTGAATTAAAATGTCCGCAATTTACTTTTCCACTCATTGCCGCATCGAATTGGGAATCAGTAGATCCGGAACTGTTTGAATGGGTCGATGGAAATGAAGAAAATTATGCCAAGTGGGATTTAGCCAATGAAATACCGGATGATGTGAAATATAAATTGAAGCGTACGAAGAAGCCAGTGTTGAGTATCGTGAAGCATTATCCGGTACAAAAGAATTACTTGAGGATGATTGAAAAGGAGATGATTAATATGCAGTTGCAGCAACGGGCAGGGGTCGGTTCGGTTGGTACTACTGCGGGTGGTGGTACGTCGGGTTCGGAAAAGGCTTGATTTTTATTTTTTTATATTGTTAAATCCGCGTTGGTTAGTAATTTGACTATTTCTTTGTTTTGGGAATTTTTATTTTCATGGATAAAAATATACGAATATATGTACTTGACGATAATATATATAGGACATTTCAAATTTCATTAACCACCACATGATTTATGTTGTGCAGGCTCAGAGCGACTAATAAAAAGGTAGTAAATTCCATATACTTCATATTTCAATCATGGACAATAAAGATTATGGAAAATAATGGAAACTGCCTGACGCTTAAGCTTGATTAAATATTACTCTATCGATTACGCCAACGTAAACAAATTCGTATCCTTAAAAATTGCCTTTTCCATTAAGATCGAAGTGAGATTTGACGATGCATGTCATCAAAGATATAAAGGCACGGTGCTCTTATATAGCGCCGTTGGGATTATCGTCCAATATGTTAGTTAATGAGAGACTAATGAAAATGATCCATTTCCCTCACTATATAGGTTTAACAAAAATTTGATTCATAACTTCAAGTATCGTTGGAACAATTTATTTCCAAATTTTCCTTATAAGGCAATAATACATGTTATTCGGTGTTAGTTCTTATTTATTTCATGTACGCTTATTTTTATTTTTACTTCTCTACATTCGTACGGTTCACTACGTCAACGAGGTTTTGTGCCAGTGTCGGTAATGGTCCTATTCGAAGGTGATAGTTTTATTTTAAAAAAGGATAACGCGTTATGATGAACCGTGCGAATGTAGAGAGACAAAAATAAGCGTAATATATAACAACTAAGATATGTTTGTGATATTGACATAATGCTATTGGTAATTTAGAAAACTTTATATTTACACATCAAAGTAATATTAGTTGGGAGTTCTCCCAGTGTCAGCATGAATCCTTATCTTAAGAGTAAAAACCTGTAAGTCGAATCTATTTGATGGAAAATATATTGTTTAAGACTATTTGAGAATTCAGTAACAGATAGGAAGGCGTGAAACGGCTTCTATCCTGGCGCTCGTGCAGAATTAGAGTTAGGAATGGTTGAGACTCTAGGAAATGTAATCAACATTAGAGCCTATGAGGATGCCAATCACGCAGGTAAATCAAGGACTTTAGTATATATCCATAATGCTTCTATCACTTGATATAGCAATAAGAGGCAGAATACAGTTGAAGTTTCAGCTTTGGCTCTGAGTATGTTGCATTATGCAAATGCGTGGGGATGTTACAGGTGGTTATAAGGTCGTTATTACTTCAAACCAGAGAGCAAGAGAGCAATAAGTAAGTACGTGTATAATAAAGTTCGTCAATATTTTCAAATATAACATCTACTCTTGTAAAAGATAGATTACTCCATAGTCAAATCTCGTCCTCAGTCACTGGTTCGGCAAATGAGTAGTAGCTGTTGTTATGATCGAAACATATAATACGCGTCATCATTTCCCCTATTATGGAAACATTTGTTCCACATTCTGAGTAATATCCCCTGGCATTTCCAGCATACGTTGCTTGAGTAGCAGCTCCTTTTGTTCTTCTTATTATGAAGTGTACCCGGCGTATCATTAGTTCACTCTGAGCCCATATTGCCATACATCCCAGCGCCACTTTAAATCTCTTCTTGAACAAAATACACCTGTCCTTTATAGATTATGCGCGATCGTGTAGAAATATAACTTAACGTTTTATGATGTACTCGGGGAAGATATTTCCTATACATCTTTCTGCCAATATAGGGGACGATAACCAAGCACTTCTTGGGTAACGCACGCAAGAGTTTTTTGACCTTGTTTCAATACAATAGTGTCTATGTTTTTTAAACTGTATGCTTTTATTTTATTAACTTCTACTCTTGTACCAGGTATAAATTACTTTGTAGTTACAACTCATCCTCTTCATCAGTTACAGGTTCGGAAGAGGAGTAGTAGCAGTTGTTATA
>Ga0209092_10004986_pt1 | contig 10838 bp, 2 predicted proteins | sample FraStrMetagenome_FD_187446 | JGI IMG/M metagenome (GOLD analysis project Ga0209092, IMG submission 187446) | Marine eukaryotic phytoplankton communities from Arctic Ocean - Fram Strait ARC3M Metagenome (SPAdes) (version 2) | ecosystem: Environmental > Aquatic > Marine > Oceanic | place: Fram... | reverse complement strand
GTTGTATTCAGAGCTGGATACAATTGAATGATCATGTCTGCGCCAATGTTCATCTTCATGATGGATATAATTTACTTCTATTTTTCGGGGAAATTTTTATTTTTTGCCTAATAGACAGAATGACAGTACACTGTAGGGGGCTTGTGCCCTCCCTAGATTAGGGGGGCCCACAGCCGATTATGATTGTAGTATAAAAAATATCGTTTGACGAAAAATATAATATGTTTCAATAAAAAATTATATGATTAAAAGAAACATAAAAATTTTGTTGTTGTAATAGATAAGTGTTTAAGAAACATAATATTGTGCAAATTTTCCATAATTATTGTAGGTTAAGGTTAAGATATGTTATATTTTTACGTGTTATACTGAGCTGCATTCTGAGATGGACCCTAGATCTTCACGTTCCCACGGGATTCCTACCTTGATTCTCCGAAGTAAACAGGAGCTTTTGGGGCGAAACCGAAGTCAATCCATAATCTCCAGTGGTAGGCCTCCCCCCGTCTTACTTACCATACAATTTCTTCCACGTGGACCATTATCAATTGCAAAGAAAGAACAAGTAACATACAAGGTAACGATTTAAAACAAATATTTCCGAATTCCCATTGCGGACAAATTTTTCCATTGTTTCTCGGATACAGAATAAACATAATATCAATCAATCTAAAATCTCGCAAGGATTCTCTCGTGTGTTCGCCGCCTTCGTGGCCTGTGTTAAAATTCTTCTACGACCTCGCTCTCGGAGTCTGATTGGTGGTGTAATCATGTCAGGCGTGAAAAGATTAACCAGATGAGCGTTTTTTTCTCTGATCATGGAGGAAGTGTAGTTTACATGTGGAAATTGAGTCATGGTAGCCTTCTCTATATTAGTCTCCATAGAAGTATTATTTGAAATACCATCCAAAATTATTTTCATTGCCAGTATAGTTCTTGGTCCACACTCTACCTCCTCCTGACATCTACACCTACAGGGTTTCCAAATCATCTTCGCCCTTCCTGGTGCAAACGCCGTAGTAATTTTGGAATGGGTGGGACCATTTGTATTGCCTTTTCCTAGCGAATCAACGCACCATGCCTCTATGTTCCTTTGACTTATCTTCTTTATAACGCACAAGGACCAGTGCCCCATTGATGTTTCGCCAGAGAATAAAGGGATGAAGTATATTCCGTTAAGTTTGTTATGAATTATATTTCGGTCACTAAACATTTTTGCGAATTTTGTCCAGCCATCATTGAGACGCCATGATGCAATTTGATTCACAGCTTCGGCCGATGCGAAATAAACATTTTGCACCTTATAGGATCGTAAAATTTCTATTGCCCGTGTCATTGCTTCACCTGAAAGATATCTGTGCGGGCGTATTATTGTTGCTGCTATTGGATGAAGAGGTTTCGATATTTTATTGGAGATTGTGGACGCATCTTGTACTTTGATTATATTCCTTTGTAGATCTGATTTGAGCCTAACATTTTTCTTTTCATGTGCACACTTGGATTGGGGAGGCTTTGATAAAGGATCATTGGAGAAGGTTTCATTCTTTTTCACTGATGTTGATATGATCAATTGGTCTCCGGTGCTAAGATTCTTTGCGATTTGTATTGTGGTGGGTTTAGGCTTCTTTATTGAAGGTTGTAATTTTGATGAAGATTTGATGCTTTTTCGATTGTGTTGGCTACTATCTGTTTTTCTTTCCGTGCAAGAAATTCCTTTGTTAAAATTGGTTAGAAGTTTGATTTTAGTTTCCGCCTCGCGGTCGAGGTTGAAATCAGACTCCTTGCAGGAAATTAGATTATTTACAATCAATAAAGCTCGGCGTGGTAAGTCACCATCAATAAAGAGAAAATCATGAGTCGCTTTGGATATGGTGACACAAAATAAATTGCTAATCAGTTTGAATCTGTCGCTGATTCTTTTCGTCTTGCCTGAGTTTGTATGGAGTAATACGTTTGACGTTTCGGGAAAGCACGCGTTGAATTTCTCCGCAAAAGAAAAGTACTTGTGCTGAAGGTTATTGTGTGAGTTTTTGATGAACAAAATTAAACTTTCGAAATTTTCATTAGGGGAAGATTCAATTTGTTCCAACGCCGTCGCACAGAATTTTATAGCAGTCATGTACCTGCTACACCTCTGACATTGTCGAATAGAGGTTTTGATTTGGTTCTGACAAAAGTTATTGTTTGAGTACCAGCTTCCATACTTGCAGTTGCATGTGATTCCCGTGCAACTTTTAGTTGCAGATGGAGTTTTGATCTGAGTTTGCTTGGTTTCTTTATTTTCTTCTATCTTGTGTTTCTTAATATTAAGCATCACTGGTATTCCTCCATTAGTACCAAATTTCCTTTTTTTGGTAGATTTAGATGCCGAATTTTTGTTTTCCGATGAAGAAGGGATCGGATTGGAATCCTTTTTGAGTTTTTTAATAGTGTTGATGTCGATATTGAATTCCTTCCTCCATGATTTTTCAAGCCGTTTTCCCGTAGAATTAATAACCCTGTGCGTCCCAATGGCTTTTCCCATTATTAAACTTCTAATTTCTTGCCAGGAGTGGTTCAGTTGATTGCTGAGATACGTTGCAGTTTCTTTATGCGAAATAAATTCCGAAATGTTGTCACATTGCGCCTTCATAATTTCATCAATAGATTTGGGGACGAGTCCTAGCCAAGTACAATCTACTAGTCCTATCTGATCGTCACTTATTGGTTTATTCGAATATTTAGGTATCAGCCCAAATAATTCACAGCAAAAATTGAATTTATGACAGTTCAGCGCATCAGACACGTTCGATAATTTTTCCCTGGAAAGAAGTGTTTTTATAGGTAGGTACCTATTATTTTCAGATGATGGAATTGGAGTTAATCTATCAACATTGCGATTTTGTAGATCCAAGAATGTAGTTTCCACCTTCCTTATACAGACATTCACTATTTCTTGATTCGTTGCCTTCGCTAAATCTAGAAAAAATATTCGAAACTTTGACTCAATCAGATTGGTATTCTTAATTCTGAATGAACGTAAATCGTCATGTTTGCAATATAGTATAGCATGATTCCTATTTCCAATATCATTGTTTCCTGAATCTGTTGTACACCATGCACAATTCTTTAAAATATCAATTTTCATCTTGGTTGTGCATTTATTGAATTCAGTTGTCAACAAGCATCTATTTTTAGAATCCGAAAAAAGTTTCGCTTTGCAGCATTCTCTATAAACTTCGGATTTATAAATTCGTCGTGAATGCGTGCTGCTCAAGCCTAATAGAGATCTTCGCCATCCCTTATGTAACCCTAAGATTTCCCAAGTTGTCGTGGTATTATCCAAAATTCTCCAAAGTAAACCCTGAGTTTTTTTGAGCTTCAACTTTCGTATTTTTAATTGGCTAAATTGCTCATGACAGAAAGAGCTGATGTTCCTGTCTATATGCTTACCACCACATGTTAAGAAATAACGTAAGTGGGATGGTGGCTCGTTATAATTATAGCATGTGACTTCAAACTTCCTTCCATACTCAGCGCAAACGTCCGCGTGATGATTTGCGCTTAGCATTGCTAGATTGGGTATTAATTTTTTATAGCGGGGAGGATTTTTAATGGATGTGCCTGTGTCATCAAGTTGATGAGAGTTGACTTTGAGTACAGGCAGTGAAATATCGTCATCAAAATATGATTCTTCCCATCCAGACAATTCTTCTTCTTTATGGGAGGTTGCGGGTACTGTCCACCGTTTGGCCATCGAAAGAAAAGAGAGGTTCCTGCTCCTAAATTCCTTGTTCAAAAACTGCATTGTACTTGAATACGAAATGTCCTCATCATTCGCCTCCGTGTGAAAGTGAATATCTTTCATCATGCCACAAACGAACTTGCCTATCCCTCCCGCGATGTTGCGGATATAATTTCTATCCGTATGCTGCGATGGTAAAGTTTTTATTTTTAATAATTGCTCACGAATTGCTTTGCTGTCCGTGATTGTAACACGAGGGAGCTTACGGAATGCCATTGCTGCAAAGAGTAAGGCACAGAATTCGCCATGAGCGATGTCGGATGTAGAAGAGCCGAAATTCTGTGGTAGCATCGAGACTCTACTCATTAGAGGTATTACAGGTCTGTCCATCCAATTTCCTGTTGCTAACTCTTCATCTTCTTTAATATTCAATATACAAAGAACGAAACTCGACGATGTGCTGCTGGATACATGACTTTCCATGTGAGAACCATCTGTAGCGATAATAATTGGGCTTTTTGAATCAATGATTCGCTTTAGCATTCGACCCTCCCATGTATACGAATTAAACAAAAGAGCTGTCGAATCCTGAGTAAGTCTTGCATAGAGGTTCCAATGGATTTTCGATTTGTCAAAGCATTGCGACCTAAAGGTATTTCTGCCATTACTCTCCTGATTATTTTGAATGTTTTTCTCATCCTGAAAATAGGTCGCTTTCCAAGTCCCAATATCGCCTGGAATATTTTCTGTTGTTTTAAAATCAGGACTTCGCCATTCCCAGAAAGAAAAAAATTTTCCAAAGTCTCTGTTGGGTGACATAGATATTTTAGAATGTATCTTTAATAGGTTTCTTACTGGGATTCTGTATGGTTTCGCCATTTCCATAATTAAGGGAGAGTTTTTCCATTTGTTCTCTTTCAACGTTTTCAAGACTTTATGGAATGGTCCTCCATACATAAGCTTCAAGTTGCGATCCTTCCCTAGCCCAATTCCTAACTTGCACGAGTCTTTATATTCAGGGTGGTTAAATGGTAAATATAATTTGTTGGATGTGCTCAAGATTGCTAAAATGTTGTTTATGTCCATCTCATCACTGCTTCTGATATAAATTCCATACTTTGCTAACTTTGTGATTGCATCACGTGCATGATTCCGGTTATCAAATATAGAATAGAGTGGATATTGTTCCAAGGCAGTGATTCTGGTGCGGAATGATCTCGAATCCAGACTAACGTTATTACTAACGATTTCGAATTCTCTAGCAACAGAGATAATGTCCAATTCCATGGTTGAGATTAGGCCTAAACCTCCACAACTTTCAGGGAGAAACATACGGATTTTTGAATCCGATTTCGAAAGTCCGTTAGACTTCATGCAAATTTCTGCCGCGTGACGATCAAAGTGAAGGAGTTCCTTGCTGGGAAAATTGACTTGAATGGGAGCAAAAGAAGGGATAGTTCCCACCAACATATTGAAGCATTTTCTTTGGGCAGAAATATGCATTTTATACACATTTAATTTTGCAAGTCTCTCTTTCATCTTTTCAATGGTTTTTTTCCAAGATGTGGATGTGTCAGCCCCCAGCGTACAAGCCAAACCGAGGTGTTTGTGAGCATTGTGACCAATTATCTCGTTCCATAGAATTTGCTCTTCCTCAGGTAGATTAAATAAATCCGAAAGCTGAAGAAAAGATTTCAATTCCGCCGGCTTGAAGTGTATTTTGAATGGGATTTGTTCCGCAATTGGAGAGTCATCAACGAAACTCCAAGCAGTACTCCATACCTTTTTCATTTTCCAAGCTAATTCCGCCGAAATGTTAAAGAATTGTACTTCACATTTTGCCGATTTCCTACCTATCTTCGTGACCATGCTGACGTCACCAGAAAGCTGAGTAAAATATCTCACTAAAAATAATAAATCTTTTTCATTTTTTATAGAGATATATTTGCTGTTGTCATCACTATATCCTATTTTGCAGATATAAACCTGTCCATCTTTGAAATCCACAGAATTAAACCTATATCCCTCTGAATTAAATGAATTATTTTTTTCCAACCTCAACTTTATGTCCTTTGAAATGAAACTCCAGATATCATGTTTGAATTTGATAACTAGATTACTGACCGTAGGGCTGTCAGGGTTGCCCTGCTCAAGTCCGCATACAAAGCGCGCGTAGGTTACTCCCTTAGCCGTAATGATCTCAACTGTTTTGGATTCCATTGCGCTAGCTTTAATTTCTATGTAACCTGTGGATGGAAAACCGTTAATTCTCATCGCTGCCAGTAGAATTTCTACTGGTATGCGATCGAAGAATTTTTCTTCATCCTCATCTATCTGTACGGAGGGTACAGAACTTTCTAGACAATCCTCCCTGAAGCACAACTCCGTGGTAACTAGGTTGGCGCAACCCTTACCTTTTTGATACGCGGTGATTCCTTCATGTAATATTCCTGATCGCTCGATTGCAGCTGAAGAATAAGAAGTTACAACACCCATAATGTAACAATAGAGATCATGGCATAAAGAAATCGGTCGATATTCGTTTTGCCGCCCCGGTTTCGGGATAGGGAACCTTGCCATTCTCTTCAACTCAACGGGTACGTAGCGCATAATTAAAATTAATTTAATGATTTTTAAAAGTAATTTTCGCCATCGAATCGAGAATCTACCTAACACAGCTAACTGGAATCCTTCAAAGCGTGCTTTCGATGGGATAGACGCAAGGGATTTCCACAACCCTTTTTCCAATGTATCTCCATTTGACATGGTGCCTTTTTCATCCAAAAGAAAGAATGGGTAATAAAATTCATGATTGTCGGTATCCGGCTCCCTAAATAAATTAGCGGTATGTGACCCATGAGCTTTGATGAATGCTCTTTTGATTTCTCGAGGTAGCGAATTTCCGTTGGGTATCAAATTTGCAATATCTGCCATCGAAACCTTCCGGTCTGGTTTCAATTTTACGCCTCTAAAGCCCAACCGTCCTACAGAAATGATTTCCGCGAACGCACAAATTTCTTTAGCCCCGGAATTGGCCATCCAATTGCCGTGAAAGGCGCTTGTGGCATGTAACTCCTCGATTTCATCAACGCAGTTCCGGAATTCCATCAAGGATGCATCCCAGATAGAGGTATGAGCTGCTGGAGCTTGTTTACTCTTGAACGAAACTTTATTAGTAAACTTGCTAATATTGTTTGTATCAAGATAATAATCGAGAGTGGACTTCCTATAAAAGGATTGCAACTTTAACAGCTGTTTGCTCAGCTTTTGGAGTTCAACCTGGGCCTTTTCCAATGTGGATCTCAACATCTTAGATTGATGCGGTAAACTCAAATCGAAATCTCCGAAATCATTTTCTGTTAGAATACCCTTCCAATCCAAAATTCTATGTGATAAAAAAGCCGTTGAACCGCCAGCAATTTTCTTGGCATTGAAGCCTTGATGACAATTCGAATTTGCGAGCCAAAAATTCAGAAGGCGCGTCACATTATCCGACACAGAAGGTAGCTTATTACCGTCATTAAATTCGGAGGGATTATTTTCTTGTGATTTCTTTGATTTACGAAAACGAGAACGAGATTTTTCCTCTTCAAATTGTATGGCCGCAACGTGAAGCAATCTCTCTTCTTCCTCTTGATTATATGCATCCAGAACTTCCTTCGATTGTTTAACGAGAACGTCGTCTTTCAAAATACGCTTCCACTGCGTCCAGAATGGTTCCTGAGATATATGGATAAGTTTCGCTTCATCTTCGTGAGTATTTCGAATATGGAACTCATCTAACCAATACATGTTCTTTGTGATTTCCTTTAACTTTGCCTCAACACAATTTTTTAAATAACGCAACTTAGTTGGCACAGGCAGGTTATTAAAGATTTTAAAGCCCTTGCGTTTACGTAGATGTCCCCTGGTTGTCCCAGCGGCATCATTGGAGTTCTTTTCATGTGCTAATTGTAAATCAGACATAATTAGTTTCACAGCGGAATTAAAATGTTTCAGAATGTAAGAAAGCTCCATCGCGTGGAAATCTGAAATTTCAACTAATTTGTTGGACGAATTGTCAATTTTCTGATAAATTCCTTGCTTCCAGAGATTTTTTAAAAGAGCATCAGTCCTTAATTCGAGATCTTTAAGATGTGTTTTAGTTCGGAGAGCTGCATCGTTGGTACGTTCCTGAATATCTGAAAAAAGTTTGGCTTGATCCTTGTACTTCTTGCAGTTTTTGAATTGTGAAGTATCGAAATCCATCTCTTCACCTAATCTTCCACTTTGTCTCATTTTAATCGAAAATAATTTACTATAATCGTATTTATCTTTCCTATGACCGCTGCAATTATTATTCTGATCCGACCTACGAATAGAGCAGGTGATCATGGAATGATCAGATGGGAAGTAATTAGACCCAATATCCCTTTTCATTTTGGCATCTGCGCAAATATGACTGAATTTGTCATCTGAGGGAAAGAGGATGTGATCGATACCTCTTGCCCCCTCCTTTCCGAATCGAGTCACATAGGAGAGTTCTGGGTTCCTTTCCCTCACTATTGAAGTATGTGAGTGCAGAAGGTTGGCAAGAACTCCCTCTTCCGAGAGATTGCTGCGGAACTGTCCTAGGTTATCCCTGTCTAGAGTACTGACCGTCTCCTGAAGATCTCCCAAAATCATAACGAGCATGTCTGGGTAATTATGTTTCCACTTAGAAATAATTTTTTGGACTAAATTATTTGTTATCTTCATTGATGGATGTGTGGCAGTGTCATTTAAATTATTTGAATTACTATCTTTCGTTGGAGCGTAGATCGAAATTATGCCTAATTTGAATGAACCACCTAAATTGAATGAAATCGATGCTATTCTCCCATATTGTAGACTTTGAAATGATGTCAACACCTTTCCACCCCATTTCCAAGTATCAAACAAGATCATTTGATAAGGAGTCTCATAACAAGAGATTCTTGCCGTTTGCAATTCCAATTTTTGGAAGGCCTTCCAAGATTCCGCTGCTTTGTGTGAACTAGCGTAAGGTTCTTGGATGGAAAGGAAGGTGATTTTCTCATTAATGAGTAGTTCTGCGGCTGTTGTATGATCATATTTATTGCGCACATTAAATGAAGCTATGATGTCAATATTGTCCTTTTCCAACGTCTCGCGAGGTTGAATAGGTGGGAGCTTTACATTTTCTCCCAATAATGTAGCTATTTCGTCCTCATCGAGGAATGAAAGAACCGGTGGGGGTATTTCATTTGAGCCGGATGTATGGTGAGAGTTCCTAGATATAGACGAATTGTCATTGATATAAACTGGGTTGACTTCCACATTTTCTGGATTGTAATCATACGATTGTGAAGACGACGATAGAGAATCACTATCATTGAATCCATCCGATATACTATCGAGGGAAGAATCTGAATTACTAATGTCCATATCGGAGCTGGAGAATAATGTAGAAGTTTCTTCACTAATATCCATGTCCGAACCAGAACCATGAGGTGCCGCTTTATCTATATTTGAGCGCAATATATTGAAAGAGGATGCAGGTGAAGCATTGGATGGATTATTATTTTTTCCATTTTTTCCATTATGGACCATTGAGATTCCTGAAAAAACGTATTCTTGGCCAACATTAGAAATCAATTCGCTGAAGTCGTGTAGGTCCTCCGGGGTTTTATCTGTCGTATCTGGAGAGAATAACTCCTCGTAAAAGTTCCTCGAATTTCCATTCATGATATGCAAATTCAAAACAAGGGAAAATTAGGACCTTTTTTTCTTTTTTTTGAAAGCCGGTTTCCAAATAGAGTCTTCGGAATGAATTGTGGAACAACTATCTTCGGAATCGTCTTTTTCGAATTTTAGCTTGAGTCCTATAAATGAAGAATAATTCTTATTGTGGCGATTCAAGTGCGAAGAAAAGGTTGTTGAATTGTTTTATAGCTGAAGGAGAGATCAATCAAAATTGAGATTTTTTCCTTTTTTTAAAAACTGAGTCCCACACCAAATCTTCTGAGTCCACAGATGAGCAACTATCAACAGAACTGTCTGAATCAAATTTAATTTTCAGCCCAACAAATTTAGGAGTTTTGTGTATATCCGAATTGAGATATGCAGAAAAAGTAGTTGCAACGCTTTTCGAAGAAAGAGAATTATCCGAAACTTGTGAATTATCGCAACCTTTATTTTTAAGAATAGGGATCTTAGAAACAGTGAATTTAGCAGTGGAAACTGGCACTGGTTCTGTTTTAATCAAGATTTTTGGAGAGCTAACACCAATCTGTTCCAGGAAATAAGTCGAAATTGAATGTTTTAGAACTAATTTTTCTAACCAGTTCTGCAAAAAAGATACTCTATTTTGACCGGAAGTTGAGTTGGCACCTGAGATATCAGACTTTTGACACAAAGAAAGAAGTTCTGTGTGTAGATTTAGGATGCTTGAATCTTGTGAGAAAGGTATCCTCAGTGCACCTCCGTATACCAGAGTTTTGGAAACCTCTATTATTTTCTTACACGATTGGATCCTAAGATTAATATCTCTTATGCTAGGTGGTAGATTTGTTTCCGAAAAGCCTTCTATTATAACGTCACTATCCTCAATGATTTTCCAAATGATAGGGAATAAGTAACCGAAGTAATCCCGGATATTGTTCCACGCTAAAATTATCTCTTTAATAATTCTGACCCCGTGTGCGTCACCAAAATGTTTCCTTTGAGTTCCCACTGAAGCGAGAACGTTACTTGTGGAAATGATACTGTTTAAATTGCTCCTAATATAAGCGTTATCCTGTATGAGGTCTAGCTGCTGTCGGATACTTAAGGAATTGATTTGGATTTTTTGCAATTCCTCACGTAGCCACATAGAAAGACGAAGGAAACCGTTGCAAAACTCTTGATGGTAGGTACTATATCACGTAGATCTAAAGAATAATGATATCCAACCCAATAATAAAATTTCTAATGACGTTGTTCCGGACCAATCGCTGTTGATTAATTTGAATCAAAATTTTCAGAACTTTCGGGCGTAGTTGAAAGTTCGAAATATGGAAGTAGCGAAAACTAGCCGTAACACTTAGAGACTTTTTTATGTTGGATGTAAATTAGATAGGAAGATCCAAATTTTAAAATC
>Ga0209092_10004984_pt1 | contig 10840 bp, 11 predicted proteins | sample FraStrMetagenome_FD_187446 | JGI IMG/M metagenome (GOLD analysis project Ga0209092, IMG submission 187446) | Marine eukaryotic phytoplankton communities from Arctic Ocean - Fram Strait ARC3M Metagenome (SPAdes) (version 2) | ecosystem: Environmental > Aquatic > Marine > Oceanic | place: Fram... | reverse complement strand
TTTCCTAAAGAATCCAGGTATTGAATGTTTTTGGAGGAGAAATTGATGCATATAAGTGTCCAATGGTTTCCGTTATCATTAATCGGGATTAGGAGTTTGTCCGAAGAAAAAATGTGTCGGTTGTATAGTTGCCTCGAGAATCTTTTTAACGGATAAACTAATGTAGCCAAATTCATTCAAATCTTTTGAAGTCGTCATTTTCTTTTTTGGGGTCTTTGCAAAGCAGCAAAAAAAAGATGATTGCTTTGATCAGTTTGCAAATTAATTACAGCGAAACTTTTTGTGGAAAGGAAATGCATGATGTCATGAAAAATACAAATGAAAACTCAAAATAGGTACTCTTAAGTTAAAAGAATGTGCTCTTGGAGATGTCAAGGATGACAAAATTGTTTGTTTCCATTTGAATTTCACATGCAATTTTGAAATAATTTTTGAAATAACATTTAAAATGATGTCAACAGGAATCTAAAAGTTGTTTTGAGTAGTTTTTAAGGCAAAAGTGGAGTTTTTGTTTTCCCGAGGAATGGGTTAAAAAGTTCTTCACGAGACTGGGAGTTTTCTGGATAATTTTGAAATTCAAAAACAGCTAAAGTCCTAAAATTTCAGTCGTGAGATATAGAAATATGCATGTACATACATACAAAAGAATAGGTGCAAACAGCCAACATGGAAAAGACTTAAGACGTCACATACAGTGATCTGATAAAGGTACAAACTAAATCTATTGAATCTTGTTTTTGTTGTTTAACTTTCATAGGGTTATGTATTCAAGTTTACTTAAGACCAAGTTGGAAACGACAATCATATCACAAAATTGTTTCCCCGTGAAATAGTAGATCATACACAATCATGCATGGGAGGAAAGAAAAGGATACTGTGAAAAAGTTGCATGTAGATATTAATTGGCCATCATGAAATGATTGATTAATAGGCGCATTTTCTTTAAGTAATGGAGTTAGTCAAGAATTTAAGTAGTAAAAGTTAGGCCTTTTGGTACGAAAAAGTTCACAGTTGGACTTAATTCAAATATTTTGTGTCGTATAAAAAGATCCTTTCTCGTGCATTGTTTGCTAAGTAAAAGAATGTGAGATTTAGACTCCAACTAACGAAGAAAGTTTGATTAACAAAATTAATAAATAGTTAAATACTCCACACGTGAGAGTATTATATTCATTCCATAGTCAAGAAACTCTAACATTAGGACAACCACCCGTCATCCTACTCCACGACATTCAAGACAGTTCCATCAGCAGAATCGTTGCTGATCACTCTTGCTCGACAAAGAAATCCATTTTATTAGAAGATAAATCATAACAGAGAAACTTGAGGCATCTTTTTCATAGAAAGATTTGATTGAAGTCCCAGTGGAAAAGCCCGCTCGGTGTCATTTTTTATATTTAAGAAAATTCAAGGCTTAAGAAAAGCACTGATAAAAAAAGTATTGTGAGAAAATTAGAATTAAATTGGAAAAAGAAAACAACATGTCCTCCGCAATGCAACAATACGCTTTTGCAACTGATGAGGATCCTAGTTCGAACGGGCTTGGAGTTAAAAAGCACCATCGAAGAACAAATTCTAAGGCCAGCACAGGGTCTGATCAATCTCTAACCTATTCTGCAAGCTCAAGCGTACAAAGTCATTCAACGGCAGGTGAGAGTACTGATTCGTCATTCGCTGAGATAATGAGGGTTATTGAGGATGATACACTGCAAAGAATTGTGGGGGAAATGCATGATTTACCGAAGACCATACCAGGGTGAGTAAGATGTCATATCAAAGAAATATCCTTGATTCATGTTTCGAATATCTAACCCAGTGTCCTTAAAACGGTTTTTTATTTTTTATTCACTCAATTCTGGGCGTTTCATTGAATGACGATGTCTGAAGCAGACAACCAAGCAATAGCCAAGGACATGACGGGGGTGGCATGGCCCTATTTGAGCAAGCTAACCCAGCAGAGCCTTCGAGAAGACGTAGACAATCTTCATCTAATAGCAAAAATATATCACGATCATCGCGGGACCCAAGCAGTTCAAAGAGAGATAGCAAAGGTTCTCCTGACAAGATAAAGAGAAATTCAACGACAACACCACCTCCACCTAGAATGCCTATTCAAAAGAAGGAAGGAAAAGAATTATGGTATTCCCAATTATGGATGTGCGGCTTCGCGGACTCATTAAGCTTTAGAGAAAAGGAATAACTGCACATACATAAATATGACCAAGTTAGTTTTGAGAGATCAGGTAATGATGTACTTATAGCATCCAAAGTAAACGTACTGGCTAATCTCGGTGATAATCTTCGTTATTTATCACGTCGACGAATGATGATGATGATGATGATGATAGGCGGCAGCCACATTGCACATAGAACACATCCGGGCATGTGACTCATTAAAAAGAACTCTTATTAGGTCACAGTGTATACTTACAAATCTCTACAAAGCAGATATTTTTTCCCAATCGATTTTATCGTTATCGAATATAGATAATAATTTCATGCTTAACTTAGATTGCTTTGAAAGCACTAATGTATGACGTCAAGAATTGATTATTCTAGCAGACACTTTCCAAACACAAGAAAATCTCTAGAGTTCAAGCATAGTTGTACTTTTAAATTCTGATTAATTAAAAATGAAGATTTCTTTCAACTAATGCTCGCAACATATTACCTTTCAAGAGCAGCATCTCGTGCCAAAACATCTTTATTGAATTTTACCAAAAAAACAGCTTTATCTTTCCTGGGAGGCAAATTGGAAATTGAGCTACCTTTGGCATTTTCGCCTTCTTCCACAGTGACATTGTGAGCTGTAACGCGGGCAGGGAATCCAGCGCCGTCTAGTACACCGGCAATTATACCGCTAATGTATGCATCGACACTCAATTGACCCAAATCAGCAGGTACAGACACATAAGTTGAGGTAATAGGTTCATAGTCTACTATCATGAATTCATCTGCATTGTCAATACTTCGTTCAAGTGAATCGGCATTTTTTCCAAAAAGTGATTTCCATACTGATGAAGATACAAACTGCAAAATAGACATATGACGTGTCTCTCGTTTATGCTATGGCAAGAAAAAAAATAATCATCATTCAAGTACAAATATAGAAACGATTTGAAGTTTCAAGTAGTTAGTGAGTAAATATTTGTATTGCAAAGAATAACGAAACAAGATGTGTTTTTTGAACAAATTATTGTACATCTTCACCATTAATACACACGAAAACATACCTCCCGTGATCGATATGCCAGTAACTCGAGAATGCGAAAACCTACACTGTAACCAGAGCTTTCAAGTCGCCGTTCTAGCTCGGATATACTTGCTACTCGACTTTGATGATATTGAACTAATTCGGAATAGAGCAAACAGAACGCACTTAAGGAAACAGAATTTTGATCAGATCCTTTCCTAATTACGAAAAATTAGAGAGGAAGACAAGAATCACTATGTTAGAATGAAAAGATATCTCATGTTTGTATATCTACAGCATGATTTCATCTCACCCACGTCCCAACGGTCGATCGAGAATATTTTGAGGTGTCCGACTCATCCTTCAATTGTTATTATGATTCCGTAACTTCTTCTTCTTTCAAAATAGATGATCTCTATCGATTTTTCTTTGACCTTTCAATATTTTCGAGAGTGGCTTCTGCCTCAATGTTCGAATCTTTCTTTGTAGCTTGCAGGAACTAAGTTGTGTTGTATCTGTGGACTTTCAAGCTCTACTTCAGACACCTAAAAATCTAACAAGAGAATCTTTACTGATTGCGCCGATTTTGAAAATTCTTTCAAATATATCTGTAGTAAGCAATGTTCCTTAGAGTCATGTGCTTTGATTGCTTTGATATCGAAATCAAAAGAGAGAGTTGTACCAACAAAACGAGGATGACTTTTTCAATTCGGGACACAACAGCTCTTAAAATCTTTTTCGTGGAAGTACAAAAAGAGTCGCAATGAAGTATAATCTCTATATATAGAGTACAAGTAAGAACGTTCTAATTGCGAATCAGATGACGCATTTTTACCGTTAAATTAGAATGATCTGGAATTTGGGTGGAATGAAAAAAATTGTTTTATTTTATGAAAGTATGTTTGTTTGTTTGTTTGTTTGTTTGTTTGTTTCTGATATAGTTTACAGTGTTTCCTCCGGCAGTAGACTGTGCTAGGGCCCGGAGTTTCACTAGCTCATCTCCCTAGGACATGTGGGCCGATTTCGCCTTACTTTATTGCCGTGAGGCGTTTCAGTTTTTATGAAAGTATGTATTAGTTAGTTTTTTTCTTGGATGACAAACGAGATTAGATTTCCTGTTTTTGGTTTCTGGCGCGGATATTAGATCGATCTGTTTTTTCCAAAAATGAAGAAGGAAGGTTTTGGTTTAACTTGTGAAGGATTATCAGATGATGATACATGTATATCATCATCTGACAATCCAATCATGAATGACACTGTGTGCTCTACTAAAGCATGTAGTGATGAGGATATGTGTCATTCATCTCAAGACACGCTAGTTGTTGTTACAACTGAAGGTAACAACAACTCAACAACGACAGATGATGCTCATAACATTGTTTCATCAAAGCGTGATACAAATGTGAGGAAAGTTTGAGACATCTTAGACTCCTTGTCACAAGATTCGTTAGATGGCAAATGTACTGACAAAGAGTCTACTATTAGTGATGTCAATGTTGATAGAAATAACAATATCAACATCAACATTGGTTGGGGAAAGAAACTACAAGAGGTTATCACAATGGCAATAGAGGCTCAAAATGATTGGGATACTCAATTTAATTTGGATGTCTTTGTATTCGGTATGATATTTTTAAAAAAATGATGTATTGGATGCAATATCTAGTGACAAAGGATTAGTGCCAGCTTATACTTATTTTAATCCTAAATTATTTAGTCCTGTGTAAGGCTTTATGGTAAGGGATGGAAAGACTTGCTTCAGCATTTGGAGAGAGAATGTTTTACTCAAGGATTCTCTATTCTTTCCCAAGGGTATGGCAAAGGAGGTAAGAATGTGTATCGCCATATTGGATGCCAATATGGCGTTAATTATCGGAATTCCATCAGTTGTCGCAGATTTGTTGAAAATTATCGCGAGACAAGGATCTGCAACGATCAACTAAACATCCGAGGACCTAAACGAGTGACAATGCCACGTAGAACAAGGACTTGTTGCCCTACTGAATCAAATGCATGTTGTCCATTTCAATTTCACATAGCATTTGATTCAGTGGGTTTCCATATGAGAAATGGTTATGGATATTCAAATCATCTTGGACATCCAAGAATTGAACAGGATAATTATCATTATCCAGCTTGCCTTTTGCTGGATAAAGAGATGTTGATTGGAAAATCTGTCATTGACGCTGATGCAAACAAAAGTATTGTCCGTAATGTCAGTAAACGTACTTGATAAACTGTTTCACTTAGCGCTTGTCATTACTTGGGTACACTAAGTGATGACTTGAAGAGAATGAATGGTTTGACAGGACTAAGTATTCCTGACCATATTATAGATTATTTCCAAAATCATAAATACGATTACATTGTTCTATATAACTCAACAATTCTTCCTCAGTAAAAATCTGAAATTGTTAATTTAGGGAATGATAATTATATATCATTTCACTCTTTATTTACGAATACAGAGTTCATTGTACCAGCCAATGAACGTCTGGGTGCATCTATTTATGCTTCATATAATAGATCTAATTGAAATTTGCAAAAAGATCAATTTATTTATGGCAATAGCATGGGTCGTTCCATCAGAAAGACGCATGCTAGAGCTATATCATGACACCCTATGTGTTGATGCCACAGAGGATACCAACAAAGAGGGTCGTCCATTACTCACAATTGGAGGTTGCGACTCAAGTGGGAGGGTGTTCACATTTTTACGTGACTTTTTGGCAAATCAACGAAGTTGGTCGTTTTGTCGGATTGTTATGCATGTGTTTCCGACTATGTTTTCAAAAAACATTTTCGAAAGAATCAAAGTAATCATATCTGATGGTGACTCGCAAGAGTACCAACAGATAGATGCAGAATGATGTGAGTGCAGTATATTGGAAGAGATATGTTTTTTTTGTCAAAAAACATAATCCAATTCAAATTCTAGCTCTGCATATTATGCTAATTCTTACAAAATAGACTTACGCTTTAAAGAGTTACAACAAAAAGGTGTTTTGGGTCCATCATGTCCTCTGAATTGTTACAGTGATGTACACATTGTCGAGACACTTCCTCAAAAGTTAATCATGATACTGTAATTTGTCAAAGTTATGATATCACGAGAAAGAATATTAGCGCTAATGACACATCATTTGCTTCCTCTGGATACGGAATATCCATTTCTTTAGCGTCTCAGGATGAATATTCGAATCATGATGATGTTTCTTCAAACAAAAATTCATCATTCTTCAGTATCGATATCATGAATCAACAGGTAGTATCTGGCGCTGGCTAAAAAAAATCATATGCTGACTTAAATCCTATTTAAAATTAAATAAATATTGATATCAGAATTGAATGCAATACAACAAACGGCAGAAACTGAAGATAAAGTTAGTTCTATACCTATTGGGAATTTTGTTTCTTCACATGCAAACTATGTGAAGAAACGTAAAACACATGGAACAAAGTACTACTGGAAGTAACACCTAGGTGCTACTACTATTCCTTTATCCGGGCAAAAGATGCATCTTCTTTATAAAAAAAAAACATACATCATTTGCACATTTCTGATAAAAAATGTTGGAAGTCCTTGCCTGGAATCTGGTACATTTGATACCACATCCAGAACAGTAAAGATTATTATTCCTTATTGAATGGTATTCGATGAGGAATTTATAATCAAGATCACACTTCCATAAACACCATTGTTTTATGGAAGAAAACTTATGTGTTTTCAATAAAAAGTCAACACAATAAAGATAATAACCACGGAATCTATACAGTAATGCACTCAAAATATCAACATCGCAAATAGCTTTTGCTTTATTGAGGGGTAACGAAGATAACAAGTACTGGTGACATGATAAGCCATGTCATCATTGAACCAAGTCATACTAGTCGCAAAGAGTTCCCCCCGTATCATAGAAAACATCAAATTCATGCATTCTGTGCAGTGCAAATGAGATTCAAATTTGCACTGCAGAGGATTACAGAAAATGTCATCTGCAACCCAAGATGATATTGATGTAACAATAGGACTACAAGTTGGTGATATGGTAAGGTCAACACAACTAGTAGTCTTACTTACTGCTGTCGTACTATTATTATCATGACGACAAGCAAAACCATCTCGGTTGATTTTGTTGTCATGATCTATTCTAGCTCACTTTGAATTGTGTGAGTCAACATCTATAGTAGATATTAACTTACACAACTCTTAGTTCTTCCGACTTGAACGCCCAACGTCTTTTTTTCCTTCACTCATTTCAGTTACTATGACGGAAATAAAACACAAACTTTTGTGTAACAATAATTTTTATTAATATAAGATATAAGTACGTTATAATAATACAGAAAATAAGTACAATTACTTTGAAGACATAATTAATATACATGTAACTTAATATCTTAGTTTATATATTTATTCTTCGTTATCATCAACTTTCATCATGTCAACGCCATTCTCAGGAGTCATACCTCCATCTTCTTCCGTAACCAATTCGTCATCGGCCTCTTTTTGCTCAGCGACGTATCTCTGCCTTAATAATTTCTTCCTTTCCTTTTGCTTGTTAACTACTTTCTCAATTCTTTCTTCTTGATATGTATTATCTAGGTCCTCGAATTCTTTCATAATGACCTTGTGTACTTTTCTTGCTTTCAGAAAGCACATATGGGTCAGATATTGAAGTGCAACTAGATGATAGTGACACCAATCCTTATACGCTTTAGTAGCCAGATATTTCAACAATTCATCTCTTGTAAAAACGTCTCTTCGTTTGCACTCATACCATTCACTACCTAGTTCCTTTTCGTCCAACATCTGTACACCAAAAAAATTATTTCTACTGAACTTTGTCCCATTTGACTCTGAAACATTTTTGTACATGCTGTAGTTGTTGTTCTTAGCCATAATAGTCATAAGAGGGCAAAAACAACAACAGTCATTGTGTCTCATCCATTTGAACGGTGGATCTGGTAGAAGAGCATCTTCTAAAAGAACCACATTGAACCCATAATTGAAATCTAAACGTCGCATTGGTACTTCTCCTTGCTTTATTTTGTTTTGTAAATCTTTGTGCAAATTCTTTTTGGCAACCCCAGTCAGAAAATCCTCTTCATGCTCATGGAATGCATAATGAAATACTTCCATGTATCATTTAAACTCTGCAAAAGCTTTTGTTGCTAGAGTTCTCAAATTCTTTCCTTCAGCTGAGAACTAGCAACCAGATACATGCCCGAAAAAATGGAAATGCGTTTGGAGACCGTCTCTTTGATGTCTGCTATATCTAGTGATCATGGAACTTTCGAATCACAGATTGTGTTCATCACAAACTCATCTGAAAATTTGAGCACTTTAGTTAAATTCTCATTGTCTCCTGTAGGAAACAAACAATTCTTTGTTCATCTACAGCTTTCGAATTTTGCATAGATGTTGCTTCATCAGAAGTATCAGCAATATATACGCCTAGTTCAACAGTTATTGATGTTGTTGTTGAAAACGATGGTTTAGCAAAGTCAACAACAACATCTTTACTTTTCTCTGTCTCTGTCATTGTTGCTAATTCTGTCGTGTTTTTCTTTTTCGAAATTTTTGGTGGCGCCAAATAATCAAATTTGGTAGGAAATTCGAAAGACCAAGTCTTTTCTATTGCAATACCAAACTCGATACAATATATGAAATCGACTAGATGTTTAATCAAGTTGAAATCATCTCCCTCCCTATGGTAACGATACAAAGGATAGTGTGTTTTACCCAATACCCTATCCTTTACATTTATATATCTCTGAGGAATGTTGACTGTTCTATTACATTTAGGCCAGTCAAAATTCATGAAGTCTTTGCAAAATAAAATCATCTTTGGCACCCAATTGGCTCTTTCATTACAAAATATGGTGGTTTTTTCTATGTAGACCACATGGTCGCATAGAATGAAAAGTATCCTTTTCTTTTAAAGTTCATCAGAAATCTCAATTGTTTGTTTTGATCAAATCGACTTTTTAGGAGACCAAAGGTATTTTGAGAATTTTAGATAGAGATGTAACTCTAGCTTCAATACTGGAATGCCTTCATGACGACAATGGGTATAATCTTTAACATAATCCAAGAAATGGTTCATATCAACTACAAACCATTTCTTGTAATCATCTAAAGGAAAGTTAAAAAAAATCCTTTACATCATCCAAGGTAAGACTAGACTCATAAAGTCTAGTATTTTCATTGCCTTTCTCGTCAAAATATGTATCAATAGAGCCATGCAATGAAATTGCATGACTCTGCCACTGATTACAGAGCACTGGTGAGAAAACTTCATTGTTTGAATCACAGCTTTCCGCATATAGATCTGACGGATCTGTTTATTGGAAAAAAAATGAGGTTCATTCACATTCTTCCACACATAGACACCTTGCATCTTGTACTTCTTTCAATTCATTTATCTCTTAGATGCAGGAACTGATTGATTTAAATACACACTCTTTCCCGTACTAGTCATTTTTTCAAACGCATCGGGAGAGAGTGTACTACCAGGATTCTTCTTTATGTAATTAGGATACCTTTCACCTAAAGACACAGGTCCATCATACCTGCTGTACTGAGGAGCGCCGAAGGAACGATGTTTCTTCAGAAAGTACCTACCTCTGGAAGAAGACCATGTGCTTGACCTATGTTCAATAAATTGATTCACAGATCAAGCATGATTATTTTGAGTGGATAGCCTTTTCATTTGGTACCCAGATAGGAGGAAAATTGTGACTTCGGTGATGTTGGTGTTTGTTGATGTTGACACCTTCGTTAGTAGAATGGTCAACTCTAGCTTTGGTTGAGGAGTTCAAAATCGAAGATTGACTATTCAATTTCGAACTATCCAATGGAGATTTCTTCTTGCTAAGAGAAGGAGGAAGTCTCATGGTCTTATCAGACATCTGAAGACCACGAGATCACGGAGGAAGTCTGTATCTTTCGTCGACTGCTGCTGCTGTCAATTAAATGAATCGTGGCCAAAGAACGAACTTTCAAGAAACATTTCAGCCGTAGATTTTATATGATACCAAAAAACGCAAGTAGAACCGAGGAATTCAAACTAAAAAAAATATGAAAAGAAATCGATAAAAAAACCATTCGATTGATAAAAAAGTAAAAACTTACAACATCTCAAAACACGCTTACGTCATCTGATTCGCAATTAAAACGTTCTATATATTTAGAAAATGTACTGAAGTCATCTCACAAGTATGGGTCAGTTCACAAAATATGCAATCCTAACTGTAAATTTGAATTCTTCTTTTTGTATCATTCATAGAACTGTTGTCAATCAACAATAGCAAAAAATGAAGATCACTCAACTCAGTGACACCATTATTGATTCTATTTATCTTCGCCCAAGTATCAATCAATTGATTGTGTTTTTATGTTTCCTTATGGTAAAGTCTACTGCAGTTGATGAAAAATTACGTAATATTTCGTTCTGTATAGTGCAGGAGGATGTTCAGTAGAAATTATTTTTTGCTGTAGAACGATCCCAACATCGCGTGATTTTCATAAATACGTATTTGATCAAATGTTTTCAATCAAGATTCCCAAAAAATAGACCTTGTGCAAAACATTCTTTGATTACTAAATTTTCCAGCTTAGAAATGTCACACAATCTTTGTGAG
>Ga0209092_10004980_pt1 | contig 10841 bp, 8 predicted proteins | sample FraStrMetagenome_FD_187446 | JGI IMG/M metagenome (GOLD analysis project Ga0209092, IMG submission 187446) | Marine eukaryotic phytoplankton communities from Arctic Ocean - Fram Strait ARC3M Metagenome (SPAdes) (version 2) | ecosystem: Environmental > Aquatic > Marine > Oceanic | place: Fram... | reverse complement strand
CAATACAGACGTTGGTCATTAATCGTCAGAAATCTTATACGGATAAGAGATTTTGAGGTAAGTCGACCATCCGTATCATACATCTCATCATAACCATGAAGATCTACGCATGCCGAGAGTGATGAGGCATTTATTGTCGCAATAAAGAAAGATGACAAGAAAGAGTCTCAACTTGAAGTACTAGCGACAAAGAGTGATGATTCGGTAAGTCGTCTTTACATTTATTTGGGCTTCGTCAACCGAAAAACGTTTTTCGAATATTTACTAATTTTGACAAAAGAAGCGAGCGAATATAACGACAGTGAAAATTCCATCTATTCATACGTGCATCACCGAGATTGTTAAGCTTGCCAAGGGATGCGGCGTATGAGTCTTCGTCCTTGGAGGTTTTTGCGGTGAATATATGCCGATTGGAAGGACGCAATGGTACAATCACATTAGTCCGTTCAATACTTCGAAGTATATACCGGTATATACGTGTGTAATGTGTATGTAGATTCTACATCGAATTTTGTTAGCAGTTAGCATCACAAGAACCAAGAACTCCTACTCCCTCATTCTGAATTCAACAAGGCAACAACAGCATAAAGCACTCTACAAACCAGTGAACGAGGAAGGCCAGAAATAAGTACAGCAAAGTTCTTCCAAATACGCGTTGTCGCTTTCCCTGTTACATCATAGATCTTTTGTAGAGTCTAACCTGTAACACGGAACAATGTGTGATAGCGTAATTTTGATTGGATTCCATTTATTCCAAACGAAAATCAAAAAATATGATTCACACTTTTGCGTATACACATGAAAATTCTACTCGCTTTACTCTCAAACTCAATTATATATATAATAATTAAGACCAGTTTTATTCTTGTTAAAAATAATTACAGTCCCACAAAAGTAAAAAGTAGAACAGAATTTATTCTCACTAATAGCTGGTCACGTTTAAAGCAATCATTTTTTGCTATAATAAAAGAATAATTGCGATGGAATCTAAAGCTTCGAGTAGTTCAAATAGTAGAGATCATCTTTTGAAATGTCCCTTGAGTTTGGATTTTATAGAAGATCCCGTGATAATGAGAGGTCATACCTATGATCGTAAACATCTTTGCAACAGTTTGTTGACTTATCCTAATTTGGACCCTGTCACCAATACAAGGTTCGATAAGCGTGCTTCTTATTGTGACAACATTGCCATTCGGCAGCTATTGATGGAAGATAAGGGTGACGCAGCGTACAAGAAGTATGATGACAGCTATTTTGTTGAAGCGTATGAGAAGGCGTGGAATAAGTTGATGAGTGGCATGTTTCTGAAAACTGCTGTACCAATGGAACGAATGATTATTATCTATCAGAAAATAGACGAATATGTTAATGGAATGAACAGAAAGAAAATTGATATGGAGAAGGCATATGAAATGATTATTGACGCCCCAGACTCTGGATCTAATGCTATAATGAATATTTGGAAAGCTTACTTTGCGGATCCTCAGTTACCGCGTTACAAATCGATTAGTGTTGAAAAGAGTGAAACTAGAGCCAATGCATTTTATCGGAAGGCAGTAGTTTTAAATATTGAGCGAATGGCAGAAACTGGTGATCAATATGCACAAGCGTGTCTTGGATGGATGTATGAGAATGGACGTGGCGTTAACAATAATAATACAACAGCTATCTATTGGTATCGCAAAGCAGCGGAGCAAGGCCATGCAACTGCGCAAAATGATCTTGGATACATGTATCAGAATGGACTGGGCGTGAATAGAAATTATTCAATAGCAGTGGAATGGTTTCGCAAAGCAGCGGAGCAAGGCTATGCTGCTGCGCAAACTAATCTTGGACATATGTATCATAATGGATTGGGCGTGAATAGAAATTATTCATCAGCAGTGGAATGGTATCGCAAAGCAGCGGAGCAAGGCCATGCAAACGGTCAATATAATCTTGGATGGATGTATCAGAATGGATTGGGCGTTACAAAACATTATTTCACAGCTTCGGGTTGGTATCGCAAAGCAGCGGAGCAAGGTTATGCAACGGCTTAATGTAATCTTGGATGGATGTATAAGAATGGACTTGGTGTTTATAAAAATTATTCGTCAGCAGTGGAATGGTATCGCAAAGCAGCGGAGTAAGGCCATGTAAATGGTCAATATAATCTTGGACGGATGTATCAGAATGGATTGGGCGTTAAAGACATTATTTTACGGCTTCGGATTGGTATCGGAAAGCATCGGAGCAATGTTATGCAACGGCTCAATGTAATCTTGGATATATGTATAAGAATGGACTTGGTGTTTGTAAAAATTATTCATCAGCAGTGGAATGGTATCGCAAAGCAGCGGAGCAAGGTTTTGCAACGGCTCAAAATAATCTTGGACATATGTATCATAATGGATTGGGCGTAAAAAGAAATTTTTCAGCAGCTGTGGGGTGGTATCGCAAAGCAGCGGAGCAAGGCGTTGCAACGGCTCAGTGTAATCTTGGATATATGTATAAGAATGGCCTTGGCGTTGATAAAAATTATTCAATGGTAGTGGAATGGTATCGTAAAGCAGCGGAGCAAGGTTTTGCAACGGCTCAATTTAATCTTGGACATATGTATCAGAATGGATTGGGCGTAAATCAAGATTACATAGTAGCTAAGGATTGGTATCGCAAAGCAGCGAAGCAAGGCGATGCTGTTGCACCTTGACGATATGACAAAAAAGTCATCAAGTGGTAAAATGCGAAGAGGTCGAAAGACATTCTTTTTGAGTATGACTTCCCAATTCTAAGTTATGTTGACGTGGTTTATATTTATCGAAAATCAAAAGCCAGCATAATTTTTACAAAAAGTTAATCTTTTCATCCCGCGACCCACACAAGTCTTAGAAGTCAAAGTTTACCAAAAAATAAAAATTTACTAATCTGATTTTTAGTGTAAATTTCGCTGCTAGGGAAATTATAATTTTAGGAATAATTTAATTTTTTGATCAAGAATTATTTTCATAATTCAGATAATTTATTGAGATTACAAGGATTGCAGAGTAAGAGAATGATTGATCAAACAAAAGTATGTATCCAATGTAATAACAAACACTATTTGCGTTTGACTTTCTTCATTTGAAAGTTTTGGTTATTGTTTCTTGTACAAAGAACTTCGGAAAATATCTACCGGTAGTGTTCATTTTGAAGAACATTAATTTCTCCAACCTGCTTACTAAAATGAAATTGCGTAAGCTAGTCTAATTTAGCTTCACTTGACTGAAGGATCACTCAACAATATTGGTAGAAATGGGTACTGGAGATGAATCAAGGGTGTATACACCCTTGAGATGAATTAACGTACTTTTTCATCGACCTCTTGCGTCTACGATAATGATGAAGGGTACTGCTAGTACCGATATAACATGCCGCACCACCATCTGCCACACCTCTAGAAAAATTATGAAAATAATTATTTTGAAAATAAATTATATTGGTATATATATTAAATCTTAGTACTTATGTATTACGCTAATTTTCATCTCGCTTCATTCGTATAATTCTTCATGTCAACGAGGTTCGGTACTTGTGTATTAATTTCATAATTTAATTTCAAAAATTAATGTTTAATTTTTCCCTAGCACTAATTTATACTTAGTATCATAATACATTCAAACATATCACCACACAATACGCCTTTTTTCTACATAGGGCTAGAACCGAACATAAATAATGACCTATCTCTAGACTCTCTAGAGGGTATAAAAAAGTTTCAGTTTTAGATAAAAGTGTCAAGCAATATATTGCTTCAACCCTCGATTTAGCCAAATGATCGACACTAGCACTAGCACTAGCACTAGCACTAGCACTAGCACTAGCACTAGCACTAGCACTAGCACTAGCACTAGCACTAGCACTAGCACTAGCACTACCGGTAGTATTAGCACTAGCATAGAACCGCGTCAACATAGAGTACTGTGCGAATGTAGAAAGATGTAAATCAGTTTACATGTAATGGATCTACATCACTAATAAAAATATTACCAACTAAAGTGAGGGTATAGATTTAGTCAAAAAAAATAAACATCTGAAGGAAGACGTCAACTCTGACATAGGCTAAAACAATAAACGGAAAAGGCAGGCAGACGTGCGAAAAATTAAGTGTCAGATTTCGAGTACATGTGTATTATAATTTTATAATACCGGTATACATCTAGCGGTCTACCGGCTACCGGTATGGATAAACTTTGCTGTACTTACGTGTACCGCGCGTACTCCGCCGGTCGTAGGGCAGTAGTAGGATGATGTGTATCCTTTGTTCAGATGAAACTGCTGGACAGTCACTATACCACGTACACAGTAACTGCACATGCAGATTACAATGGTATAGGATGTGAAAAGGTAATACAAGCCTAATAGTAGTAGATGTAGGCTGCGAATATAATGTAGGATGCTCATGCAGAGCCATCAATAGTATGTTTAGGTTATAGTAGTGTAGGAACTAGGTGTAAAGGTATAAAACACAACCAAAATAAAAAGTACAAGTCCTCCGGGAGAATCCGGGCAGATTCGATCCCGACGCCACTCGCCGAAAGGGCTAGATTAGCCACCACAGTGAAACTAATCCAGGTATTATTAAATACATGTAATTTTTTTAGAGACATGATGACATGATACGTGATGGTGATGGATCAAAAATACTTGAAGTATAAAGTTTTCGTGTAATAAAATAGAAAAAAGCATCAAGCACCTGAAACCACGACCGGGATGATATAGCTCCAGCACGACGCACGACTAGCTCTCCTGTCAAAAGAGAGAGTCAAAAGTCAAAACCCCCGATACCTGTGTGTAGATTTTACATGTATTAATACCGGTACACGAATCACGAATATGTGGGTTCGAACACTCGTACGATGGAAAAATCTAGTTTCTGATACTAGATTCTACCCGTGAATGTTTGTGCAGTTTCTGCAAGATCCAAATGAACGTGATCACATAAATAAAATACATGTATCTAATCCTAGACCCGCAACATCCCTTCAACGTTTACATTCATCATTCATTAGTAATAACATTTAATTCCACCACCATTAACAGCAGCATTATTAACAGCAGCATTATTAGCAGCAGCATAAAGCATGTCCTCTACCAAAGAAGAAGAAATAGAAGTAGACGTAGACGTAGACATTCATGCAGATCACAAGAAGGAACATGATGACGACGTGCCGTTAGAGGAGCCAACCTGTTTGGATCGATGGGCTCACGGTGTGCATCGCATCGGATCATGGGTGGGTAGGCAATTGGAAGTGGTCGTGCGCAATGTAATTAAACGTCCCAAATTGGTGGTGTTTGTGACGGTCGTGTATGCCATTTTCTTAGCGGCGGTGGGTGTTAGTACTAATTTTAATTTTGAGACGGATGGGGATTTGATGTGGACACCGCAGAATGCGTATACGGTGCGGAATGGGGATTGGATTGATGATGAGAGTGGGTTTCCGACGGATGGGAGGTAGGTTGGTTTATATATATATATATAAAAAAATTTACGTCGAATTGAGCGTTTTTGGTACTCAACTTATTTTGGATTTTCCATATTTCGACCAAAAAATAATTAGACCGTTCCAGATACTTGTACATGAAGAAGGTAAGAACCTCCTCTCTACACCTGAAAATGCGATTGATGTCATGAGTGTCGTATTTGACGCGTACGAGTGCATCGCTGGAACTCCTGGTTCAAGTGCACGTGATGATTATGATAAACTATGTAGCAGCCGATCAAGGGGTTGTACCGTCACTGGACCGACGCAATTCTTTAACAATTCCCGAACCCAGTATGTAGACGATGTGCAAGGGGATGGTACGACATTGATTGATACCATATCGAATTTACTGTACCCGAATGGTGCGAGAGTTCTTCGAAGTAAGTTCCTTATCTTTAGTATATACTACATATATATATATACATATATATATTTACAAAAATGTCATTATCCAATTTTGAAATTCAAATCTTAAGATGCCGTCTACGGCAACTCTGAACCGCCCGTCAGCACCGCAGCCAACGCCGACAACACCCTCACCTCCACTCTCAGCATGCTCGTCGAAGTCGATTTACCCAACACTGATGAAGACGACACCGTTGAAGATTACGAATCAGATGCGTTGGATCGATGCCTCGACTTACGCGATTCTCTCACTACAAACATCTTCATCGAAGTACGGAGTGAACGTAGCACAGCTGATGAACTTCAAGGTGCTACCCAAAAGGATATCCCGTTAGTTATTTTAGCACTCGTAGTCATGGCAGGATTTACAGCCGTTATCCTAGGCGATCCTAGAGATTCTGTCAAGAGTCAAGGTTTATTAGGCGTCGGTGCTGTAGTAGGAATTTTGCTCAGTATTTTCGCTGGGTACGGCCTGAGCTTTATTCTTGCTGTAGACTTCACCTCTATTGGTCTTATTTTGCCTTTCGTACTCATTGGCATCGGTTTAGACGACACCTTCATTTTGACAGGGGAATTCGCCTTGACGGATCCTAACTTACCAATCGAAACTCGATTCAGTGACATGATTCTGAAAGGCGGAGCAGCCATAACCGTAACGACAGCCACCAACGTACTGGCCTTCGCTTTGGGAAGTGCTACGACAATTCCCGCTATAAGTTGGTTTTGTATAAATGCCTGCTTGGCCATCTTCTTTGGTTACGTGATTCAAATTACATACGTGGTCGGGTTGATGTTTATTGATGAGAGGCGTCGCATGGCCAATAAAATCGATTGCTGCGTGTGCAAAGTAAGTTCACGGGTGGGCACCTCGGAAGATCGTGAACCGTCACTCAATGATGGGGAGGAAGAAGAAAGCACAGCAGTGAAGTACATAGGCATATATACCGACTTCATTCTACGTCCAAAAGTCAAGGTAGCTATCCTTGCCATGTTCACCACTTTCTTTGCACTAGGTCTCGTCGGCCTCTCCCAAATCACCGAGGACTTTGACCCGTTAGATTTACTTCCATCCGGCTCCTACGTAGTCGAGTTCACCGACTCCCGCAGCGAATATAACAGCAGAAACGATGATGTCGGTGTCTATGTGTACTTTCGCGATGTCGATCCGGCTACAGCGGACGGACAGACTGCCATGAACAATTTCTTGGATGATATTGAAAATTTGGACCAAGTACATAATCCGGCACCGTTGTATTGGTTGCGTGAGTTCAACGTCTTTGCTGATCAAGAAGGGTACACTCTTACCGAACCGCCGTTTTCCGAACAGCTGGATAATTTCTTAGCCATTGATGCTAATGCCTTGGATTATGGCGATGATATTGTTCGTGATGCTGCGGGTCAGGTCACAGCCAGTCGGACACGCGTGAGCTTTTTAGGCGTCGGTACTGATGCGCAAAAGGGCGTAGAGGCACTCGATGATCAGCTCGACGTGACTAAAGACCAGCCTTTGAACGCCGGTAGGGATGCCGATGGGGATTGGTTATTGTTTACTCACAGTGGTGCTTATTACAACTGGGAATTTTTTGCTGTGGTCCGACCGAGTTTGTCGAGTACAGTCGTGTTAGGATTCGTGGCAGTCACATTTGTTATGCTCTTGTCTTTGCCTGATCCAAGGATGGTTTTAGTAGTAATTGGAGTTGTGTTTATCATCGATGTAGAATTGCTTGGGCTAATTCCGGCTGCCGGGCTGGCCATCGATCCGTTGACCTTTTTAGCGTTAACGATGGCCATTGGTTTGGTAGTGGATTACTGTGTACACATTGTCCATGCTTATTTGGAATATGAAAAACCACCAGGCATTACTCGAAATGAAGTCGTACGTGGTGTCATGACGGAGATTGGTTTGAGTATCTTAACGGGTGCGTTTAGTACGTTTTTAGGCGTGTGTATTTTAGGTTTAAGTTCTTCCACTACCTTCCAAACGATTTTTGTTATGATGATGGGAATTGTGTGTTTGGGAGCTGGTCATGGGTTTATTTTCATGCCGGTTGTGCTGAGTTTGATTGGGCCTTTGGAGAATCCAATGGATCATGGAAAGCATGATATGGAGATGGTGAGGAAGTCAGTGATGGTGGAGGTGCCAGAAGATCTGAAGTTGAAGGAGGGTGAAGAGGATAAAGAACAATAGAAGAGTAAATAGGATGATTTATAATAATTAATGATTTCATTTCTTTTATGAGACTGCAATGAAGAATTATTTATTTAGTTTTCAAGTAAGCACACACCCTTTCTCATTTGCTCTTTACGTATTTTTGATTTACACTCTACAAACATTTTTCACTAATCCAACGAGGAGGGCAATATGGAAGAGAGTTATAGGAACTGAAGCTCATTTCGTTTAAGAGAAAAGGTAGGCTTCATCTTGCTTTTCTTCAAGACATGACCTGTTGGAGTTCGAAGTTACGTACAGCATTCCTCTATGTAGGGAGAATGATCGTGAGTCGTGAGGACCATGACCAAAATGTAAACCGAATTCGAAGGATGAGTGAAATGACCGGAATGCAATCAAAGGAGTAGATCACTTTTCTTTGCAAAGTAACTTTCAATATTGGTATTGAACATTTTTATTTGCAGTTTGCCTTCTCGACATTTGAGCGTTCTATCATACTTCGAAGTATCTACGTAGAACTTTCAAGCATAAACTTGAATATATTTTTAATGCGAACTTTTATTAATGTGACATGGTTATAAATTAATTAAGTAAAATCATAGGGTACGTTATAATTATATGAGTAACATTGGAATTACCAAAACAAAACAAGCAAATAGTAAAGGCTTCGAAAATATTCTGATCACACTACTTTCGACATCGTCAATCAATTTATATTCTTCTAGAAGTAAGTAATTGAATGCACCATTCCAAACTGAATTGAAATGGTATTCCGGTTGGAAATAATGCTGTGTACCTATTCCGACGAAAATTGCCAGATCAGAATTACTTACATACAAATCACTAGTGACCAAATTATCACTTATTGTATGTACCATGTAAGCGCCATTTGTAAAGGTAAAGTAGAACCCTCGAGATGATCCCTTATTCAAACACAACGCATCATTTGAAAAAAATTGAACATGAGTTGGAATACCATATCCTTTTGCATCTACTTGACCACCGCCAACAAGATCCCAAGCTGATGGGTGACGCTTAACTTGATCGTAAGAATTGAGATTGCAACATGTTGAATAAAGATCCACCTCAACAAGTCCTATTCGAAATAATAAGTAACAAATTTAACTAATAAACGGTAACCAAAAACTCACCGTTAACGTTGATATGAATAGAAACACCCAATATAACGATTGATTTATAGGCATAAATATCAAACATGTTCCCAAAAGTGACAGAATCACCATCAATAGACGTCAAAATGGAAAAAGAAGATTGCGAAGAAGAATGCGGAAGAACACATAACTCATCACCTTGCGAACTAATAGCAGGACTCTTAGATGGGCTAGCTGAAGACAAATCCACAAAATTGTCGTCAATATCCGTAGAAGTGCATTCCTCATTATTAATATTGAGAAAGCAAACCTCATAAAGCGGACATTCATCATCTGTACCTAATGGACAAGGTAACGAGCATGTCTGGGCATCCACCAAATTCGTCCCACAATAATTATACGAATCACAATCTTGCGCTGCAATGCCACGATAACAGTACTCAGATACTCCGCAATCATCATCCACCTCACAAGTAACCGCGCAATTTTGCTGGGCTAGTTCACGGCTTTTACCACAAAAACCATTGTTACGGCAGGTTCCAGCTGATATAGTCAAAAAACATGTCAAACCAGATGGACACTCAAAAGATGATCCTGATGGACACGGGTACGAACAAGATGTGGCCTCTTCATAGCTTACACCGCAATAATTCATTTGGGAGCAATCATGTGCGGCTACGTCTGTGAAGCAAAAGCTGCCTTCCGGACTATCCCAAATAACGATAAATTGCATGTTATAGAATCGATCATCATGAAGTCATCATTCAAAGTAATCGTGCATTTATGCATTTGCAATGCAGATGTCACCTCACTTACCACTCCAAGTCAGAGCCACCTGAACAACTAAGATTGCATTGTGTTGCGCTACTACGAGTCTCGCCACAATATGACATATGTTTACATTCCCCGGGAACGATATCAATAAAGCTAACATCCGAACGACATTACAAAATCAGAAGAACGTACATGGATATATTTACTGTTATGATCCAGTATAAGTGATAAAGTGGATACACCCAATGGCACTTACCAATATTCGCCATCTGGACAATCGCTGTCTAAACCGCTTTCACATGATGTGCTGCAGCTTCTAGCATCTTCTATCGTCGCACCACACATGTAATATTCAGGATAATCATACTTTATGATTCCAGTGTCATCGTCGTAATCTAGCTCCGTGCCACCACTGCCTCCGCCATTATCATTTCCAGCATCATCTGCATTGTAGCCGCATTCTTCTCTAGTTACGTCGACATAGCATGTCTGTGACACTGGACAATCAATGTCTAGCCCCGAAGGACACGGAAGAGAGCATGATTGCGCATCGGCCAATGATGTGCCACAATAATTCATTGTTTCACACTGTACTAAGGCAATATCGCTGAAGCATTTCTCAGATACGCTGCAATCACCGTCTCCTTCACAAAATGAATCGCATTGTTTCGCCAATTCGCGAGACTTGCCACAAAATCCGTGCTTCTTACATTCGCCTGATGATATATTGAGGTAACAACCAAGACCAGAAGGACACTCTAGTGTAGATCCACTCGGGCATGGATACCCACAACTCTTCGCATCTTCAAAATCTATCCCGCAGTAGTTCATGGTCTCGCAATCACTTTCTGCAACATCCGAAAAGCAATATTGACCATC
>Ga0209092_10004977_pt1 | contig 10848 bp, 9 predicted proteins | sample FraStrMetagenome_FD_187446 | JGI IMG/M metagenome (GOLD analysis project Ga0209092, IMG submission 187446) | Marine eukaryotic phytoplankton communities from Arctic Ocean - Fram Strait ARC3M Metagenome (SPAdes) (version 2) | ecosystem: Environmental > Aquatic > Marine > Oceanic | place: Fram... | reverse complement strand
GTGGAAGAATAATTGGATGGGCTGAATTGGATGACAAAGCAGTCTTACGAAAAATTAAACAAGCAATGAGAGATAATGCATTACGAGACCAAAGGTTGTCGAAAACGTTGGAAAAACATCAAGGGGAAACATGTAAAACTTCATAGCAAAGATCGAGATCTCAATATCATCTTTCCTTCATACTTATTTTGAATCTTTCAGTAATCATTTTTAGAGTTCACTAATCTAATAAAGCAGCTTGATTTCAATCAATTTGCATGCATAGTGAATTCTCCAAAAAAAAATTACATAGTTTAGCAATCTTCGTATTCCTTTCCAGGAACACGTAAGAGAATCTAATCCATCACATCCTTCATTGTCAAGGTACTCATCAACGGATTACTTTATTCTTTGTTACGTTGGATTCACTTTTTATAAAGCTAATTGAAGAGGTATCTTAGATAGCGTGGCGATTCGGAATCGATTCTGTGAATTCGATCGAAAAATACTCTGAATTCGGTAGAGATCAGCGTTTTATCTTTCATTTTTGAAATTAAATTTTTGGTTTGAGCGGGAATAGAAAATATAAGATAATAAACTTCTAGCTTGAACGGTAGTTCATTAAATTGTGGGTTTAATTTATCTATAACTATTCATTCGGCATCAATTCATAAAACTGAAATATTATTCAACGTTCATGATGACTTGCCAAAATTTGAGTTGATCGTTTACATTCTTTTGCATTTATGTTGATTTGCATTTAAAACTTTTATTTGTAAACATTCGATGATTAATACATGAAGAAACTTCACCAAATATTGTTTGTTATCATCATTTGTATTGATTGCATTATTTAAAATGTGATCTTCCAATGGTAATATATTTCTGACGTCATGGTCCATCATTTCCAGAAGTATTGACGTATTCGAGTCATCTTCACACTCCCTTACTTCTTGTGGGATGGACATTGACAATCACCAACCCATCTTCCTGAACTTCATGAATAGGGCTTTAGCTAGCGGTTTTGTATACACATCCCCGATTTGATCTAAGGTATCTATCGGAAGTATCTTTACTTTTCTGCTTTGACAAAGCTGTTAAGAAAGATGACAGAAATGTTACCTTTTTTAATGAGTGCGTATACAGTGAAAGGACTAGAGAAAAAGAATACGAGAAAACGAAAATAGAAAGAATGATCTTTATCATTCTTTCGAATTAAGAACTAGTAATAACAGTTGATTGCTACATTACGAAGTAGTTCCTTGTCCCGTGGCTGAATACCTCTAGACTCGAATTACAACAGAAGCTTCTGAAATGATAGTATACCACATTGATGTGCTTGGTGTGCGGACGAATTTTGGGTAGGCGAGATATCTCTAGTGCACCCGAATTATCTTTGAAGCACTTGTAATGGATGATGGGTTCTGAAGAGTAAGTTTTGAAACCTTTCCTTTTTAGTTCATCCAACAAGAATTGAATCATCGGAATTACTTCGCACAGCGAATGGCTGAGTGCAATGTATTCAGCCTCTGTAGTGTTGAGCGCAACCATTGTTTGAAGTTTAGAGCACCAAGTAATTGGGCATCCAGCGTACATTATAATAAATCCCGTTCTCGATTTTGCAGTTAAGGCATCTTCGGAAGCCCTCATTCGATTCCAATCCCACAGAAATCCGCGTCTGCAAAATTCTCCAGGCATTTCTTATTTCTTGGTTTCAAAATTAATCCCTTTTCTCTGGATCCCAACAGGTATTGTCCTATATGCTCTACAGCTTCTGTGTGGATTTTCTTTGGACTTTCCATAAACCTGGCTCATTGGTGTACTGAACATACGAGATCAGGTCGAGTACTCTTTTCAAGATAGTTTAGTTTTCCGATGACCTATAATTCCATTTAATTTCCGCCTCAGGCTCTTCCGGGTGCCTATGTAGAATCTTTGATGACAGCGCAGGGGTCTCCCTAATTGATCTTTCACGCTTAAATGCAATAATTAATAATTAATATAGGTATCTTATTTTAAGTGTAGTCCAATGAACCATACAAGTAGAGGGTCCAAAGAAACACTAGCCCTTCTTAAGCTAAGGACTCCCCTTGCAAGAATTATAAGAGGAATTGCGATCTCTTGGAAGAAAACCTATTTTGTTGCGATGGTTGATGAAACTGACTTACCAGTTTGTAGGGAAATTTGAGACAAATGTACCTCCAAAAGTGAATGGATATAAAAACCTTAGAAGAGCAATTCAAAGTCAACTGAAATTGGGAACAGCAAATATGTTGAGAGGAATCATTTCATTTAAATGGGGAGAAATCCAAAATTGACATGATAAAAAAAGGGACCGGACCCGAGGAGCAAGTTGGAGTGGGAATGCAGCTAGAGCTTTCCTTAGGTTCTCTCAAAATATATGGAGGCATAGATGTGAAGTACTCCATAAGCTGAAAAGTGGAAAGCAGGACGAAGGCATACGAGCAAGAAGTTTAACGATAGCGTTGGATTTTAAATCAGAACCCTGGAGATTACTACTGAGTGATCAACACTTGTGTGCAAGATTGTCGAAATTTTTCACACGTGCACCGATAGTCAACGTGAAGCAGTGGAAACGGCGATGTGAGGTGGCGATGGAATTGAGTGGCAGGAAATCAGTTGAAAATGGAGTAGACATTACGAGGTATTTTGATCGAAGGTATGTAACAAGACTGGAGAAAGTGACAGATGATGGAGAAATGGGTGAGCATGAGACTGCGGTGAAGATTGAAGTATCCTTGATGAAACAAGTGTCGGATGGGCGTAAAATACATGAAATCCAGCGTAAGTCACGTAAAAAAGTCGTATCTCCCAAAATTTCGGCCCCACCGCCCCCATGATGGGCGAATGGTGTTTTGTGGTTCCCTCCCAAGGATATCCATAATTAACATTTAAAAACAAATATTATTATTAAGCTAAGGACTCCCGCATTTTATTTCATGAATTGGTCAAATGACCCCCCACTGGGAATCAAACCAATGACTACTGGCATGGTTAGTGCACCACCTAGCCACCAAGGCAATTACACCCTTTCCAACGCTAAGTCACTTAGAATTTCATCTATTAATTGTGGTTGTGTCAATTCAATGCATTTATCTTTCCGGTAATTCACATAAACCCCTAATAAATCTTCTATCCAACCCTTCTTCAATTTTGTATTCTTTACTTAAAGCATTGCTTTCTTGATTGATCTTCTCATCATCGGGTCCAATCATAATCCTGTCATCCACATAAAAGAACATGACGTTATCTTTATAGAAGACACATTCATCTATCTCCAATTGCACATATTTTGATTTCTCCAATTTTTCTTTTAGATACAAGAAGAATACTCTACCAGCTTGTTTTTGACCATATATTTTTAATAATTTTAGGACCTTAGACTTTCCATTTGTGGAAGTGACGCCATGTGGAAGCCGCATGTATGTGGCAAATTCAATGTCCGCTTGTGGATATGACAATACTAAATCTATTTGGCGCAAAAAACACTTATTAAGAAGTAGTAGAGTGAATAGTAGTCTGATTGCATACCACATAACTATCGGAGCGTACATCTCGTAGAAGTTGATTGTGTACCCCTGTTGTCCTCCGTGTACATTAAGTCGAGTATTTCACTTGTACACCTTCCTTGTTAAAATGTCTCTTTTTTGCTTCATCAACCATACAACATCTAGAATGTATGCACCTTCAGGTACGTCGTCTTCGTCTATGATTACCCAATTGTGATCATTTTTTTCTTTAACCACTGCTTTTATAAATTCTTCCCTGTCTGGGGCATTCATTGCATCGTGGAATTGTATATTTTTCAGTAATTTCTACAAAAGAGATGGGATCGACCATTGAATCTTGAATGTGATCATCTGCCTCGTGTAGTAGCTCAATTGATTCGTCGACCGCTGCAAATGATATTTCTCTTCCTTGTTGTTGAAGACTTTTGCTCATTCTTTGGGTCATTTGCCTAGCATATAGTGATCGTCTTGTCATAGATACCACGTTAGTTTCTTGGACATTTTCGATTCCATTTGTCTCAATTTGATTTTGATCTTTACTTTCTTCTACATATACTGTCTCACTTTCATTTTTGCCTTGCCTTAATGAGTCTTCATAGTTGGGCATTCTTGATGAGGGTACTGTTTCTCCCTGTTCGTCGATTAGACCAGCCTCCGATTGTCATTTAGAATGTTTTGGAGATCCTTTCGTGATGGTCTCGAAGAAGTCATCATGAATGACCTGGAACTGCGGCAATGTGTTGCCCGTTCTGACGTTCAGCGCCAGGCTGACACTCCTGGCATGTCTTGGTGACAAGCCCAGGTTATTCCTAATCTTGCTCTGGAATTCCATTTGGGTATGCTGGAGCCGGTCTGAAATGTATTGTTCAATGCATATATTGGGCACCCCCAAGTATGAAACACTTTGAGATGAGTTGACACTTGTACTTTTGTAAATCGTTCGATTTTAGATGAACCATCCCCACTGTCTGGTGTATAGTTCATCTGGTCATTTGCTGTGCAGAGAGCATACAACCACAGGTGCACGCTAATCTCATCCGGCCATCTTTCTATGGCATGCAACAACACATTTCTCGCTTTTTCCTGCAGGTGTCGAATTCTTTTCTCCGCTATTCCATTTCAGAAATGTGTGTTCCAAAGGATATCGTCTGTCCCTTTTCATGTAAGTCCTGCATGGTAATGCAGGCCTTTCACATGTTTTGTTGTACAGTAACTCTCAAATGATTGTTTTGCCTCCAAAGCTTCTGCTGAAGATGTACTCCTTTGGAGGTGGACATAGCTCATTCTGGAGCAGTGATCCACAAATATTGTCGCAACTTTATAATTCTCTCGCGTGGTGACCCTTAAGGTGAGCGATGGATCCTGGTGTATTTGATTCTAAAAAACATCTTAATAATTATCTTCTTCATGCACTAACGGAAGGAGTGCCTTCATACATTAATGCTCACTCGCCACCTGACAATTTTCTCTAATATTGGAAGTATGGCAATCACAAAACCATTGATTCTAACTCCAATCTAGTTACAAAAGTGTTAAACAAAGAAGAATAAAATAACTTTGTTTTATCTTTCCCTGCATGGATTGCACGCTTTATGTACAATATGCACCTATCACCAGAAGGTATTTGATCAAACCATGCAAGAATGACCGCCTGGTTTTTGATGCCTCTTTTCTTATTTGTCATAACTCCCTTTCTCTTAATAAAAATTGGACATCTGTGGACGATGGGCCACCAATTTACTATGGTACAGCTTTAATGTGCCACCTCACTCGCATTTGGAACCTTAGAATTTCATATGCTGATGACGAAATCTTTTTGTGGGATGACGATGTAGCTGGGGCTTTCCAGTTAATAAAGTATACTCCAGAAATAGCCCAAGCCTTCTCTACAATTGTACACAATACTTTATGGATACCCTCTGGTCAAGTCTCTGAGTGCAATACAAGCACCCAAAACTTTGACACGTGTGCGAGATCTTTTAGCCAAGCACTATAGCTCATCAAAATTTCAATTTCTTATTAGTAGTAAACATAAGGAATTATTAGATCTAATACAATATTGTGAAAAACCTAATATGTTCACTAAGTTTGTTCAAGCCACTTCAGACTCAATTCATTCTGGTGTGATAAACTCCAACGGTGGACCAAAGAACACACTTCACAATATGCTTGTGGGTGATAATTTGTTCGCAGATACACCGTCCAGAATGAAACAGGCCCAAGCCGCTAGTGCAGAAAGCCTTTATGAAATTGCTGGATTCTCACAGGCAGGGCTACGTCGCTCACCTTTGAGTCTAGATAAATATTATGCCGCACTCTGTTCCTATAAAAAGAAACGTTGGGTTACCTCATCGATACACGTGAAATGTTTTTTACATTTTCAGATGAGAAATTTGCTACTATGCTTCAAATGCCGAATAATTGGGATACAAAGCGTAAGAGATATACAATCAGACAAACCGTCTGTCTTACTTGCATGTTTGAATTCTTCTCTAGTATCTGTACATGGATTGGTTTTCTCATCGTGTCAATTAAACATTTGGTTTTACTTGTACTACGCAAGAACACTAATACTATTAAGAATGGCCAAAGCATATGTGATCTCTTCACAGATTCCGCTTTAGATGATCATTCCTTTGAATCTTTGCTCAAGAAAAAATTTGCTTTTAGCAAGATCATGAAAAAAATATGGAATACCGATGCAAGATTTTTTATCTCAAAACCTCTGCGAAATTAACTACAATTATTAATCCACATCTTTTCGCGTCGATCCAAGTACAGAATTGATTCACCAATAGCCCATATTGTTAAACGTGACCCCGATTTCACATACAGGGCTGATACATAATTGGATGGGGTTGGAGGTTATTCCCCAGATATGTTTTCTGGTGGTTTCTCGATTGGCCATCCAGCATAAAAAATCTTACTTTGAAAAACTTCAAAAAGTCATATAAAAAAATACAAGAAAACTTAGTTTTGATAAACTTACTGGAATATGCGACTATCATTATATCATATGCTGCAGCACATCAAGCCATTCTTGACTCCTTGTGTTCAGCAAAACACCCCTATCCAGTCACCAGCATAAAAACAGATAACAAATCTACCTTGTCTTGGACTAGAAGAGCATCTTCGTCCACAATAGCTTACGTCCTTTCTTCATTGATGCCCCCCCCCAGTTGGCCTATGGGCCGAATTCATACCAGGGTCTGAAAATGACCTGGCTGACAAATTGTCGCGTATGAAATGTGCGCTCACCTCATTTGCCTCACTTTCTCAGGAGTTCAAACTGTTAAAGCAGTGTCGGCGCTTTCGGCCCAGTCGAGAGCTTCTTTCCATCCTTTGGGTTGTGCTGCTTTCAGGGCAAGTATCTCTTCTTCCACAGCTAAAACAGCTGGGACGGTTTCTTCCCGTCAAAATCACTAGCTAGCTTTCTTATCTTCTCATAGCATACATGCGACAACACTCTTTTCATTTTCTCAAATAGAAAAAGACTACGTTTATGCTTGTTATACTCAATCTTTAACTATGGGACATACAGTTTGTGCACGATATATGGTCACTAAAACCATAAAGCTTTATTTTCAGGCGGCTAACATTGTACCCAGGCAGGACCCTACTCACCCTTCCAAGACATTTCCTACCCACCTATGATTCACAATATTCTTTATGAATATGACCAATGGCTTTCTATGCCAAATAGAAGAGAGCCAATCACGAAACAAATGCTTTCCCATTGGAAAGAGAGGGCTAAATATGTCTACCCTTACTCATTCCAGGCAGCCATAAGTTGGCAGAAGTGCAATATAAAAAATCGATCCAAGAACATTATACTAAAATGACTCACCTTCCTGCGCAAGCAATTTCTTTTTCTACCCCATGGTACAGATTGACAAATAATCTTGAACGAGAACTTGTTAGACACCGAAGGGATACGCCCGGAGAAGGTGCAGCTCTATCATCTTGGGATGTAGAACCAATAGAATCTAGGAACATCGATTGGACTGCTTTAGAGGGAGCAATGAAGCAGTGGAGCAAATATCAATGGGGTACACCAGTCAAATGCATCCACGAATTATGGGATACGACCAAGAGAAAAAAAGATTGGGGGCAAATAAAATGTGGAAGTTGTCCTTTATGTGGAAAGGAAGAAGAAGATGCAGCTCATGCACTTCGTTGTGACCACCCCCTTATGAGAGCAGCAAGAGCACACGAAATTAGCAAACTCTCACGAATAGTCAATAGTTCTAATACATCTGAAAATCTCCAAAGATGGATCATGGTGTCGGTACATCAATGGATCCGATCATTTCCACCATCATTCCCGCCAAAAACCGAAAAATTTCGAGAAATAAGAAAAGCAATTAAATGTCAACAATCTTTGTCAATACGGAATATGTTTCGAGGCATATTGAGTGTAAAGTGGAGGAAAGCTCATGAAACCAACTTACATAAGGTCTATGTAGAGAATATGAGCGGAACCTCATGGGCCACAAAGATTTCAAAAGCTTTTCTTGATTTTTCCATTGCGATGTGGAAAGTAAGGTGCCAAATAATTCATGCGAATAATGTTGGAAACGAAGAAGATTTCTTTCGCAAGAAAAGTCTGGAAATATGTAAAAATCTTAAAAAAAACTATATGTCGTTGACCCAATATGAACGACAACTGTGCAAGCGGACAAGTAAATTCTTCAAAAGGGCTCCAATATCAACAATCAAAATGTGGAGGAAAAGGATTGTGAGTGCAATAAAGAAAAATTTGGAAAAGGAAAAGGTAATCGGAAAGAACATAAAACGATTTACCCAAAAGCATAAACAGAGCAGATGTAGAAGCGACGGAACGAGGATAAGCCCGAGCAAGGCAGTACCCTTCTTCCGAAACTCCGACAACGATGACAAAAACAATGGAATGACCAAAAGCAAAATGACTTTGAATACAAAAAAGGAGAGTATCGATAGTCCTCCGAGTGCACTTATCCAAGATAAGGACAATTCGGAGGGCAAATACTGTCTTCAAATCCATGATAAACAGCCAAAACGAAGAAAGCTCAATGAAAACTTCATCGATAAAGAGTTCCGAAATAGCATCAACGACCGAACGACAACACAAACGAAGGAAGTACAGAAACGTGTTGACTTACCAGCATCAAGTTTGAAAAAAAGATTTTTTATGGGGAATCGATCACAGTCAAAATATGGCAAGTTGTCGAAAAGTGCTCGAAAACCAATAAGAGGTCGTCTGAAAAATTTCAATCTAGGTATGAATGGAGGTAGTAGAAATATGGATGTGAAAAATGACGTCAGAGTAAACGTTGTTGTATCTGACCCTCGAGGCAAGGGGGCGGCTTCGCCGCCCCCCTATGGTGGACCCCAAAAGTCGAGTGAATTTCCGGGTGACTTGCAAAGACGTAAACGGGACTCAGAAAAAATTTCCAGGAATGAGAATAAAAAAAGATTACTATATGATGACGTAGGTCCGAGTAGTGGGTCGTAAATATGGTTCAGTGGTGTAATTATTCCCTGCTTGCAAACTAGTTATTAGCACTTAAAAAATAAATTCTATTATTATTATTATTATTACTCATTCCAGGCAGCCTTTTCTGACTGGATAATTCTAGGCCTCCACGCTGGATTTAGAAAATCTGAATGATATCAGGACACCAATGATTTCAAGCTTACTGGCCAAGTAGCATTGAACATTGATAGCTCTGTCAAAGCCTTCGTAGCTTCGGAGTTTACGCTTATCTTGTCTTCTTCGTCCCCCTCTACGGATGGCCAATCCGAGCATGATCTGGTCCGTATACGTTGGAGATTCAAAAAAACGGCGACAATGGTTAATGTGTTTCTTTTGCACACGACCCAAAAAATCCCAAATTTTCCCCTTACTTGGCAGCACTGCGTAGTATCCTAAAACGAGCTGAGGCTTTAAAGATGCCCACAAATATGCTCATAGCTGTTTATGGTGTTTTTGATACAGCATTTTCGGTGATTTTTTTTTCTTTTATTGGGCACCACGAAGTAGAGCATCACCTAAAAACGTGTGCTCGTGAGGTTTATAAATTTACACGCATACAAGACATATAACAATTTTCATGTTACGACTCTCTTAGAGTGGGTGCATGCGTATTGCTTCACATTAATAGAGCGGACCCATTGCTTATCAAATCTCGTTTGCGATGGAGATCTGACTCTTTTTTAGCTTATCTGAGGAATATACCTCGACTTGCAAGGATGCATAGCAATTTGTTTGGTGGTTCATCCCCATCGTCAACTACTACGGCTTAGTTTTCTTTTACATTTACGAATAAACTCATTTACATTTGTATTCATATGATTTTATACACATTCCTCCCCTTAATGGCCATTTCACTATTTTGGGGTCACATTATTTAATCATATACGTCTTTCTAGGCATATCACGCATAATTTTATTCGTTTTCATCTCCCCTTCGTGGTTTCTACGATCTAATTGGATCCTGATCAGGATCCTACTTGCCTGTTTATATTTAGGTATTTAAGTCAAAGTCTACGTACGAGGAAATAAACCATCACAATTCGCATAAAATACTGATAATCCTCGGAATGTGCAGCCGTACACGAGTGTATCATTCTTATTCAGACGTCTTTTTTAATCTGAATCACATAATTAAAATACAATAATTTACCTCGACTAACCAGCCGCGACTATGTTTCTATCATCACAGTTTTCAATCTAATCTTCATAACAATTTGGTAAACAACTCCTTTATTTCCGTGACCGAACGGTATACCAATTCCACATTCTTCTTCTTATATATCTACGAATTTAGGGTCTTTCAGCTAACACACCTTCAAAGTTGATCTTTTATTTGGTCTCGTTTTCTTTTTTTCCTTCTGCGTTTCTTCTTTCTTGGAGTTTTTTTTTCACTTCACATCGGTTCTTCTGGGCCTGTCAATGTCATTCATGTGATGCTTTACTTGTGGTCTCTATACTAGTCCACATTCTCACATAATTGCCATTCCGTGATTTATCACATGACCAATGTTTGCAGTTGATGCGCATTGCTAAAGCATCTGCCTTATGCACAGACATGGATTAGAAATAAACTAATACACAAAAGTTGAAAGGACGATAATTATGAGCTTCTTATTTTATTTTGACTAAACTAATTCATAAACTAAACATACAGGACATATTAAACACATATTGGAAATCACACAGTTTCCACGACAAGGGCAGCTGACACTTGTGGGCCAGACAGATGACAGCTGGTCTCTTATTCCATATGTCCAACAGAGCTGTCATTCACAGATGGCAGGCAGCTGTTGGATGCTACTCATTGCATATGGATGAAACTGC
>Ga0209092_10004976_pt1 | contig 10849 bp, 5 predicted proteins | sample FraStrMetagenome_FD_187446 | JGI IMG/M metagenome (GOLD analysis project Ga0209092, IMG submission 187446) | Marine eukaryotic phytoplankton communities from Arctic Ocean - Fram Strait ARC3M Metagenome (SPAdes) (version 2) | ecosystem: Environmental > Aquatic > Marine > Oceanic | place: Fram... | reverse complement strand
ATCATTGGCTACGAGGCTTATTTTTTATTTTGATTGGTATTTTTGTGTCAGCATGGGTGAGCATCTTTGCGCAACAAGTGCAGGGAGTATATGTGAAACAAGCGTATCCGCTTTGTGATCATGATGCAAAATTCAATGAAATTCAAGAATTCAGAGATATTATTGGAGATGGAACATGTCAGTTTTCGAAAGGAGAAGGAACAAATATTGTGGAATGTGGATGGGATGGTGGAGACTGTGAAATTATAAATGACAGATATCCTCAATGTGATGTAGATGATTTCACTCTTTTGGGAGATGGAAACTGTGATCGTGGTGTCTACAACAGTAAAGATTGTGGTTTTGACAACGGTGACTGTGTGGAATTCGATGAAGAGCAGAAAAGCCAGTATAAGAATTGTACCGTTATTGAAAACATCGGATGGATTGGAGATGGAATTTGCAATGGAGGAGCATATGCATCTGATGAATGCGAAAATGATGGCGGAGATTGCGCAAACTGTATAGTAGATAATATAGATCTAGTAGGAGATGGAAAATGCGATACTGGAGAATATAACACCAAACAATGCAGCTATGATGGAGGAGACTGCTTAGAAGTAAATAGGAAAAAAGAAAAACAATACGAAAATTGTAATGTTAGCAATATTGGATGGATTGGAGATGGAGTCTGCAACGGTGTAGATTATCTGACTGGTAAATGTGGAATGGATAAAGGAGATTGTGATGTTTGTATTGAGAACTTTCCTAGACTGAATACATCAAAGCTTGGAAATGGTATTTGTGATGGATTTGAATATAATACAGAAGAATGTAGTTTCGATGCTGGAGATTGTGTGCAAAACAATACAAATCTCCAAAAACAATATCCAGAATGTCAAGTACAGAATCCACAGTGGATTGGAAATGGGATATGCAATGGAGGGGCATATGCATCTGATGATTGCGAAAATGATGGTGGAGATTGCTCGAATTGCACAGTAGATAATATAGCATTGGTTGGAAACGGGGTGTGTGATGGGAGAGAGCATAACACAATTCAGTGTGGATATGATGGTGGGGACTGTTTTGAAGAAAATGAATTAATTCAAAAAAGATATCCTCGTTGCATTGTTGAAAATATAGGCTGGATTAATGACGGTATATGTGACGGTTTCAAATACGCCACTGAGGAATGCGGGAGGGATGGAGAGGATTGTACAAATTCTTGTGAAATTATTAACGAGGTATTTATTGGAGATGGATTTTGCGATGAGAAAAATAATATCGATGGTTGCTTATTTGATGGGAATGATTGTGTTCCTTCCATGAACCTGATAAGAGGCAGATATAGCGCCGGCAACATCAAATGGAATGGGAGTGTGCTTGGGCTTGATGGAAACATATATGGAATTCCATTGAACATGAACAAAATCATAAAGATAGATCCATCTCAAAATGTAGCAAACACAATATCTCTCGTTGGAGATGATTTAGGTGGTGAAGGGTGGAAATGGTGGGGTGGCGTCGTAGGAAGCAATGGCATTATCTATGGAGTGCCGTACAATTCAGAATCTATTCTGAGTTATAACGCGACGTCAGAGGAAACACAACTAATTGCAGAAGGACATTCATTATTAGAATTTGTAAACCTCAAATTTACTGGGGGTGTGTTGGCTTATAATGGGATGATTTATTTCATTCCGTATGATCACAACAAAGTAGTCAAATTTGACCCATTCAATTCAACAAATCCTCTGACAGAAATTGAAGATCTTGGAAGCGATAGGTGGAAGATGATTGGTGGAGTTCTTGGAAATGATGGCAACATCTATGGCATACCCTATGAAGGAACTAGAGTGCTCAAGATTTATGTTACGAATGATACTACAACATTTATTGGCAATGAGTATCCAGGTAATGGGAAGTGGTGGAATGGAGTTCTGGCACAAGATGGCAACATCTATGCATGCCCATATAATGCTAAAAAAATATTGCAAATTCATGTTAAAAGCCAAACTACGAACTTGGTAGGACCCGATTTAGGTGACGATGCGCGGAAGTGGAGTGGCTTTGTGGAGGGAGAAGATGGCTTCCTGTATGGAATGCCATTTTCATCCAATAAGCTTCTTCGCTTTGATCCAATAAATCATACAGTCACGATGATTCCACTGCCGAAAGAGATGCGTGGGGGTTGGAAATGGGGGAGTGGAGTTCTTGCGGAAAATGGTTTCATTTACGGCATTCCTGCTTCTGTAGATCAAGTGCTATCCATCGCGCCTCTTAATTATAGACCCTAATACATAATAGATTATTTTTACATAGTAACTTCACAGCCGTATCAAACCTGAATAATGATTGATTAAGTTGTAATTGTCACCTTTCTTTTAACTTCCGTCTCCCAATATTTTTAGTACTTCTTATTACGGTTATTTTAGCAAAATAATATACTAATGAATCCCCACGCAAGCCTTTCTTTTTCTGATCAAATGAGGAAATTTCTAATCTAAGCAATATGGGATCTGTCTTTTCTCTAGAAAAAAGGATATCAGCCTACTTTTTTGCAAATTTGAACGACATCTTCATCCTTCAATATGTGATCTTTTCCGCAACGTTGAGGTTGATGTTTAGCGCTTTGGCCCCAGACAAAAGCATGTGAAAACTCTGACATTATACTCTTATGCAGACGATTGCAAAATTGTTCCACTGAAGGATCTTTTGCTGAATGCAAGATAACAGGATCTTCATAATCAGGAATCTGTCCTTTTGGTTTCGTATATATACGAAGCATATTGCATCGTGACCATATTTCTTCCATAAGTTCTTCCAAGTTCCATTTGTGCTGAGAGCTAATAGGAACATAATTAGGCATTTGATCGAGGATATCTAATTCTTCAATAGTTAAACTGTCTATTTTGTTGAATACATACAATACTGGTATGTATGCTCGATTTCCCTCAATCACATCAATGAATTGGTCGACTGTAATATCTTCCCGTAAAATAAATTCAGCGCAAGAAATCTTATATTCTTTACAAACAACTCTGGCCACTTCAACACTCATTCCTTTCGTTTGTTTTGCAATTTCTTGGTAGGATATTCCACCAGCTTCCTTTTTCACAAATTTCACGTTAGGAGGTTTTGTATTGATACGAATACCAAATGAAAATAGTTCGCTCTCAATAATTTTTTTGTGAGTGATGGGTTTTCCGGCATCCAACACAATAAGGATCATGTTACATGTACGTGCAGTAGAAATTACTTGACGTCCTCTTCCTTTTCCATCAGCTGCTCCTTCAATGATTCCTGGTAAATCCAATACTTGTATTCTGGCACCTTTGTACTTCATAGTTCCCGGAATACATGTCAAAGTGGTAAATTCATAGGCAGCTGCTTCACTTCTTGTACCTGTGAGAGTAGTAAGAAGAGTACTTTTGCCCACACTAGGGAATCCAACCAAGCCGATACGAGTATCTCCACTCTTATTCACATCGAATCCACGCTCGGCATTTTTGGTTCCTGAACTCTTTCCGCCTGGTCCATTGACTAGCTCAGAACGTAACTTTGCTATTTTGGCTTTGAGCGTTCCCAAGTGATAGTTCGTAGCCTTATTTTTTTGGGTTCGGGCCATCTCGGCCTCGATTTCTTCAATTTTCTTCTGGATGTCGGACATGTTTAATTCAATTTATATTTGATGCTGGAAAGAAATGAGATGAATGTTGCTCAATGGACAAATAATGAAGAGCCCCCTTTATTTATTACAGCTTTGGCAGACGGCACAAAGACGGGATGATGTTATGCAATTTGTGCCACAAACTTTTCCATACGTTACACGTAGACTTTCTACGTCGTGAATATTATGGCTGGGTATTTTTCATTTGTCCCGTCACCACTCCTTACAAAGTAATAGCAGTAATAATTTGAAGGATAGGAGGATCCTTTGTCAAGATTTTGATTTGGTGGAATGAATTGAACATTTCTATAGTAACTTTGAACAAAGGTTAATTTTATTTCTATCGATTAATGTTTCCCTTTATTCGAGCACACACATAGTTCGTTACATAGTTCATAAGCAATAATACTGCATCGAAGTATTCTTTTTTTGTTTCTTCCAAAAGTGACCACAGAAACCTCCCACATAGAGCTTTGACTCCTAAAAACTATTTTAATTATAGTCAGCTCTCATCATTTTAAAGTCTACTTTCCACTTGCTTATTCCTTAGAAAGTTACCCTCATCAATTGAAAGATCTTATCTTTTATTGTTGGATAAACTTAAATCCTCTCTATTTTATTCTGCTTCTTGACACAACCTTGGCCTCAGGATATCAACACGCATACAACTCTGATAGACAACATGAAAGAAAGAATTGACTTATCCACAAAAATTATTTTGAACTAATCTCAATGAAATGAAGAATTACTCATTTTTCGTCATCCTCTTCTTTGAATTGAACTTCACTCCAGTTTCTCATTTCTTGAATAAGATTTACATGTTGATTTCCAATTTTCGATATCATTTTATCCAATGAAGCGCTTTCTGATCGAGCAAGTTTAGAAATATTGGATGCGTTGATTTCAGAAGTTGCGTCGGAGTTGAAAGAAGTTTTGGATGTTGTCTTGGATGTATCAAAACTTGTCAAATGAATGATTTCATCTAACACATCTGAGATTTTTGAAAGTGTGTTCATGGTGCCATGGAGTTCTGATAAGACACGATTTTGCCTCAGCTTTTGGAATTGATCTTGTTGTAGAATCGGAGCATTTTGGTCTTTAGATGTAGAGCACGAAGAGGTTTCCTTAATAGAATCAGATTCTTCTTCAGATTGATGCGAGTTACATTCTTTCTTTTCAACGGAAAATGTCACATCATTTGACATGTGTATATGAAGTTGCGCTCAAGACAATTTCGATCGGGGTTTGTTTTCTATTTGTGCCAAATCGTTTTGCTGGAAATCTGCTTCGGTATGGTGGATTTCTTTTACAGAGAAGATGGCTTTAAAATGCCGCCACAAACAGCAGCAAAATTAATAGGTTATTGTATTTGGTAACAGCAGCAGCAGCAGTTCACATGGAAAATTGATGCTCTCGAATGCTTCGATCTGAAGGCACTGAAACAACTTCAACTTTCACATGGAAGATAATCATGCTACATGAACATACCTAAATCAATTTTCACAAAAGAAGCACATTTAATGCGTTAAGAATTAGTATCCTAAGTAACCATGTTGAAGCTCGTCGATAATTTTAACTTAAGTAACGTAAATAATACTCCTATGTATTGGAGCTACCTACTCTGGAACAGCTCCGCAGAATTCGTATAAAGGCCACCTTGGTGCACCTCCTCTAAGCATTCTCTTTTCTCCATTGATAACCAAAAAAAAACGACTCTTTTCATCTGCACATCAGCAGATGAATACATCTCCTGAAGAATTTCTCGAAGGTTTTCATTTATCACTGTAGTGATCATAAATTAACCTCCCCCGTTGCTTCTTTCATAAGTTCACCACGACAAACAATTGAATTGGAAAATGAATCTTCCACATCAACCATTGAAGAAATACCCCATCGTGGGGCTGCTTTTCTTTTCCAAATTAATGAGAGAGTCGCATGCCTTTCAATCTTTTCCAGCAGGTTCGCCAAATAGTCCGATAATAAGGGAAAGATATTTTGGAATATCTGCTTCTGCAATCAATGAGAATGTTGATAGCTCAGAAATGGACGCACTCCCAAGGGAATCGTCTGAAATGCGAAAAAATCGTTTATTATGGGAAGAACAAGATGAAAAATATCCACAATACGAAACATCTGATGTTGACGACTCCGATTCAACCCGTAATAAAATCCCAACAAAGGTACCCAAACTTTCCGATGTTCTTTCTAGTGTAAAAACAGTTTCTGAAAAACAATCCACTTTATCTACCAGTAGCAATAGCAAAAACAATAATATACGCAAAGGAAATGATTCCAAATCTTCAAAAAAATTGAAAAACAAGAAAGCATGGAAAGCTGGCTTTGTCCAATCTAGAAAAACACAGAATAAAATAAAAGCAGCTGCTTCTTTAAACTACCATGAAAGTCCTTCATTCAAAGAGAACGAAAATCTTGATAAAGCCATCCGAGTCTTATCAGTAATATTGGAAACTCCTTCATATGAATGCAACGAAGTTAACGTTGTGTACGCTTTGACACTGAGTGCGAAATTCGTACCGAAAGTCTCTTCCAACAATCGAAATAGAGAACAAGTGCAGGAATTCCATTCAAAGATTTTGCAAATTATTGAAGTTTTGTCCCAACTCATTAAAGAAGAAAGGCTTAGTGGAAGGCAATTAACTAATGCCGCTTGGGCTACCATGCGGCACTATGTCACAAATTATGATTTGTTTTGTGAGAAAGATAACGCAGATTATGAAAAATCTGTCCCCTATTTTGTAGAGGCCATAATGGAATCAATTGCTTTTCAATTAATGGATATTATTTCTAAGCCTCGAAATGAAGATCTTTCATCCACATCATCTGCATCAAAAATTGCAGAAAAAGAAATTGTCTCATTGAAACCAGCTGAATTATCTATGGCAGCATGGGCTTATGCTATGCTAAAACCAAGGGATTGTCCAGCTGGTTGGAACTTCCCTTCACAAGAGACTATGTTACCTCATACATTATTGAATCAGAAATCAAATCTTGAACAAAAAAGAAATTTCCAAAAACAAGACACTGATATCACTTTTGAAGAAGCATCTGATTATACTTCTTTTTCTCCAGGGAAGAAAAGAATGCAACCTTATGAGCCTTCTACAACAGACTTACTATTCAATTCCATTGCAGATTCATTCATATATTCATCACAACAACTACCATTAATGAAGCAATGTAGTTGGAGAGAATTATCCAATCTAGCTTGGTCTTTCGCATCCCATGGAGCCGTCCGTAATCCATCTGATGAGGTGGAAAGGTTCCTTACTGCACTTGCTGAAGAAACAATAGAAAGACTGCAATCATTGGATGATCAAGAATCCAATAAGCTCGAAATTCAGTCACCTCTGCCGCGTGACATAAGTATGTTAGCATGGTCGTTTGGAATTATTCAAGTAGATGACTACCATCTAAGCAAACCCTTTGGAGAACTGCTAGATGCAATATCATTCCATTTTCTGTCCGTCCGGAATGAAATCTCTAATAACCGACCCTTCATAGAATGGAATAGTGCCGACATTGTGCAAATAGCTATTTCTCTCGCTCATGGAAGATTTGATAAAAAAGAATTAATACATGCATTATTTTTGGAGGCTGTTCAAAAACTTAAGTTCAATGAAGAGTCGTTTCAGAGTGGGGAACTGTCTGCGCTGCTATGGGTCCAAGCTAAATTAAATTTAACAGAAAGTCAAGGAGAAATACAGAAGATTTTTGCAGAAACTGTTGTAAAAGTTCTATCAAAAAGGTTGAAAATTGCATGTAAAAATAAGGGCGTTTCTGATGAATTAGATGTGAATGGTAGTAATATGGATATATCAATTATTGGAATTGGCCCACAGGAGCAAGCCAATCTAGCTTGGTCATTGACTGCTTTAGAAGTTTACAATCCAGATTCAACGTTACTTCTGCAATCTATTTTTGCTTCAGCATCGGCGGAAAACGTTGGTTCTTTCAATGAAGAAAACTCGTATATAAAGTTGGAACACGCCCATCAACTTTGGCAAGCGCTTTTTGTTTTGAGAGAAGACTGTCCTGATGCAGTCAAATATGTCTCGTCAAGTTTTGGGAAATTTTTAAAGGAAAAATGGGATGATGAAAAATCAAGAGAAAAAACCAGCAGTCACAGACATAAGGCTTTGAGTCAAACCTTGAATTTTATGAGAGTAAAACATTATAACGAACATGATGAAGATATTGACATTGCCCTCGTTTTAGGTGGTCCAAATGTCAAATGGACACATAAATCTGAAAAGAATGCCAACGAGAATAAAAATGAATTTAACTTAGAAAATCCAAATCCAAAAGTCGCTGTGGAATTTGATGGTCCAACTCACTTTACGCGGATAGATGATGGTTCCAAACCAAGGGCACTTGGTCATACGGTGATGAAATATAGGATGCTCAAAATTAAGGGATGGACTGTAGTTCGTGTGCCATATTATGAATTCGATAAAATACCATTTTGGGCAAGTATGGAAAGACAACGATATTTGCAAAGAGCCCTCAAGACTCATGCTAATATAAAATTCAGTGAAATTGACGTTAGTGAATACAAACCACAGGTACCGAATCGGAAATCAAGATTTGATTGAAACTTAAAATAAAAATGATCATTTTTAGGTTATCCACAATTGAATGTACAGAATGAGTAGCTCTGAATCAAATTCATTATAGAAAATTACATTTCAAATTCACATTGTCTTCCAGTTAGAATAAATCTTGTTGATACAACAAAGTCACATGAAAGAAACGAAATTTATGCAATTAACCCTCTTATGATGTAAGAATGACTCTCTTCACGCATCACAAAATTCTTTTCGATAAATCGAGGAACATTTTTCGCCCCTTTTTGATAATGCAAGAGTCATGCAGTCTTAATTCATGCTTTAACGTATCGAGTTCACACATATCAATTCTATTGCCAGAAATATCTAATTCAGTCAAGGTATAATTTTTCAATAAAGCTCTAGACAATACTCGGATCCCATGGGATGTGATAGAGGAATAACATAGATGAAGTTTCTGAAGGGTAGAATTATGAACGAGAGCATTTGCCAGAGCTTCTATTCCAGCGTCACCAATATCATTGTATGAAAGCTTTAATGATATCAATGTTTTATTGATTGTGAGAGCATTTGATATTGCCTTGATTCCACCAACTGAGACTGAAGTGCTACTAAGATCGAGTGCACGGAGAGAAACGTTTCTTGCAACTGCGTTCGCGACAATACATGCACCCTCATTCCCTAAATCATTCCAAGATAGGTTCAACTCTCTAAGTGTCACATTTTTTTCTAAATAATAAGAATAGAACCTTGCGCCATCTTCTCCAACATATCTTCTCATGATTGATTGCAGCATCACCTTTTCATGAGGACACAAAAAGTTTGCTACATACTTGGCACCTTTTTTATCAATACGATTATGTGATATATTTAATACTCTAAGCTTTGAATTTTGCTCTAGAGACTTCAGTATGATATCAAGCCCCAAATCACTTATTTGATTTTCTGAAACATCAAGTTCTTCAATTGTATTATTTCCCTCTAACGCTTTACCAATGACAAAAGCATCCTTGTTTCCCATACATGAAAAAGATAATTCCAGATGCTTTATAGAGGTGTTAAGCTTAAGTGCCTCACTGAACAGTAATGTTTTTTCAAGCCAGAAATCTTCAAGGAAAACGTCAATAGATTCACCTCTGTGACCATCCACTAAGTAATCGTATAAGTTGAAACGAGAAAACAGAAGGTCGTTTTGTTTAATCCTCTTGATCATTGAATAAATGCTGAGCAACTTCACCTAAAAATGGATCAATGTACGAAAATGGGTGCTTTGTGAGTGTGAAAGGATTTTTAAGGAAAAGATAGAACGAGTGACCTACCATTTCTAGATACCTTTATTTGGAAATTAAAAATGCTGATAACAAAATGATGATCTTATCGGAGATGCTCTTGACAACATTATTCTGATATGATGTTACCTTTTCAATTCCATGGTTTTGGAAAATAAGAAAGCCACTGAATACCATACCTAAATAAAGTTGCGCGTATATAGATTAGAATATCCAAGCAATTCCAATTAGTTAATTACATAGAGGATTTGTGTCAACAAAAGACACGTCATAGATCAAAGAGCGAAAAAAAGGTTGCACCACAATTTCAATTATAACAATTGCATCGTTTTGTCATCACATTTTTTGTTTGTTAGTTGGAGACAAAAAGAAATAAAGCGCAATGAAGATTTTGGTTAGGGAAGCGATTCTCCAAATTATATATATATGTCTCAAGTAAGAAACAGCATGTCATTGTAATTTGGAAGATTTTATGGATGAAAAAGAAAGAGATAAATAATAGTTGTGATTTGTATTGCATCGTATATCCAAATTATCGATTGTAAACATCATTAAAATAATCTCATCAAGTCTCCTTGACAGATTTCTCTACTAAACAAATACTAAATATGAATGCACCTAAACCAACATCTTCAAGTAGAATTAGTCCATATCTAAATCTGGTATATCATCCATATCATCATCTCCACCCATACCAGCACCAGACATACCGCCCATACTTCCCATTCCAGGCATTCCTCCACCCATTCCCATCTTAGACAAGAGTTTTTGCATAAAAGGCCCAATTTCTGGATCTGCCATTAATTCCTGTAATTTGGCAGGGTTGGATAAGAGGGAAGCTGGTCCTCCAGGTCCACTCATAAGTTTTGAGAAAGCTCCCATAATTTTGGGATTGGCCATACCTGCAGCAAGTTCTGGGTCTGACATGAGAGATGCCATAAGACCACCCATGCCACCTGCTCCGCCCATTCCTGGCATTCCACCCATTCCTGGCATTCCGCCCATACCTGGCATGCCACCCATACCTGGCATACCGCCCATGCCTGGCATACCACCCATACCAGCAGCTCCAGCAGATTTAGCTTTTTCTTCTTTCTTCCTAGCCTCCTCTTGCGCCTTTTTGATCTCTCTAGCTCTCTTTCTTAATTTTTCTTCCTCCTCCAAACGTTTCTTTACTTTTTGAGCCTCCATCTCGCCAACCTTCTCCATCACAAACTTCAAATCTGCCCCCGTGTCACCATCAAAATCAATACTTTGTGATGCACTCAAATCCTTACGTGCACCTTCATAATCCTCCAATATTTTTTTGGCTTTTCCACGAA
>Ga0209092_10004975_pt1 | contig 10850 bp, 2 predicted proteins | sample FraStrMetagenome_FD_187446 | JGI IMG/M metagenome (GOLD analysis project Ga0209092, IMG submission 187446) | Marine eukaryotic phytoplankton communities from Arctic Ocean - Fram Strait ARC3M Metagenome (SPAdes) (version 2) | ecosystem: Environmental > Aquatic > Marine > Oceanic | place: Fram... | reverse complement strand
CGCTAGTCGTCCATACATTCCTTTTGGTATGGACATTGCTATTCCCACAGGTATCATTTTCATACTTTTTGCTTTGATAACTATCTGTTCAGGTGCATACAAGTCTAGGCCACTTTTTTACTGTTGGAAATAATTGCAACACGTAGAAGCTACGACAAAACATACTGACAAGTACTACGACCCACGTACGAGAGCAATTGCAACGACCGACAATGAGGCTTTCGATCTGCCCAGGTCGAGGTGGCCGAGGACACCCATCACTACCGCCTCCGAAATACATGCAACAAAAGCAAGCCATTTCAAAAAAGGATGCAGAGAATGAAAATTCGAACCGATTCAGTGTACTACAAGAGATTCTTGATAAGGATGAAGAAATGAAAGACAGTGAGGATTATGCAAGGAATGAAATAACAAATAAAATATCAAGCTCAATTAATGGAAAAAATAAGAATAAAGATTCCCTAAGTAACCCTCCGATCAATCAAATTGACACCGCGCCGAAAAGTACCACATGCAATAAGCTGTCCACGGAAGAATTGCGTATGATACGTAGCACTAAGAAGATTCGAAAAATGAACCCTAAAAAATATTATGAAGTGATTAAGACACAAATGAAAAAGGAATCAGAAAAGCCCCTTCAAGCTGGAAAGAAAACAATTTATTGGAAAAAGATGGCTAATCCTCAAATCGATGATACGGAGATGGTGGATGCACAGGAGCAACCAGATGAGGATACCAACAACGCAATTCTATGGCAAAAAATAATGAAACTGTCGGATGACATGCAGGTGTATGTAGAGGACTTGCATCAACACGCGCCAAGGGAAACCTTAGAACAAGCCCTCACAAAACTCATTGCAAAGAAAGAGTTGGATGCATCCTTAGGTGTCAACCTCAAAGCACAGGCCTTGGAAACGCCAGCAAAACGAAGGAAAACGCCCGGCTCCTTTGATAAAGATTTCATCCTCCCTGAAGAGGAAGAGGAACTCGAACATGGGGTGAAAGTAGTTACACCTATGGCAAAGACTGATACGATTTGCGAGGAAAAAAACTTTGAAGATGAAAAAAACAGTTGTGACAATGTGCGGCAAATCATCCAAACAATTGTTCACCAATTGCAAGAACCATACATGCCACAATATGATCGGACATTGAAGGAAATGAATATTCACCAATTGCGAAAAGAACTCGGAAAGTGGAATGTCAAAAAAAGAGATCGAAAAATAAATGCGGAGAAAGATAATTGCAGTACCGACATGAGGGGATCTTTTGTGTCAACTCCTGCATCGGCTTACGGAGCATCAGGTCTGGATATAGAAGCTGTGGCGAAACCTGTGGAGCATACCATCCAAAAAGCAGTGAAACAAGATAAACCACCGGAAGTAGAACCAACATTGACACCACGAAAGGCAGCTCAAAAGAACCAGATTCGACACTCTTATACGGTTCGACTACGCCTCAAAGTAACAACTTCAAATGTTAACGTAGCTGAAAAGCTAAGAGAAATGTACTTGCTTTGGAAATCAGCAGATCAAAGTACAATCCTCCTTGCACACGCAGATGAAACCAATAGTAATATGATGATCGACGATGTGAATAAACTGCCACATGATGAAACTGAGGTGAATAAATATGTCATGGGAATGTACCAATCATATGGTAAACTTCATTTTTCGCTTCGAATGTCAGGACATCAAAATCTTAAAACGCTCAAATTGAAAATATTTCAATGGATGCGTGCTAATAATGGATTTGCATCCATTGATCGAGTGAAAGCTGCCTTGGTTCACACAATTGGATTCTTCCATAGTATGCAACCGGACTTTTATAATAGAGAAATGTTTAAGACACATATTAAGAATCACCTCAACAATATCAACATGAAGGATGACATCAACGTGTTTGCTCGCAAGATATGGATGAAATATAAGGATGCCAAAATCGAAACGCGAGCACTAGTACTTGAGGTACCGAAGGACTATAGAGATATTGTAAATGAGAAAATGATGCAATTTGAATATGAGAAATGTGAGGACATGACATATGTTCCGTTTATAAATATGAATGATGAAGCACACCAAGAAGTGATGAAAGAAATCTTCTATAGCCAAAATGTGTATCTCCATAAAATTGAACGAAGAACAATTTATGGAATTAATGACCCCACCAAAAAATATATTCTCAAAAACGGAGACGAAATGTCTTTCCAGGAATGGGTGAGCACAATCACGTACGAAGGTGATACCTTCCTTGAAGCATGCGAAATTGGCCCTACAGGAAACCTGCACCTAATATTTAATGAAGCACACGAAACCATAGTAACGGAACTATTCGGAAACGATTTTAAAGACTTGGCAATGAAACACTTCCAGGAACAAGATGTAAAAGAACTCTTCCAAAATTCCAAACCCAAAGTAGAAGAAAGGCGACGGAATACAATGACAGAAGCTGATACCAATTATGCAGCATTCCTGAAACGTAAATTCACCCATAACCCACAAGATCCTCAAACCTCCACAACTGCGAAAATAACGAAACATAAAACATATGCAGAAGCCAGCCGGGAACCTCCAATTAAAATGAATAAAATCAACCTTCACTATTCCAAATTCAGCCCAAAGGTGGTATCAACGGCAGCACATGTCCAAATCAATGCACTTGAACGTGTCTTAGAAAGAGTGTCAACATTGGAAAAAAGTGGCAATAACGTTATGTTAACTGGAAAGCATGAGGCTTGGGAAAGCAACCTAGAACAGCGTATGAATGACAAAATGAATGAGATGCAACAAAAATTTGATGAAAAACTTTTAAATATGGAAAAGCAAACAATCAAACGAATGCAAGAGAGTGAAAGTACCTTTATGCAAAAATTTGAAGAAATTCAAGCCAACCAATCTGAGAAAATTGAAAAATCCTTTGACACAAAAATGTGTGAGGTAACGTCTAAGCTTGATGCAGTAATGCGCCTCATGCTGACAAACATGGAAAGTACCAGTACAGACAACACCCAAAATAGAGGTGTATCTGGAACTGGGAAGAGCCACTAATGCCGACAGGGGGGCAACAACTTTCTGGGAGGCAGAAAGTTGGAGAGGGAAAAAACTTTGGCCAGACGAAGAGAGCAGCCGCAGCTATTCATAAGGCGTATGAAAAAGTAACGGGAATAATTGCGAACCTTGGAAAAAGTACATCAATGCGCATGCAACCTCTGGAAAAAGTCAAACAGAAGCCAGTGAACCCATATCATGCAGTAGGAACAAAGCTCCATAAGAACCAGCCTGTGCAAAAAGCTAAACCGATACTACCAGTTTTCGGTTCCAGGTGGGAAACAGATTATGAATGGATTAATGACCTACCTCGAAAAGGGAACAATACGAGACTGTGGCTCCAAAACCCCAATGGAATTAGTACGTATGATAATTTCCGAACATTCAAAGGAGATTTAGAGCAAGTACGAGATTATGAAATTGATTTCTTGGGTTTACCAGAAACAAAACTTAATAAAAATAATAAAATAGTGTGTGAAAGATTTAAGACCATAATTGAATCGCATTTATCCAATCCTCATATGTGTATCACTAACACTACAGGATATAGGAATGATGTGCAATATCAACCAGGAGGGGTGGCATCAGTGGCTATGAATAAACTCGCGGGCAGGTTTGCTGGAAAAGGTAGTGATAAGCTAGGACGGTATACCTGGATGAAATTTTGCGGCAAAAAAAGAACAATAAAGGTATATACCTTCTATAGAGTTTCGCAAACAAGTGGTCAAAATATTGGCGATACGACAGCTTATGTGCAACAATATAATATCCTCAACAAAATAAAAATGAATGTGAGAAAAGAGAATAACCAAAATTTAGATGAAGATGGAAAAAAACATAAAATCATTGACCCAAGACAACAAATACTTGAAGATATGAAGAAAGACATCACTAATGACCTTTTGCAAAATGTACTAGTGATCTTAATGGGGGATCTAAATGAGGATATATTCAATTCCAAGTTCAATACGACGATGAGTGAAATGGGAATCGTTAATGTCCTGCAAAATCAAAATGTCCTTGAGAAAAAAATAAGAAGTCAAAATAGAGGGAGAAAAATATTGGACGGAATATGGATGAGTGCTCCCTTAATGGATATCCATAGACAAGCAGGCCTGGCACCGTTTTATGACCTTATAACATCGGATCATAGGGGTATATTTTTGGACCTGGACCTAAAGAATATACTAGATGCGCCGAACATTGAATTCACACAATTGCGATATCGACGATTGCAATCGACAATACCGAAAAGAGCAAAAGCATACATGAAGGAACTAGAGAATCAATGGTCACATCGTTCTTTGCATAAAAAAATAGAGCAATTGCAAGAAAGCCATACGACCATGGGGAAGGAGATGCTGGCAGAAAAATTGAATAAGTTAGACAGCCAAATAGGAGAAATTATGACGGCGTCAGAGAAGAAATGCACCCTAGTGAATAAGATGGCTATACATGAATGGTCACCACAACTAGCTCAAGCAATAAAAAATGAACGTGATGTGCAGAAACGTATTGCTAAAAGTAAGAGATGTGAAGTAACGGATAATACTACGGAAGTAAATGAATTGTTGAAAAAGCTCCAGGAAGAACTCAAAGAAGCCCGTGAAGCACTCAAAAAAGTGAAAAATGAAGCAGCTGAATATAGGCAGACCCATATCGATGATTTAATCCAAGAACACTTGGATAGGAACCCGAAATCGACGTACGCAGGAGAACTCAAACGCCTGCAAAATGTGGAAAAACAGCGGAAAGATGCCCAGAGAATACGAAGAACCCATTCCACCAAACGGAAAGGAGGAATTAAATCCGTGTACATACCAGCACCAAACTCCTATGCATCCTTAGATGATCAGAAAAACTATATGAATATAGATGTTATATGGAAGCGACTACAAATTAATAATGGAAAAGATGTTAAGCAGTGGCAAGAAATAAGTGAGAGAGCATTAGTGGAAGATTTAACACTCAAATGCATGATGAAACACTTTGGCCAGGCGAATGGTACACCATTAACTTCTACTAAATGGGATAACATGCTTGTAAGTGACGATTTCATCCAAAATATAAGGGAAGAAAATTATGAGGATATTCAAAATGAAACTATGGCGATACAGGAATATTTCAAAGCGATGAATATAAACAAAAAACAAACCCCATGCCAACCAAAATATGTTTATTCTCTAGAGGATTGGAAATGGCATATCCAACATGTAAAAGAGAAAACATCCACATCACCAGCTGGGCGCCACTATGGACATTTCAAAACAATTTTAAACCACAATCCAGAAATATTTGAAGATATGTATCATATAATGCACATCGCATTTGCCAATGGAATCCTCCTGAAAAGATGGAAAGACACCGTTACTGTATTAATTCCTAAAGACGATGGGATCATAAAAATCCACAGACTGAGACCATTACACCTAGTGGAGCCGGAAGTTAATGCGCTAGCAAAGGGATTGTGGGCGCGTACTCTAATGAAAAGAGCTGAACGGACGAATAACATGACTGATGACCAATACGGTGGACGAAAAAATAGGCAGGCACAGTCAGCTGTGCTCAATAAAATTCTATATTATGACATAAATAGATTATCTGTGACTACAGCACAATACGATGATATAGATATGAAATCTAATTATGATAGGGAACTCCCACGCTTGGTATCAGCAGAAGCAAGAATTAAACTGGGCCTCCATGCCCACGACGCAAATTTTATGGTCCAATTTACTGAAAATCAAAACTTCTATGTTAAAACGGCGTATGGGGTGTCTGAGGAATGTTATAGATACAAGCCGGAAAACAAGTTATTTGGCCTGGGACAAGGAATTGCATGGTCTGGACCAGGTTGGCTAACCTCAAGTGACACAATAGCTAAATGCAAGAGAGGAACATGCAATGGAATGTTGTATGAAAGCCCATATTTCGGGTCTATACGCGTAAAAAAAAATCAGGACATGTTTGTAGATGACACTGGATGCGGATGTAATCTAGCGACAGCCGAAAGAAATGTTATGCAACAGGCACAAATCAACTCGCAAAAACATAGCGACTACGTAGATGTTACAGGAGGTATGATTGCTGCAGACAAATGTCATTACTACCACGTTAAGTGGGCATTACAACATGGATTCCAGGTGCCTGTATTCGATGAAAATGAACAGAGTGAGTTATTCCTCCAGCAAGGGGATGGGAGAAAAAGGCATATCAAAAAACTCCAACCCAATATAGAACATAAAACGCTAGGATGTTGGGTGAACCCAATTGGTATCCAATGCAAAGCGTATGACCAAATACGCATGTTTATTTTGAATTGGAAAAATAGAATCTTGCACTCCAGTTTACCACCTCACCTGGTTAAACAATCATATGAAACGGAACTAAGAAGTCAGATCCGTTATCGAATGCCTGTGTATATGTTTGACGAGAAACAATGCGATACATTAATGAAAATCATCAGCCCAGTCCTTCTCCACGCGAACTATGTCAATAAAAATTATCCTCGATCATTGATGCAAGCGAATTCGCAATATGGGGGATTGGGAATCACGCATATATATGATGTAATGGGAATAGAAAAATTGAAGTTTCTACTAATGCATATACGCCGAAAAGACACAACTGGAGACCTCCTACAAATATCAATGCAACAAACACAATTGGAATGTGGGAGTGAAAAATTATTTTTTAATTTAAATCATGATGAATATGGTCACTTAACAACTCCAACATGGAACACCAACTTGTGGCAATACGTGTCGAGCCGATCAATTAATATGGAATTGGATCTGAATGTTCAAATAAAAAATCCCCGAGTCAATGATAAATTCATTATGGATATCCTAATGCACGATGGGAACCTAACCAAACAGGAACTCATCGGAGTGAACAAAGTGCGACAACACCTCGAATTGCTAACACTCTCGGACATTGCTGATCTCAGAGGAAAAAATATATTAAGAAATATAGGAGAAGGAAAAAAAGAAAGAGATAGTCGATATACATTCTCAAGGCAGGAACCACCACAGAAGTGGATCAATTGGTGGATTAAAAAAGCGTGCCCAATCTTGAAAAAACACCTCAATAAAAAACCACTCGGTGAATGGAAAACCAAACCAAACCAGAAGTGGAATTGGAGCCATGACGTGAAAGCAAATGTGATCCAACGTGACGGCGAAATATTTAAAAAAAATGGACGAAATGTATATCTCCCCCAAAATGGAGAAAGAGAAACTCGTAATTACCGATGGAATAACTGGGCCGACGTGACCTTTGATAGGAAAGGACACCCGTATATAATTGCATCTATGAGTAAGGATCTTATGAAGCCACAGGAGGAAAAGGAAAAAAACTTTGAAAATGAATATGGAAAAATATGGGGAGCCGTAGAATATTTGGAGCCAAAAAATATAGTACTAGAGAAAATTGTGAGTGGGGATGTGCTTATAGCAACCGATGGCTCCAATTGGAATGATGAAGGAGCCCAAGCGTGGGGTGTAGCAAATAAAGAAGGTCGATTCCTTTTGAAAGGGAGAGGAAGGGTACCATGTGCGAAATCCGATGCCAGTTCATTGAGACCGGAACTACATGCGCTACTAGCAGCAACAACATATGTGAATGCAGTCTATCAGGACATATGCAATGGAAATAAAAAGAAATCGAAGAGGATCTCGGTATTCACAGACAGCGCCAATGCTATCACGGATATGAAGTCATCCTTATATGCGACAACGAAAAATGTCCTGGAAAATAACATTGATATGAAGCTGGAACTAAAGCAAGTTCTTCGAACCTCCCTGGTTCCCTTCAACCTCATACATGTAAGAGCTCACCAGGATGAAGTGAAACCTTATGAAGAATTAAGCATTGCAGAGAAAATGAATTGTGAGATAGATAAGTATGCAGGACAAGTATATGAAACAAGCACGCAAACTCATCTGGAATGGGTACCATTTTTTAAAACCCAAGTTTGTTCCCTCACACTGCCATTCTCAAGACCAACTTCTAATGTACAGGAGCAACTAACATCCTTTACCAATGGACATAAGGCGGAGAAACAATTATCAACTTTCTGGAACGTAGATGAAAAATGGATGTGCAATATAGAATGGAAGGGATTTCGAACGGCCCTAAGACGACACAAGGGAGAAACAAGCGGAGCTATGAGCAAACTTGTCCACAAGCAGTGGGCAACTATGTATATGATGAAACGAAACGGAATGAGTGCAACTTCCAAATGCCCTTTATGCGAGGAACCGGTGGAAAGTTGGGAACATGTTCTAAAATGCGGATGCTCAGTCATGCGCCTTACTCGGAGTATGCAACTGCAATCATTGAAAAGAGCATTAGGGAAGAAGCATACCCACCCAGTCCTCCAACAGCGCATCATGGCGGCAATATTACAATGGACCCAAGACTTTGAAGTATCAATGCCACCACGAGACTATCACCATGATGACATAAATGCAGCATTTCGTGACCAGAGAATCCTAGGAATTGAAAACATGTTCTGTGGTATAATCAGTCATAAATTTGGAGACATCCAACAATCTTACTATGATCAACTTCAACTTGATAAAAAGAGACTAACGAAGCATGAATGGAATGTGACACTAATTAGGGAACTCCTCAAATTCAGTGAAGCCATGTGGGAAAGAAGATGTAAATTTGTGCATGAAGAAAGTGAGCTTTCGATGGAAATGCAAACAAGGAGCCTCGCTTGGAAACTACAACACATGGTACGGAACTCACCGTGGATGATCAGACATGATGATGCGCATTTGCTCAGTAGAGATAGGAATTTCTTTCAAACTGGATCAATTATAAACGTACAATCGTGGGTACAACGAATGCAAATAAGTATGGATATACAAGAGAATCATGAACAAGCAACAAGGCAAGATATAAGAAAATGGGTGGAAGGGGACAATATAGGACGGAGAATCATTCGATATAATAATAATCTCCTTCCACTGAAGAAATACAAACAAACAAAGTTACCTGTGTACGTGAATAGTGCAACTACTCACGAGGATGATCAAGCCTTCCAATACCTCCCCCTTGAATATGAAAGCGACTCCGCGTCAATGTTTCTGGATAACTTCCAAGATGAATACGAATTATTCTTCGAAGATGAAGAAGGATGGAATATGGGATTGAATAGCTTGCAAGAAGATCTTAATGTAACACATGATGAACAACGTTGTCCGAGCATATCTCTAATAGCAACAACAAATGAGCAATGTTACAAGCAAGCACACAAGAAAAGGAGCATAAATAGAAGTGAACCCCATCCATCTGATTCTGGAACCAAACGAAATGATGGTCACGGACCACCCATCGCAAGCGAAAGGGTATCAGTACCATTATTAAAAGTCAATGAACAATATAAGCGTGTAAATGAGCAACAAGAAGAAGGCATAAATATGCAACAGCAACAAGATTCAAGCAAAGCACTGATCAATTCCTCACCTTGCCCACCACCCCGATCGGAAAATATCTTGAAGTGTGCGCCTAACAAATTCAATCTTGATGTGATAACCAATATGAATGAATTGCAACAAGGAATAGTGGAAGGAATGAACAATGTTCACAACAAGAACAGTTGGTACAAAAGGATTCTAGGTACATGGAGAGATAAATGGCCTAGCACGAAAAGCATTGATGAAGAAAGTGATGATATTGTCTATGGCGAAAGCAGCGAAACGGGACAATGTGACGAGCGCTTGCAGGAAAGCATTATCAATGAACACTCTACAACGACATCCACAATTAGCATCCCGACTTGTAAGGATGAAGCTGTCAGCCTTACCAACGTGCAAAAACAAACCTTATCAACATCCGGCCGGTCGCAAACAATGAGCTTTACACGGTATTGTGAAAAGCATTGTCGGAAGGCAACACGAAAGATCAGCAACATCATATGGGAGTCACGAAGCCTTGAGGATAGCCTTGAGGATACGCCTGGTCCAATGAATGTGGAACGACACATCACCCGCCGACAGGAACCTTTTATTCACCTGGAGCAATTGAAACTTAAAGGAATTTCCATGAAAGCATTACACCAGCAACAAGGCCAGAAACCATATCAATCGACAACAAATCACAAACGATCCCTAATCGTGAGAACGTTACTTGAGGAGGAAGCACAAGAATTGCGGTCGGATGATGATGCATCTGCGTCTACAGTAGAGAACGCACCCATGATGGCCTTGGAGGAAATAAGTGATAGTGAAATATTAGATGAAGCAAGACATGAACATGATAGAAAGCAACGGAAGGAATTATCAACCAAATCACAACCTTGTACTACGTACCGGTGGGAACAACTTGCATATTGTTTCGAGAACAAAAAAAAAAGGAATCTACCTATTGAAACTTCGATAAAAAAGGATTGCGGTAAAATGAATTTGATTCGAGGATGTGAGAACCTGAAAATATCAAAAGTGGCATCAAGTGACTTAGATGGATCATGTATAGCAGTGCGTACGAATAACGAACGTCACATCAAACTAGCAAACAGGATTCAAAATAAATGTGATAACGGGATTCAAAACGAAAATGAAGACGGAATGCAAAATGATAATGGAAACGGGATTCAAAATACAATTCAAAAAAAGTACAACGTGTGTGTAAAAAAATTTTTCAATAAAAATAATTTAGGGTCCTAAGACTTGGGCCAGTGTATATATGAGACCTCTACTAGTATGTCTCGTATATCTACACTTAAAATAAAAAATATTTGCAATTGCAATTGTTACACCAATACATGTAATTATTGTATTCAGATAAATAAAT
>Ga0209092_10004974_pt1 | contig 10851 bp, 18 predicted proteins | sample FraStrMetagenome_FD_187446 | JGI IMG/M metagenome (GOLD analysis project Ga0209092, IMG submission 187446) | Marine eukaryotic phytoplankton communities from Arctic Ocean - Fram Strait ARC3M Metagenome (SPAdes) (version 2) | ecosystem: Environmental > Aquatic > Marine > Oceanic | place: Fram... | reverse complement strand
GAATAAAAAATTAGGCAAGTAATATGGACTTTCACGATTTACAAAAGAAACTTTTTGATATAGAACCAACTGACATTGCTGCTGACAAAGCAAAGATGATGGCAGAACTTCAAGGCGGTGCAAATGTTCCTGCTCCAGAAATTCCTCAACAAGTAACTGAAAGTTATACTGTTAACGAAGGTTCATTACAAATGGACAAAGACTATTCTGTAAATGATTTTGCTGCACTAGCAGGCGTTACTAATGCTACACCTAGAGTAGCACAACCTGTAATGGAGTCAAAGCCTATTGTAAACAAAGATGATCGTATTGCACAACTAGAGGATCGTGTTGCTAAACTAGAAGCACTACTTGAAAGATCATTAACTAAAGGCGAAGAAGCTAAAAAAGAAAAGAACGTCAAAGGTATGAAAAAGAACAAAGACGACTTTAAGAAGCGTTACGGCAAAGACGCAGAAGCAGTTATGTATGCAACTGCAACTAAAAATGCCAAAAAAGAATCATTTATCAAAGATGAGCTCTACCGTAAACTAGCAGAGTACGAATTTAAATCTGCAAAAAAGTAACCATTTCAGGTTGACTTTTCCCTAAACATCCGCTATAATATAAGTTAAACTAACACAGGAGTTTAATAATGAGTGATCGTACCTACGGCGCAGAAGAAAAAGCAAAACTTGGAAGACTAGTTAGCGAAGGCGTAACAGTATTACAAGAAGTTGAAGATTTAAATATGGGTTTAAAAGAAACAGTTAAGGCTGTTGCAGAAGAACTTGATATCAAACCAAGTCTAATTAACAAAGCAATTAAAATTGCAAAGAACCGAGATTGGGATAATCACGTAGATGCATACGATGATCTCGAAACACTTATAGCCACGTTAGGTTATGACAAGTAAATGCAAAAAATTAAGTCATTTTGGGTAGATAGTTATACCAGTGATAAAACTGCTTTTTACTTTGAATTAGTAAGTTTTGTATTCACTGTATATGCTAGTCTAACCCTTGCCCTAACAGCAAGTAACCCTAATATGCTTATAGTGTATCCAGGGTTCTTAATAGGCAGTGTTACACAATGCTACGCAGCTTTTAGACGCGGTGCTGCTTGGGTAATGTTACTAACTGGATACTTTGCTGTAGTAAATGTATTTGGATTTGGAGTTGCGTCACTATGGTGGTAAAGCCTTATCAATGGTTAGCCTGGGTGGCTACAGTATGTTTGCTGACAGCCGCTACACTAGCCGCATTTAATGTTTACCCTTTGTACATTTGGGCATTCATTATTAGTAACAGTCTATGGATACTTGTTGGTGTCCTGTGGAAAGAAAAAAGTCTTATAGTAATGAACGCAGGCTTAACCGTAATTTACGTTGCAGGTTTGTTGTTCTAATAAGTAATAATAACGCCAAAGACAATTGTCAGGCAAGTTAACGGTTAAGTTGGCCATAAGCAACGAAGGAGAAATGAATGCCATACGTAGATGCGATGTTTGATCGCGATCAAGATATTATTCGTGCCGTCGAACGCAAAGATGGAAAACGACACTTCCACGAATATCAAGCAAAATATACATTTTATTATAAAGACCCTAAGGGCAAATACAAAAGCGTTTATGGTGATCCTCTAAGTCGTATTGTGTGCAAAAACACAAAGGACTTCCGCAAGGAAGTTGCTATTAACAGAGACAGACAACTGTTTGAAAGCGACATTAATCCAATCTTTCAATGTTTAAGTGAAAACTATCTTAATCAAGATGCACCTAAACTAAACATTGCGTTCTTCGATATTGAGACTGACTTTGATCCAGAGCGAGGCTTTGCTGATCCTAGTGATCCATTTATGCCTATTACTTCTATATCAGTTTACTTACAGTGGTTAGACACTATGGTGTGTATTGCTGTGCCTCCTAAGACACTTACTATGGAGCAAGCTAAAAAAGAAGTTGAAGGCATTGACAATGTAATGCTAGTTGAAAAAGAAGGTGAAATGATTGACACTTTCTTAACACTGATTGAAGATGCTGATATTTTGTCAGGCTGGAACAGTGAGGGATATGATATCCCGTATACTGTAAACAGAACTGCTCGAGTACTAAGCAAAGATGACACACGTAGATTTTGTTTGTGGGGACAACTTCCCAAGAAAAGAACATACGAAAAATTTGGTAAGGAAAGTGAAACGTTTGACTTAGTAGGGCGTGTACACTTAGACAGTCTTAATTTATATCGTAAATACACATATGAAGAACGCCATAGTTATCGACTAGATGCAATTGGTGAAATTGAAGTAGGTGAAAACAAAGTTGCATACGAAGGTACGCTAGACCAACTTTACAATCAAGACTTCCGCAAATTCATTGAATATAATATTCAAGATACTGCACTACTTGACAAACTAGATAAGAAGTTACGCTTTATTGATTTGTCTAATACTATTGCACACGAGAACACTGTTCTTATTCAAACTACAATGGGTGCTGTTGCTGTTACAGAGCAAGGCATTATTAACGAAGCACATCATAGAGGCTTACAAGTTCCTAACCGTAAACAGCGTGACGAAGAAAACACACAGGCAGCAGGAGCATATGTTGCGTTTCCTAAGAAAGGATTGCACAAATGATTGCTTCAATGGATTTGAATTCACTATATCCTTCAGTAATTCGTGCATTAAATATGGCTCCAGAAACTGTTATAGGACAAGTACGTCCTGTAATTAGTGATGCCCGTGTACACGAAGATATGACTTTAAAGAAAAAGAGCTTTGCTGGTAGTTGGGAAGGACGTTTTAGTACTGAAGAATACGAAGCAGTTATGGAGCAAAAACGTGATGTTGCACTAACTGTTGATTGGGAAGACGGACGCACCGATGTACTTAGTGGTGCTGAGATGTATCAGTTAGTGTTTGATAGCAATATGCCGTGGATGCTTAGTGCGAATGGTACTATTTTTACAACCGAGTTTGAAGGTGTTATTCCAGGTATCCTAAAGCGTTGGTATGCTGAACGTAAAGAATTACAGAAAAAACTAAAGAAAGCAAAAGACGCAGGTAATGCTGTAGAGATCGAGTATTGGGATAAGCGACAGTTAGTTAAGAAGATTTTGCTTAACAGTTTGTATGGTGCTATTCTTAATCCAGGTTGTAGATTCTTTGATAAGCGTATAGGACAATCAACTACACTTACTGGTCGTACTATTGTTAAGCATATGAGTGCAGAAGTCAACAACGTTATTACAGGCACATATGATCACGTAGGTAAGTCAATGATCTACGGCGACACTGACTCTTGTTATTTTAGTGCTTGGCCAATACTTAAAGATGACGTTAACAGCGGAAAGTTAGAATGGTCAAAAGAAAAGTGTATTACACTTATGGATCAAGTGTGCGAACAAGCAAACACAACTTTTCCAGACTTTATGATGAAGGCATTTCATTGTCCTAAGAGTAGGTCAGACGTTATTGCAGCAGGTAGAGAGATCATTGCACAGTCAGGTTTGTTTATTACTAAGAAGCGTTATGCGGCACTAGTCATTGATAACGAAGGCTTTAGAACAGACATTGACGGCAAGGCTGGCAAAGTAAAAGCAATGGGATTGGACTTGCGTAGATCAGATACACCTGTGTTTATGCAGGAGTTCCTAAGTGAACTATTACTTATGGTGCTTACAGATAAACCACAGTCAGATGTACTTGAACGCATTACAGAGTTTCGACAACAGTTCCACGAACGGCCTGGTTATGAAAAAGGTAGTCCGAAACGTGCAAACAAAGTTGGCCACTATCGTCGACTAGAAGAAAAACAAGGCAAGGCAAATATGCCAGGCCACGTACGGGCAAGCATTAACTGGAATACATTAAAACGTATGAACGGCGACAAATATTCGCAAGAGATCGTTGACGGTATGAAAGTTATTGTTTGTAAATTAAAACAGAATCCGCTGGGATATACAAGTGTTGCATATCCTACAGATGAGATGCGTATACCAGAATGGTTTAAAGAACTGCCATTCGATGATGCAGCTATGGCGGAGACAATTATTGATAATAAACTAGACAACTTAATTGGAGTGCTTAACTATCCGTTACAAGATACTAAGCGACACAATACATTTACTAGTTTGTTTGATTTCGGAGAATAAAATGAAAATTAAATTCGAAGCAGAAATAGATACTGACAATGAACAGGACCTAAATACTATTGAAGAATTAATTGCAATGCTAAGAAAATTAGCAGAAAACTATTACGAGGAGTAAACTAAATGTGGACATTAGTTTTTATATACTTTTTTGAAGTAACACCATATGTAGAACTTGTTACTGTACATACATCAATGACAGAGTGTTTCCAAGCAAGAGAAGCATTAAGTGCAGAAGTTGGTAAAGGTGGCGGTTATTTCAAACCAGAACAGCAAGCAATTTGTATTAATATGAACGAGGCTTAGATTATGAAAGTAGGATTTACTTGTAGTACATTTGATTTGTGTCATTCAGGACACGTACAAATGTTAAGAGAAGCAAAAGAACAGTGTGATTATTTAATCTGTGGATTACAAGTAGATCCTAGTGTAGATCGTGCAGAGAAAAATGCTCCTATACAAACGGTTGTAGAACGTTACACTCAACTAAAAGCAATAAGCTATGTAGATGAAATTATTCCATATGGCACTGAAAGAGACTTAGAAGATATTTTAGAACTGTATACTATTAATGTACGTATTCTAGGAGAAGAATATCGTGATAAAGAATTTACAGGAAAAGATATTTGTCGCAAACGTGATATTGAATTATTTTTTAACAATAGGGATCATCGGTTTAGTTCAAGTGACCTAAGAATGAGAGTAGCAGATCGTGAAAGATAAATTTATATTTGATGTAGATGGTACATTAACTCCTAGTCGTGGTACTATTAACTTAGAGTTTAAAGCGTTCTTTGACAATTTCTGTTTAATGAATGATGTATACCTTGTTACTGGTAGTGACAAACCTAAAACAGTGGAACAGATTAGCGAAGAAACCTACAACTTATGTAAACGTGTTTATAACTGCTCAGGTGGTGATGTTTATGAAGGCAATCAAAACATAAGATCAAGTGATTGGAAATTGCCTGATATGGCAAGAACATTTTTAATTAGTTGCGAGTATGAAAGTTTGTTTGACCTACGCACAGGAAATCATATTGAAGAACGTTCTGGACTAGTAAATTTTAGTGTTGTAGGTCGTAATGCCAATGCCGAAGAACGTGCAAAGTATGTAGAATACGATTCATTTGAAGAAGAACGAAATACAATAGCAAACTCGTTTAATATAATGTTTCCTGAATTACAAGCAACTGTAGGCGGCGATACCGGCATTGATATTGCTCCTCGTGGATTAGATAAAAGTCAAATATTAAAGGACTTTGAAGATAACAACAAGATACACTTTTACGGTGATGCAATGTTTGAAGGAGGCAATGATAAACCGTTAGCAGATGCATTAAAGAAGTATCAACTAGGATTTTCACATCGAGTTACTGACTGGAGAGAAACTTGGCAACTTCTAAAAGAATTATGATTCAAAATAAAAACCTAAATACACCTATAAAATGCTTGACAACTAATCAGTTAGGCAGTATAATTAAACTAACAATGGAGAAAAACAAATGAAAGATATCTTACAAGACGTAGTTGCACATACACACGCACTAGGCTTTTTAGCAATAGTTAAAGTTAGCAACGACGAAGGCACACAAATTGATTCGATGGCAGACGACCGTAGTGTTATTTTAAGTGCAACAACACATAATGAAGTTAACGAGTTTGTAGGTACATTTGGTATGCCTAACTTAGATAAACTTGCACTACATTTAAAAAATCCTGAATACAAAACTGATGCAAAAATTGATGTAGTTACATCTGAGCGCAATGGTGAAACTATTCCAACACACATTCACTTTGAAAACGCAGCAGGCGACTTTGAAAATGATTATCGCTTTATGAACAAAGCAATTATCGAAGAAAAGTTAAAGACTGTTAAGTTTAAAGGTGCAACGTGGGAAGTTGAAGTTGCTCCGGCACAAGCATCAATTGCACGTATGAAACTTATGAGTGCGGCACACAGCGAAGAGCCTACATTTAATGTAAAGACTCGAGATGGTAACTTAGTGTTTAGTTTCGGTGATGCAAGTACACACGCAGGTGAGTTTGTATTCCAACACGGTGTTGAAGGTAAGTTACAACACACTTGGAGTTGGCCTGTAGCACAAGTACAAGCAATTTTAAACTTAGACGGTGACGTTACTATGAGTATCAGTGATCAAGGCGCAATGAAAATTGCTGTAGACAGTGGTATGGTTAAGTACGACTATATCTTGCCAGCACAGAGCAAGTAACTATGAACAAAGACCTAACAACAGCGCAACAAGATTACGCACATTTCTTACCTGCACTTAGTGGCTTCTATGCAACTTATGTAGGCAAGCAACGTTTTCCTGATCCTGTAGATGGTCCTTATGTTCCTGATAACCGTATTCCATCAAACTTTCAAAACAATGTTGAAAGTTTAAACTATCTTAATGCACAAGAAGGGGCATTCACATACAAGTGGTGCCTTTATAGTGCAGGACACGCTGACTTAGATACAACTAAAATTGTACCTAAAGAAGATATGGTAAGAAACAGAGACCGTGAAAACACTTGGTTACTAGGCGACTCAGGTGGCTTCCAGATTGGTAAAGGTGTTTGGGAAGGCGATTGGAAAGATCCTAATTGTCCTAAAGCACAAAAGAAAAGAGATGGTGTTCTTCGTTGGATGGACGCTTATATGGACTATGGAATGATACTTGATATTCCAGCGTGGGTGGCACGTTCACCTGCTGGTGCAAAAGCAACAGGCATTAGTACATATCAAGAAGCAGTAGTAGCAACACGTATTAACAACGACTACTGGATGAAACATAGAACAGGCGCTTGTAAGTTGTTAAATGTTCTGCAAGGTGAAAATCACGCAGACGCAGATGACTGGTATGAGCAAATGAAAGACTATTGTGATCCAGTTAAGTATCCTGACAAACACTTTAATGGTTGGTCAATGGGTGGGCAGAATATGTGTGATGTACATTTAGTACTCAAACGTATTGTTGCATTGCACTATGACGGGCTATTACAAAGCGGTATACACGATGTAATGCACTTTCTAGGCACAAGTAAACTAGAGTGGGCTTGCTTGCTAACAGACGTACAGCGGGCTATACGCAAGTACTATAACCCCACTATGATGCTTACATTTGATTGTGCAAGTCCGTTCTTAGCTACTGCTAATGGACAAGTATATACATCAGTTGAAACTCCTGACAGAGGTAAGTGGACATATCGAATGGTTCCTAGTGTTGACGAACTAAAGTATGCAACTGATACACGTACATTTAAAGATGCAACACTACAAGACGGAATCTTTAAAACCTTCGAAGACTCGCCATTAAGTGACGGACTACTAGTTAATGACATTTGTACATATAAAAAGGGTGACCGCAATAAAATTGGAACACCTAAAGTGAGTGCAGGCGAAGTTGAACTAGATAAAAATGATGATCCTGTACTAGACACACAAGGTAATCCAATTGTACGTAAGAAAGATTCAACAAGTTGGGATAGTTTTAGTTATGCTATTCAAATGGGTCATAACGTATGGACACACATTAATGCTGTACAAGAAGCAAATAGACAGTACGATGCCGGTGTTATACCTAAGATGCTTGTACAAGAGCAGTTTGATAGAGTAATGTTTAGAGATGTTGTAGAAGAGGTATTTTCAAAGACAACACGAGAAGAGTCATTAGAAACTATTGAAAAGTATACAAAGTTCTGGATGGCTATTCCGGGTACTAGAGGTGCTATTGGTAAAAAGACTGTAAACAGTTCAACATTCTTTGATGCACTATTTGATGTCGAAGCTCCAACTGTAATTGAAGACGAGCTGGATGAAACTAAGTTAGAGGAACTCGAGGATGAGCAACTATGATGAAGTCGAAGATAAACTTCGCGCACACTACGAAGAGCTAAAACGGAAGCATAAAGAGCTTGACGAAGAGCTTGAAACCAAGTATAATAATATGACAGTTACCGAAGAAGTTCGTAGAATGAAAACTATGAAACTTTATCTTAAAGATGAAATGCATCGTATTAATGCATATTTGATACAAAAAGGCTTAGAATGAAAAGAGATTACGATACAGGCACATCAGACAGTATTACATTCTTTACAGGTGTAGAAGTAGAGCAGACTCCTGCATACGGTATGAAAACGCTGTTTGTTACTGGTCATCAAGACTACAACGAGATTATAAAGTACTACAAAGAAGAACAGTGCGAGCATATCTTCTTTGGTGCTAATCACAGTTACAACCCTGTAACCTCAGATGACTTCGAAGACTGGGATCTAATGATCCGTGCGTTTACAGATCAAGGTATCTTATGCAGTTTAGATATTCCAAGTACTATTAACTTAGAATGGTTTTTAGATGGCGGACTTGTTGAGAGTGATAACTTTATTCCTCAACTACGTGTTGTAGTTCCATATGTTAAACAATGGGGATACAATGCAATGATTAAAATTGACGATAAAGATTTTAAAGCATCTAATCCAGGCGTTTGGTGTCATAGCTTACACGATTTAATGGATAGAGAAAAGTTTACCGATTGGGGCAAATATGGCCTTGACAAAGTTCTAAAGTGAAAGTATACTAGTAATATGAATGAACAACGTGAATCGTATCATAATTATATGGGACGTAGAATGAGAGAAGAAGACGCAAAAATGGCAACAGAAATTGTAATGGATAAAGCAGATCGTAGTATTTGGGTAACCTTTCGTAAAGAAGGTGTTCATATGTACCCAGGTGCAGACACTGATCCTAAACTAGCAACAGGCGAATGGGATGATGTATCATTCCTAGGCATTCCGCATCGTCATATTTTCCACTTTAAAGTTCGCATCGAAGTATTTCACAACGATCGCGATATTGAGTTTATCCAATTTAAACGTTGGATGGAACGGTTGTATGCGCAGGATGTTATACAACTAGATCACAAGAGCTGCGAAATGATCGCAGATGACTTGTACAAAGAAATCACTGCAAAGTATCCCAGCCGCTTTGTAGAAATTGATGTCGCTGAAGATGGCGAAAATGGCTGTTCAATTTTTTATCATAGATGCTAAAAGAGAGTAAACTAAAATGGCTAATAACTTCCCTCCTGTCAATAAGATTTTTGACGACTTGGATAAGTTCCGCGACTACTGTCGCTTCGAAGGTAAACCTTTTAATGAAAAGGATCTTTATAAAAAAGATGCGTGGGTGTGGCAAGCCTATGGAAAGTACCAAAACTACCTTCGTGCAAAAGCTCGCAATGGCGGGCGTGATTTTCAACAACGGAGAAACTAAATGACAATCTTTATTGTAGACATCGAAGCAGTGGATACTAGATATACTGCACAGTGGAAGGAGTATCTTCCTAAACAACTGCAACGGGCTATCAATGAAGATGTTAAAGTCATTAGTGGTGGCGAAACTCCTCAGGCAACTACGCCTGGAGCGTTTTTAAACTTTGGTGGTACAAACGTTTATAAAAGTAAACAACTAGAAACCATCGGTGAAATGTTCTGTAACGGACAAGTAGCCGATGGGGACTATTTCTTATACACAGATGCTTGGAACCCTACTGTTATACAATTAAAGTATATGGCAGAGTTACTAGGTGTTAACATTACTATTGGTGGCTTATGGCACGCCGGTAGTTATGATCCGCAAGACTTCTTAGGCAGACTTATAGGCGATAAGCCTTGGGTACGTCACGCTGAAATGTCAATGTATGAATGTTATGATGATAACTTTTATGCTACTAACTTTCATATTGACTTGTTTACAGATACTATGATGGACAATTATGACGTTGACATAGAAAAAGCAATTAAAGTTGGCTGGCCAATGGAGTATCTAAAGGATAGCTTAACCAGCTACAAAGGAATGGTAAAGCGAGACCTTATACTATTTCCGCATCGTGTTGCTCCTGAGAAGCAAGTTGAAATCTTTAGAGACTTAGCGGAGCGATTGCCGCAATATGAGTTTGTTGTTTGTCAAGAACAGGAACTTACAAAGAACGAATATCACAACTTGCTAGGCGAAGCTAAAATGGTGTTTAGTGCTAACCTACAAGAAACACTTGGTATTAGTTGGTATGAAGGTGCATTAGTAGATGCTATTCCTATGATGCCAGACAGACTAAGCTACAGTGAAATGGCATTACCTGAGTTTTTATATCCAAGTGAATGGACTGAAAACTTTGATGCATATTTGCATCACAGAGATAAAGTAGTTGCGCAAATTGTAAACTATATGGAAAACTTTGATGATTTACAAGTATCTTTAGAGAAGCAACGCACAAAACTAAACAAAGAGTTTTTTAGTGGAGCAGCATTATATGACACAATTAAAGGATGATGTATTTACAATCGATTTAGATGATTGTACTTATACTAGTAACAATAGTAATAATATTACTATAAACACAAGTTCTTGGGATGATAGTTTTACTACTAGTCCTACATCAATTTATACTCCCAATAGCAATGTTAGTATCGAAGGTGAGTTAACGGTAGGTGGTGTAGATGTTATGCAATCTATTAAAGATATGCAACGTGTACTAGGTGTTGTAGGTAGAGATATTAAAAAAGAAAAAAAGTATGCAGGCCTAAAACGTGCCGCAGAAGCATACGAACGTGAACTAGCAAAAATAGAAACATTCGAAGCCCTAAGGGATTCAGCATAATGTTTAATTTTTTAAAAGACCGTAAACGTGTAATTAGAGATAGAGACAGTAACGAG
>Ga0209092_10004972_pt1 | contig 10854 bp, 7 predicted proteins | sample FraStrMetagenome_FD_187446 | JGI IMG/M metagenome (GOLD analysis project Ga0209092, IMG submission 187446) | Marine eukaryotic phytoplankton communities from Arctic Ocean - Fram Strait ARC3M Metagenome (SPAdes) (version 2) | ecosystem: Environmental > Aquatic > Marine > Oceanic | place: Fram... | reverse complement strand
AAAAAAGTTTTATTTGAAAAGAAATATAAAGAATACTTTATGAATAATTATCTGAAACAATTTACTACGAACCAATTACCTACGGTTCAGGCAGACGCTGCGGTGTTTGATTTAGCTGAAGCTAAGAAAGCTAAGGCTCAAAAGTTTATTGACGATAATAACCTATAAATTTAATTAAATGACATTACTAGAATACATAACTTCTTTACAAGACACTGGGTTATCTCAAGAAGAGATATTTGCTAAAGCTCAAGAATTTAAAGGTAGAACAAAACCTAAAGAAGTAGAGGTTGTTGAAACACCAGTTGAAGAAGTAAAGGTAAACGATGTTGCGGACCAAACGGATGCAACTGTAGCATCGACCAAGAAAGCGTCCGAAAAACCATTTTCAGATGCAATATATGGAAGTGGAGAATCACAATATCAAGAAGTTGATTTTAATAAAATACATGAAAATGTTTTTGGTAAATCAATAGAAGAGTCTGAAAAAGAAGAAAAACAATACAAACAGGATCAAGTAGAAGATATACTAGGTAAGTACGAAATTGGAAGCGATGAAAGAACTATCGCATACAAGCAGCTTGATTTAGCGCCTGACGATACTATTAATAAAGATTTATACGAAGCTTACGATTCTTATGTAGAAGATAGGGAAGAATTAGTAGAAAAAGTACAAGAAGTTCAAGAAGGTGATGCTTATGGTGTACAAGGGTTAGCTAAAGTTGATTTCAGTAAAGTAGGAGAAGCTTTAGGTAAGGACACTAAAGACTATAATAACTTTGTTGCATCTGTAAAAAATCTAGATCAAGTATCTGATTATATAGAAAAAATACAAAAAGAAAAAATAAAGCCAAAACCAATGACTGTTGGCGAAAGAGCTGCTGGATCTTTTTTAGTTAATCTTCCACTTGGCTTAGAAAACGCTTGGGAAAGCTCTAAAGCTACAGCTGTTGATTTAATTGATAAATCCATGAAGGCAATGGGTCAAACCCCAGAGTTTTTAATAGAGGCTAAAGCTGAAAAAGATCCAAATGCTATTGAGTTTGTTGATCCAGAAACTAACGATAGAATATTATTTAGTGAAAATCCAGATAAGTGGAAAGACTTAAAAAATAGAAGATTAGCGGGTGAGGATATACCTTCCTTTATGGCTGGTTATGAAAATTTACCTGACTTCCTGAAGGGTGAAGGCGAGGAAGAAATAGGTAGATCTGCTGAAAACTATATAATAAATCAATTTAAAAAATCAGAGGCTTTAAATAGAGCTAGAGTAGAAGTTGGAACAATAGTTAAAGATTTTGATATCGCAAAACCTTTTGAAACTAAATTCGCTTCTGGCGGGGAGTTATTAGGTGGTGTTTTTGAAGCTTTTTCTGGTATAGTCTCTACAGCTATACCTGCAGCTTTAACTAGAGGAGCGTCTATAATGCCTCAAATAGCAGCTCCAATGTACGTTGATTATAATGTTGAAAAAGCAAAAAGCAAGTACGGTGATAATCCAGACTCTATAGATAAACTAGTACGCGCTAGAGAAACTGAAGTAATTACACCGTTAGTTCTTGGTGGTATGGCTGCTGGTCTCGAATACATTGGATTTAAAGGTGTTGCTAAAAACTTAATAGGTAAAACGGGTATAATGAAGCCTTTTGTGTCAATGGTTTTAACACAAAATAAGGAAGGATTAACTGAACTTGGTCAACTTGGAACTGAAACTTTAAATAAAGGATTAGGTTCTGGTAAAAGTCTAAGTGACTCTATGATTGATGCATTAGAAGCAATGGCATCTAAAGAAGGTGTTAACAATTATTTAATGGGTGTTATTGGGTCTGGACTCATGACAGGCCCTTCTACAGTTAGAAAAGCATTGATAACAGAAACTGAAGTTTTCAACAGTGCTGCTAAACATATAAATACTATTTCATCTTTACAGTTCCAAAGATCTCAAAATAAAAACAAAGACTTTAGAAGAGCTATAGATATTCAAATACAAGAAACAGAATCCTCTTTAAAAGATTTGTTAGAAAACACGAATAAGTTAGCTAACACAATGACTAAAGAAGAACAGTCTGAGGTTTTAAATTTGTTAAATGAAAAGTCTAAAAACACTAAAACAATAGAAGGTTTAAATAATTCGTTTAAAATAGGCGAGTTAACAGCTCAACAGTACGGATCTGCTAAAGGTGCTTTGGTTAATAAAAATAAAAAATTATCTAGCGAAACTTCGAGAATATTAGCAGAAGCAAATACAAGGTTAATAGAAGCTGAGGTTGAAACTGTTAAAAAGTTTGCTGGAGAAGGTAAGGTGAAAGTGTATGACACTATTAACGAGTTTGTAGAGGCTACGGGTAAAGATCCAGATTTTGATGCATTCATAAACCCTGATACTGGGGAGATATTCATAAACAAAGAAAGAGCTGCTAAAGTAGGTTCTGTAACAGCTGGATCACACGAGCTTTTACATAAAATAATAAAACAATCTTTTTCAGATCCTGAAACAGCAGCTAGACTAGTAGAAGATTTTAAAAGTATATTGAGTACAAAAGAATTAGCAGTTATTCAGAAGCGTATAGATGAAAATTATTCTGATCAGTCTAGTGAAGTGCAAAACGAAGAGTTTTTAACTTCTTTTTCTGACGCTATTGGAACAGGTGAATTAACTTGGTCTGATAACTTGAAAGAAACCTTCATGAGACTAGCTAAACCTATATTAAATATATTTAGAGGTAAAGGTTATGCTAATTTAGAGTTTGAAAGTGGTAGAGATGTTTATGATTTTATAAAAGATTACCAAAAAAATATAAAGAAAGGTAAGATATCAGAAAGAGCCGAGCTTTTATCAGCTACTGGAGAAGTTGATATGAGCCTTGAAACAGAAGTTGACTTAGGCGATGTTAAAGCTAGTAAGAAAACGTTAACGACTGAACAAGATAAAGCTTCAGGTGAAGCTATTGCTGAAATAAAAGCTCTTGAAAAAGAAGGTAAAACTATAGCTGAAAAATTTGGCAAACCATTTCAAAAAGGAGCTAAACAAGTAAGGTTAGAAAACGAATTAACAGCAAGTATAAAACCATTAGTTGAAAAAGTAGTTACAAATAGAACCAAGGCTTTGTACGATCCTATAGCTGATGACGCTAAAAGAAATGTAACTAGACAAGAGTTCCAGGATTCAATGCGTTCGGATTTGCAAACAATGGCAATAAGTGAATACAACGGCACTCAAGAGTTAGAGAAGTTTATTGTTAATAGAGGTTTTTTAAGAGCTAATAGCTTAGCTCAAAGATTAGGCATTAAGCCAGTTGAAGAAGGAATCACTCAAGGAATGGAAGCCGCCGCAGATGTTGCGGCAGAAGACACAACTGTTGCTAAAGAAACAAAAGATACGTCAAGTAAAATAAAACCAAGTTCTTTTATTTCTAACGAAGCTGTAACTAAAATTAGAGAGCAAGTACAAGAGAAGATTAAAGGCATCGATCCTAAAAATCTAACGTTTAAAAAACTTGGTGACTTAGCTCCTGAAATTATTGCAGCTGAAATTGGTATACCAGTTAAAAAACTCACAGTAGCTACAGCAAACCTATCAAAAGGTGATGCTACAGCTATTCAGCAATTTGTCAATAAGAACGCAGATAAATTATTAAAGATATTACCAGAAGGGGCAGTGGTAGAAGCTGCAACAGAGAAGCTCTTAGGTACGTCTACTGGCGTGCCAAAAGGTTTACTTAATGCTTTTTATACTAAACAAGCTAGATTAGGTAAAGGAGCTGGACTTGCTCCGTTTAAATTAAACAAAGGAATTAGTAAAGCTGATTTCTTAGAAACATTTGGTATTGTTGAAGGTAAGAAAGCTGAAGGGTTTGATGCTAGATCGCCACAAGCTCAAGCTTTAAAAGGTATTGCTAGTTTATATGGTAAGTTAGTAACTAATGAAATCGTAAGATCTGATACAGGTTTAAGCTTAGAAGCTAAGCAAGATGTTGCGGCTGGCAAGAATAAAGCTATGGCTAGTAAGAGATTTGACCTCACTAAAGCTAAAGACATAAGTTCTACTCCATTTGTCGTTGAGCTTGTAAAAAAAATAACTACTAGAACAACCTCTAGAGGTAAAGAAGTTAAAATAAAAGTAACAGACTTAGACTCTAAAGAAATGCAAGAGTTTACATCTACTGTTAATGATTTTTTATCTAAATATCCACAGCATGGTCCTTATCTTAGACAAGGCTATACTGGAACGAAGCAAACGCATACTTACGGTGAGGTTTCTATTTTTGACAAGTACGTGCCAGGTTTTAAAGGTGTTAAAAAACCTATAACTAGACTAGGGTATTCTAAGTCTAGATTTCAATCAGCAAAAACAATAAACAACGCTATACCTACTTTAAAAGCAGATAATAAAGCTAGAATAGGTTTACTTAAGGATATAGCTTTAGATATTGAGGCTTTTTTAAGTATAAAAGGTAATGAAAACAAAGGTTACGTTTTCGATCAATTTTTTAAAGATGGATCAAGAGATCAAAACCATCCATTGAGATATTTAATACCTTTAAAGTTTGCTACAGTAGATCCTATTTCTCTCAAAATAACAACAAATGAAGAGGTAACTGAAGAGCATACTAGCCCGGTTGTAGGTATTGGTAGGTTGATAATGGACGCGGCAAAAAACGGAAATGTAGAGCAGGTTTTTACAGAGGTAATTGAACCTTCTGCGGCTCAAGGAGGATTACTGAGAAGTATAGACGAAAACATGTCTTCAAGCTTAAAGCAAGATCAAGCTAATGAGTTTTACGAAAAAGTACTTCAATTATACAAAGAAGGTAAATTAGATTCTGTAAAAGACGCGCTATGGTATATTAGATATTCAATAGAAAACGACGTTAATCCTTTTTCTATAATGCTTTTAGAAAATGGAATTACAGTTGGAGAATACTTTTTAGGTAAAACTGATATTTCAAAAGTAGGCTTAGTTGAAACTCAATCTATAGCTAATAATCTTATAAATGACATTTTAACAGGTAAGATTACTCAAAAACAAGCTAAGCAGGAATTTAAAATACAACAAGAAAACTTGTTACCAGGTAAAGTAATGGCTTCAAAACGTGACAGCGATTTAATACCTGACGCTATAAAATACGACAGACCTATAGCTGTACAGACGGCTATAAACGCTTTAGAAAAAACTGATAAAGCTTTAGAACTTGCTAGAAAATTAGACCAACCTGTTAAGAAAATTAGAGTATTTGATTTTGACGATACATTAGCTAGAACTAAAAGTAATGTACTATATACAACGCCTAATGTTGAAGGAGGTTTTAGTGAAGGTTCTACTAAATTAAAGGCTATATTTATGGTTGGTGGTCCTGGCGCTGGAAAAACAAACGTAGGTAAAGGACTACAACTTGGTAGAAGAGGTTACAAAGTAGTTAATCAAGATATAGCTCTTGAAGCTATGAAAGCAGAGTCTGGACTACCTGCTAAAGAGTCGGATTATACAGCAGAGCAAAGATCAACAAGATCTAAGCTAGGTGCAGCGGCTAGAAAAGCAGCTGTTGCTAAGTTTGACAAGTACGCTGCTAATGGAGACGGTATGGTTATTGATGGCACTGGTGCTTCATATAACGCTACTACAAAAAAAATAAAAGCATTACAAGAAAAAGGCTATGAAGTACATATGGTTGTAGCTAATACACCATTAGAAACAGCTTTAGAAAGAAACAGGGCTAGAACTGAAAGATCTTTACCAGACTTCGTAGTACAAAAAACATACGATCAAGTTCAAGAAAGTTTAGCTAAATATAAAGAAGATTTTGGAGGTCGTTTATACGAAATAAACACCGAAGCTATACAATACGGAAAGCCACTTCCTGGTGATTTTTTACAAGGAGTTTACGAAGGAATAAACGCTAACAAAGTAGGTAAGATTGACGCTGCTACATTTGCTAAAGAAGCAGGTAGAATGGAAGCTGAAGGAGCTCAATGGGATTTCTCTGAGTTTAGCAAAGTAATGGAAGGAAGTAAAGGGCCACTTTTAGATGTAGCTAAGATCATAGCAGACAAGCGTGGAACTAAAGATGTATTCGTTTTAACGGCAAGACCTGCAGATGCGGCTGGACCAATTAAAGAATTCTTAGCTAGTATGGGATTAGACATTCCACTTGCTAATATTACTGGCTTAGGTGATGGTACCCCACAAGCTAAAGCTGGGTGGATTATGGGTAAAGCAGCTGAAGGTTATAATGACTTTTACTTTGCAGATGATCACACAGGAAATGTTAAGGCGGTTAAAGATGTATTAAGTCAAATCGATGTTAAGTCTAAAGTTCAATTAGCGAAAGCTAGTAAAAGAACAACTTTCGATACTGTCGTAAATGACATGATCGAGGATTCGTCTGGTATTGAAACTTATAAAAAGTACTCTGCAGCTAGAGCTAAAACAGTTGGTGCTAGCAAAGGTAAATATGCTTTTCTTATTCCACCATCTGCTGAAGACTTTACAGGATTACTATACAAGATGATAGGTAAGGGTAAGAAAGGAGATGCTCAAATGGCTTTCTTAAAAACAAACTTACTTGATACTTACAATAGAGCTGAGTCTGCAGTTACGCAAGCTAAGGTATCTGCTGCAAATGATTTTGTAGCTTTAAAAACAAAACTAAAAACACTACCTAAGACTTTAAGTAAAGAAACTGGTATTGGTAAATTCACTTACTCTCATGCAGTACGTGTCGCCGCTTGGACTAAGCAAGGTATGGATATACCAGGTTTATCTAAAAGAGATATTAAAGAGTTAAATGATTTTGTAAATAAAGACGCTAAGTTAAGAGTATTCACTGACGAGCTTATTAAAATACAAAAAGGCAAAGAATATCCAAAGCCTGGCAAAGACTGGTTAGGTGGAAATATTACCACAGATATTATCGGTGGTATTAACAAAGTTAATAGAGCTGAATATCAGCAAGAGTGGAGAGAGAACATCGACATTATATTCTCTGAGGATAATATGAACAAGATGGAAGCTGCATACGGATCTAGATGGCGTGAAGCTATGGAAGATTCTATACGTAGAATGAAATCTGGTAGCAATAGACCAATCGGAGGTAACAGAGTAACAGAAGGATTACTTAACTGGTTAAACAATTCTGTAGGTGCTGTGATGTTCTTAAATACAAGATCTGCGTTGTTACAGACTATATCTGCGGTAAACTTCATAAACTTGAGTGATAATAATATAGTGAAAGCTGGAGTGGCTTTTGCTAATCAGAAACAGTTTTGGGGTGACTTTATGACGCTTATGAATTCTGATTACTTAGTAGAACGTAGAAACGGTCTTAAGATTAATGTAAGTGAATCTGAAATTGCTGACGCAGTTAGAGAGTCTCAAAACAAACCTAAAGCAGCTATTGCTTTTTTACTTAGTAAAGGTTTTGTTATGACTAGATTTGCAGATAGCTTTGCTATTGCATCTGGTGGTTCTACTTTTTACAGAAATAGATTAGAAGCTTTAAAGAAACAAGGTTTAAGTGATGCCGATGCTACACAGCAAGCTTTTGAAGATTTTAAAGCTATAGCGGAAGAAAGTCAACAGTCTAGTTCACCTAGTAAAATTAGCCAACAACAAGCTTCTGCTGCCGGTCGTGTGATACTCGCTTGGGCAAACACCCCAATGCAATATGCTCGTATACAAAAACGTGCAGCTCAGGATCTTATAAATAAACGTGGTGATTGGAGAAGTAATGTATCTAAAATAGTTTACTACGGAGCTATTCAAAATTTAATATTTAACTCGCTGCAAAGCGCTGCGTTTGCTTTAGGGTTTGGAGATGACGAAGAAGAAACTGATGAAGCTAAGTCTAAAAAGAAAGAAGAAAAAGCTTACAAAATTTTAAATGGAATGATCGATTCTCAGTTAAGAGGTTTAGGTGTATTTGGAACTGCAAGTGTAGCTATGAAGAATACTTTAATGACTCTTTACAAAGAGCATAATAAAAAAGGTTCTAAATACGAAAACGCTGTACAAGACTTATTAAGCTTCTCACCACCGCTTGGATCTAAGATAGGTAAAATAACCGGAGGTCTTAGAAGTGCTAGTTGGAATAAAAAGGATATGAAAGAAAAAGGTTTTAGCTTAGATAACCCAGCTTATATAGCAGGTGCACAAGTTGTGACTGGTCTTACAAATGTTCCTTTTGATAGAGTCATGAAGAAGATTAACAATATAAGAGGTATTGTTAACGAAAGATCTGCTCTATGGCAGAAAGTAGCTTTAGGTCTTGGTTGGTCAACCTGGGATGTAGGTCTTGGATATTACGGAGGTTTTGACAAAGAAAAACCATTAACACCTAAGCAACAATTAAAGCTAGAGGTTGATACAATGAAGAAAGATACTAACAAGCCAGAACAAGTTAAAACATTATTAGATTTTGGATTAACTAAGAAGCAAGTTAGAGAGCTTAAAAACGAAAACAATAGAGTTAAAAAAATATTAGAACTACAAAAAAAAGATAAAAAATAATGGCATACAAACTACCACACCAAAGTCCCGCTCAATTTAAAGGAGCAAATTCATCTAATTCAAAATGTTGGCCTGGTTACAAAAAGGTAGGAACTAAACCTTCACCTAGCGGAACCGGAGAAACTGTTAATGACTGCAAAAAAAAATAAACTATGAGTCTATCAGACATTAAATTATATGCTATGAACGCTGGAGCATTAGGCGTAACAACATTCACACATATAGAAGCACCACTAAAAATATTTTTACTAATAGTCACTATAGGTTATACTATATCCAAGTGGATTGAACTAAAAAAAGATAAATAATGGCATATAAACAATCACCATTTTTCATAACAGAAGCAGATTACGAAGAGTCAAATCAAAAGATGCGTAAAGAAAACCCAGGAATGGGTAAAAGACTTACTAGCGGTACAGACCCCAGAAGAGTTTCATTTGCATGTAGATTTGCTGGAATGAAAGGAGCTATGAAAGAAGCTAACGGAGAGCCAACTAGAAAAGCTAAGGCTTTAACAAAATGGGGTTTTGGTAGCGTAGAAGCTGCTAGAAACTTTTGCAGTAAAAATAAATCAAAAAAATAAAAAATAAACTAAATAAAAATTATGAGTTCACCATTTCAAAAATCATTCTGCGGTAAATCGCCATTAAATCAAAGTAATCGAGTTGATAATATTAATGAACCAAGAAAAAAAACTGTAATAAAAAAACAAACATCTTTAAACCAAGTTGAGATAAATCAAGATGAAGCCGATAGTTTTAGTTTTGTTCCACCTAAATACGGAGGTATACAAGCAGTTGCTAATGACAATAGAAAAGCCGCTAAAAGAAAAATGTCTCAACCAACAGCTCCAACAAACTATGGATCTCCGTTAGATCAATTGTCACCAACTGGCAAACCTGGTAATGTAGGTTATTACAATCCTGAGTATGAAGCTCACCCTTCTGAAAAACTACCTACGCGTAGAGAAAATCAAGCTGAACTAGATGCTGCTAAGTTTGGTTTGGCACAAGGGAAGCAAGCTAGAAAAGACATGATGAAAATGGATTCAGGAGAAGATAAAAGTGCCAAAGCTAAAGAAGCTTATGATCTTTCAAAACCTTATTTTGACGCAGATTCTAAAATGAGAAAACAAAAAAGACAAGACTATAGTGATGTTCTAAAAGCAGGTAAAACTATAGCTAAGTCTAGCGCGTTAAACCAAAATAAAGAAAAAAAGAAAAAAGAACTTCCTCAAACTGTTAAAGATAGCTTACAACAAAAAGCTTTAAAACGCGGCAAACCTTTTTACAGCAAGAAACATAAAGTATATGTAGAAGGTGAAGACGGAGTATTATCTAGAACCCCAGTAAATACTAGTAACTACGAAAAACTATAACAGTTGAGAAACATTGACAAGATCATAGTTCATTGTACAGCTACGCCTGAAGGTAGACATACTACCGTAGAAGACGTTAGACGATGGCACTTAGATCGAGGTTGGTCTGATATCGGATATCATTTTTTAATCTATCTAGATGGCTCTCTGCACGCGGGAAGACCTGTTGAAAAGCAAGGAGCTCACTGCAAGGGTCATAATAAAGGATCTATTGGGATAGCTTACGTTGGAGGGATTGATAAGGTTGATTTTAAACCTAAAGATACTAGAACTGAAGAGCAGAAAGAAGCTTTAGTATATATACTAGAGTATTTGAAGATACAACACGCTGATGCTACGATACACGGTCATAATGATTTTGCTAATAAAGCTTGTCCTAGTTTTAATGCAACAGAAGAATACGATAACATAACTAACATGTGGAAATAATGAAGAAAATAATAGATTTTTTAAAGGGTGAATGGAACTCTTTAATGTACTTTTTAATGTTTAAAAAAGAAAAAACAAAAACTAGAACTTGCGGCACAATAGTACCAAAAAATAAAAAAGGAACAAAATAAAATAGGCGTACCATACCTAAAAGTTCCTGTAACCAGAAAGGGGTCCACATTACGTGAACCCCTTTTTTGATTTTAACCATCACAAGCTAAACAATCTTCGCTCATTGCTTGTTGTGCTATATCTCCTCGTAGCACTGACTCTGTTCTTGTGTAGTACAAAGTCTTAACTCCGTTTTTCCAAGCATCAAAGTGAACTTTATTAAGCCACTTAGGTGTTGCTTCGCTAGGAAAAGCTAAATTCAAACTAACTGATTGATCTATGTACTGTTGTCTAAGTCCAGCTTGATTAACTAACTCTAGTTGATTTATTTCTTTAAAAGTTTTAAAAACTTCTTTAGCTGGTATATCATGCCCCATAGTAATATCACTAAGCTCGTCAATATCCTGAACCGAACCTCCGTCAGCAAGGA
>Ga0209092_10004971_pt1 | contig 10854 bp, 14 predicted proteins | sample FraStrMetagenome_FD_187446 | JGI IMG/M metagenome (GOLD analysis project Ga0209092, IMG submission 187446) | Marine eukaryotic phytoplankton communities from Arctic Ocean - Fram Strait ARC3M Metagenome (SPAdes) (version 2) | ecosystem: Environmental > Aquatic > Marine > Oceanic | place: Fram... | reverse complement strand
CTAGATGCTCTTGAAAAACCGATTGTTGTAATGCACCCTGGACCAGTAAACAGAGGGGTTGAGATCACATCGGAAGTAGCGGATAGTGAGCATTCTATTATTTTGGATCAAGTTCAGAATGGCGTAGCGGTCCGCATGGCCGTATTATACCTACTTGCAGAGAAGCGCAAACTAAGTAAGGCCTAAATATGGGCCTTGATTTGATCATTTTGGGGGCAGCAAGTGCAACGCCCACGTCAAATCAGTATACCACTGCGCAGTTACTAAAAATGCGCGAGCATTATTTCTTGATAGATTGCGGAGAGGGAACACAGAAACAACTTCGGAGATCAAAGACGAAGTTCTCGAGGATCAATCATATTTTCATATCCCACCTTCATGGAGATCATTTTTTTGGCTTGGTTGGACTCTTAAGCACCTTTCATCTATTAGGACGTACCGCGCCATTGACAATCTATGGGCCTCCTAAACTAAAAGATATCGTACTCACCCAGTTTAGGGCTGCGGGGACCTTTACGTCCTATCCGATGCAATTTATAGTGACCCAGCATAAAGTACCGCAAGTATTGCTTGAAACCGAATCTTATACTATCTCGAGCTTTCCATTAAAGCACAGGATCGCAACCACGGGTTTTCTGTTTAAGGAAAAGTCTTTAAAACGATCGCTAAATAAAGCAGCAGCAGATGCGCATGGCATCCCCGTCTGCGACTACCATTGGATTAAAGAAGGTAAAGATTGGACCAGCGATGAAGGAAAGGAAGTCTCGAATGACTTACTCACCTTTGATCCACCACCACCATTGTCGTATGCGTTTGCCTCTGATACCATGTACTCCCCAGATACTGCTGAGTACGTGAAAGGGGTGGATTTACTTTATCACGAGAGTACTTTCTGCGAAGATAAGAATGCACGTGCTAAGCAAACCATGCACAGTACCGCTGCTCAGGCGGCTACGGTTGCTGTTGAGGCGGGTACAAAGCATTTAATCATAGGGCATTTTAGTGCGCGTTATGCAGATAAACAACAGTTTGAAGATGAAGCGAAGGCCATATTCCCGGAAGTCTTTGCGGCCCGCGAATTGTGTCAGTACAACCTGCAGCAAAGTGGTATAAAAGTTAAATCTGTAGCACCCGAAAAGGATGAGAAATAAGGCTTTAGCGGTACTCTTTTTAACCATATTCCTTGACCTGATGGGGTTTGGACTGATCATTCCGATTTTACCGATCTATGCTAAAGATTTAGGTGCAACGGATGCGATGGTAGGATTGTTAGGTGCCTCTTTTAGTATTATGCAGTTTTTGTTCGCTAGTTTCTGGGGCGGATTGAGCGACCGCTATGGACGACGCCCTGTGATGCTCACGAGTATTTTAATTATGATGGTAGCTTACATTCTCTTTGCAAATGCTACAGTGCTGTGGCTTCTGTTTGTTACGCGCCTCATGAAAGGATTTGGAGCGGCGAACTTGAGTGTTGCACAAGCGTATATAAGTGATGTTGTTCCACAAGAAAACAGGACGAAGGCATTCGGTATTATTGGCGCTGCCTTTGGTCTCGGATTCATTTTCGGGCCTTCTTTAGGCGGGATATTAAATGAATATTTTGGCGTTGCGGGAGTAGGGTATTTTGCAGCCAGTTTAAGCGGCTTGAATTTTATTCTTGTTTTTCTTAGGAGAAACCTTGAAAGAGAAATCCAAACAAAGCCAATTATTCCCCAATCCATTTAAAGACATTATCCGCTTTAAATCGACCCCTGAAGTAAGTGCGCTATTCACTATAAATTTTGTCTACATCTTAGGATTTAGCATGATGCAAATCACCTCAACACTTTTATGGGCGGAGCACTTTGGCTTATCTGAAATGCACATAGGCTATACTTTCGCCTACATAGGTCTATTGGCAGTGATTATACAGGGCGGACTTATAGGAAAATTCAATACCTGGTTTGGGGAACGCAATCTTCTGGTGTTCGGGACCATTTTAGTGTCTCTAGGGCTTTTTGGAATGCCCTTTGTACCAACTGATTTATTTGGCCTCGAATTGTTTTGTTTAAGCTTTCTTTCATTGGGTAATGCGCTTTTGACTCCTACGGTGAGTTCATTATTGAGCAGTTTTGCACCTAAGGATGCCCAAGGGAAAATTTTAGGCACCAATCAGAGTGTGGGTTCATTAGCAAGGGTATTAGGTCCTGCTATCGGTGGAGCGGCCTATGGCTTTCATTATACCTATCCGTACCTTTTAGCAGGTAGTATCACTTTGATCGTCAGTATTTTAGCAATTCGCCTGCGCAAAAAACACTTTTCCTTATAATTACGTTGTACCTGGTTTAAAAATTAATTAGATGCATGTTTAAACAATTAAATCTTTTGTGCGTTGATTTGTATGAATCTATTTAATAATGAATAAAATGAAGAAAATTGCAATTTTAGCAGCGGCAGCAATCATCGCCGTAAGCTGTTCAAACGGTACAAAGGCAGACGAAGCAGTCACAGGAGAAGCGCAAGAGGTAGAAGTAATTACTGAAGCTACTGATTACGAGTTAGTTGAGGGCTCTTACCTTAAATGGCGCGGATTCAAGTCTTTCGTAGATTGGGATCATCTTGGAACTATAGGTGTGCAATCGGGTACTTTCGCAGTTTCTGAAGGTCAACTCGTTGGTGGAAGCATTACTATAGATATGAATTCTATCGCAGTCGTAAGCATTAAAGATGAAGGTAAACGTGGTTACTTAGAAGGACACTTGAAGTCGCAAGATTTCTTTTTAGTTGATACATTTCCAACAGCAGTTTTCGAAATCATTAAAGTACGTGAAGAGGCAACGGATGAGGCTTCATCGGTAGTAGTTGGTAACTTAACCATCCGTGGAATTACCAATAGTATTGAGTTTCCAGCGAATGTAACAGTAGAAGCGGGTACTATACAATTTACTGCGCCGACATTCTCAATTGATCGCACGAAGTGGAATGTGAAATACCACGATAGTGAGGATGCAACGATCGCAGAAACTTTAAAAGAAGACCTGATCGACCACAGCATTGAATTGACGATCAACGTGTCGGCGACAAATGCTTAAACTATCCCTAACATAGTTCAAAGCAAGCCCCGTCCTGAAAAGGTCGGGGTTTTTTAATGCTGATAAATTGCGCTGAGTGCATCGCTGATGGTTGTGTATTTGAAGGAAAAGCCCGTGGCTACTATTTTATCTGCACTGACCTTTTGACTCATTAAAGCGAGTGTTGCCATTTGACCAAGCATTGTTTTCAATACGAACGGAGGGACACCAATAGGAAGCATGGGCCGTTTATTCACTCGGCATAGGGCTTTAGTGAGCTGTTTGTTTGTCACAGGAGCCGGTGCTACGGCATTGTAAGGGCCGCTGGCTAAGGATTGTGAAGCCGCATAGACAAACATTCGGGCGAGGTCTTCAACATGAATCCAACTGCTCCATTGTTTGCCGGAACCTAGAGGTGCTGCAAGTCCAAATTTCACCAGCGGCTCTAATCGACCCAAAACACCGGCACCGGAATCTAGAACAATACCTATTCGAAGCTGGATGCTCCGCGTTTGCGGCGATTCAAATTTCTGTGTGTACGACTCCCATGTTTTCGTCACAGCTGCGAGATAGTCGTTGGCAGGTGCATCTCTCTCCTTCATTAAACGTTCTAAATCACTTCCGTAATAACCGATAGCGGAGGCACTTATTACTGCTTTAAGTGGCGTTTTTAAACGACGCATCGTACTTAGTAAAAGTTGTGTACCGTCCACACGGCTGTCCATAATCTGTTTTTTATAGGCAGCAGTCCAGCGTTTACTTACTGTGGCTCCCGCAAGATGGATGAGGTAATCTGATCCAATCAAAGCATCTTGATCTATTTCATTGGTATTGGGATTCCAGTAAAATGAGGATACGCCATTGATCTCTACAGATTTCCGCGTACTCAGTACGCGTATCTCATGCGATTGACTTTGGAGCGTTTGTATGATTGCTCTGCCTACGGATCCAGTAGCGCCAGTGATGGTAAATACAGCCATGTGGTAATTTTCTGTTGGAAAGCTAACAATGTTGAGCCAATTTTGTTAGGTACACATTCACTAATTTTTTTTCAGTGCATACGATAGAACCCTATTATAATTGGCGCCATTTGTATCAAGCGAGTGAAGATCCGCAAAGTCCGCTGTACGGTTACTTCAACAGTGAGGTGCATTTCACGGATCAAATTTTTGATCACGTTATACATCCGCAATGGGACAGTATAGGTTGTGAAACACTTTTCCTAAAAATCCTTTTTGTCGATTACGCAATAGGCTATGCAGTTGTTGAATTTATTGGTGAATGGAACGATGCTGTACATAACGACATTATGCGCGTAAAGCGTGATTTGATAGATGAGATGCTGCCTGTTGGTATTGATAAATTCATTCTAATTGGCGAGAATATTTTAAATTTTCACGCCGACGAAGCGGATTATTACGACGAATGGTTGGAGGAGGTGCCCGACGGTTGGATGGCCTTTCTAAATTTACGACCCCATGTACTGGATGAACTATCGAGCTATAGCCTTGACATGTATTTTGTTTTGGGGGGTACTTTAGATGCCTTGAATTGGCGTACCAAAGCCCCACAGCAATTGTACGCTCAGATTGCTGCTGTGGTGCAGCGAAGATTGGGTTAATCGTAGAGCGCTACTAATTTATCGAAGGCATCTCGATCGCTCTCTAATGTGAACCAACTTCTGTTTTCTTTTCTCAAGGAAAGCCATTCAATTCCTAGTAAATTTTCCGATTCTTCCGGATTCAATGCCCAGCGTTGTTCGTTAACTGGAGCTACAGCCTTGTAGTAATTTAGAAGCAATTGCTCATCCGGTCGAAATTGAGATGTGAAAAAATGAGAAGGGGTATGTAAATGTGACCATTGGCAAGGTTCGAAATGGGCGAACTCCTCTCTCAGTTCTCTATTAAGACACTCTAACAATCCTTCGCCCAATTCTAGTCCACCTCCGGGAAGTTTGTTTAAATCCACCCCACGCCAGCGTTCCTTCATGACCAAAAGTCTGCGGGTATCACTTACAATAAGCGCGTAACAACGTGCTGTGAATTTTATGGCTTTTACCGTTTCCATGCGCGTGTCATTTCTCGTTTACGAGGCGGACCAGGCAGCGCTTCCACTTCAAATCCCGCTGCTTTCATTGATCGTTTAACCACGCCTTTCGCGCAATAGGTCGTGAGTATGCCACCCTTAGAGAGCAGGCGGTACATGTTTTCAAAAACTGCATCTGACCAAAGTTCGGGCTGCGCGCTGGGTGCAAAAGCATCAAAGTAAATGAGATCATAGCTGCCATTTTCAGCAGTGAACGTTCGTAGGTCCTCTACAATTAGGGTAAATGAGGAGTTTCCGAATTTCAAGGGAACATTGTGCGTTGCTAACAAGAAGGGAAGTGCTCCTTTCATACCCGCTTCCCGTAAGGCCGCCGCTTCTTCTGGAGTGATGGGGAATTTCTCTATCGCATGGTACTGTAAGTCCACACCTAATTCTTTCGCTGTCTCAAAAGTGAGTTGTGCATTTAAGGCTGTCCCAAGCCCTACTTCTAAAACACGAACTGGGTGAGCAGATGTTGCCTTGAATCCAGCTTCGATGAAAACGTGAAGGCTTTCCGTTCGCGCGCCATGAATACTGTGGTAATGCTCGTCTAGTCCGGGTACCCAGATGGTGGTGCTTCCGTCGCTCGAGGTAGTAATATGACGTTCACCAGCAACTGACATTAATTGATATAAAGCAATTCAATTCGTGAAATGGGCCCTTGGCAGAAATTAGTATGGCACGCCACACAAGATTTCACAAGATTATTATGTGCATCAATCTGTTGGGTTATCGTACTGGCAGATTGAATAGCGCCATAACTGGCATTAAAAGCTAAGGTATGCGGCTCGAAAGCGGGCCCTTTCATATGTGGCTCTGTGGGTGTAGCCGCAATCATTTTTAGCAGATTGTCTACGCTTCCCGAGAAAAGCTCACCTTTTTCAAGTGATGCTTTACGCTGCAAGCCTTCCTCGTGGAGATCACGCATGATTTGTGCCAATTCGCTGGGCTCATCCATTTTAGGCGACCATGTGCTTTTTTTAGCGGTTGAAGACGTTTCTTCAGTTGTGTCGCAGGAATAGAGGCTCAAGGAAACGGCTACTGTCAAAAAGAATATTTTATTCAGCATCAGGAAGAATGATTTTAACGCCTTTTGCTTTGAACATTACTTCGCCAACAGGTTCAGTAATAGCAGCAATCTCATCCTCGCTTGCGCCACGGTCCTCGGCATAATGACGTAATTGGGTCACCGAAGTGCTGTCCCAATAGGCATATCCCGACATGATCATATCCTGACCTTGACTGTTTGTAGGAAGTAAAAACTCATAATCATAGTCTACAAATAGGTTATTATTCGAGTCAATAGCTGTCGCCATCCAGCATCCTTTGGTAGTACATACTTGTGTAATGGGACCGCCAACAACTGCCCAGACTGTATCTAGGTCACTGGCCATATTTTTTACGACTTCCGCTGCTGTAAAGGCATTTTCAACATTAAAGGTGCTGTCGCCAAAATTCAAATAATCCGTCGTTACGATCACGTTATCTGCACTTTCTTCTGCTGGATTTTTTCCGTTTTGACAAGAAATTAGCCCAATTGTAGCAAGTGCGGCAAGAAATAAATGTTTCATATGAATTATAAGTGTTTTAAAACGGGCGTACCTAATGTTTTGGTAAACACCGTCGATGATTTATAGTGTCAAATTTAGTACATTTGTACTCCCAAATAAAGCGCGAATGAAAATTGAATTGACTTCTAAAAGCCGCATAAGCGAAGTAGACTTTTCAAACCTACCTTTTGGACGTAACATGTCTGATCACATGTTCGTGTGTCATTTTAAAAACGGTGCATGGCAAGAGCCCGAAATTCGTCCTTACGGGCAGCTTGAATTTAGCTACGGTCTGCATGCACTGCATTATGGTCAAAGCGCTTTTGAAGGCATGAAAGCATATCGTAAAGATGATGGTACCGTTAGTATGTTCCGTCCTTTAGACAATTTCGCACGTTTGAACAAGAGTGGAGCACGTTTAATGATGCCTCAAATTCCTGAGGAAATCTTTATGGACGGTTTAACGAAACTTTTAGAGATCGACGCGAATTGGGTGCCTACTGCGGAAGAACACAGCTTATACATTCGTCCATTCCTTTTCGCTTCTTCTGAATTTATCGCCGCAAGACAAAGTGATGATTATACCTTCTGTATCATAACTTCTCCAGTAGGGCCTTATTACACCGGTTCCGTGAAAGTGAAGATTGAGCTGGAGTATACACGTGCAACAGGCGGCGGTATCGGTTACACAAAAGCAGCAGGTAATTATGGTGGTGCTTTTTACCCTACATCGCAAGCGATCAAGGAAGGATACAACCAGGTCATTTGGACCGATCACAAAGAACACAAATACATAGAGGAGAGTGGAACGATGAACCTTATGTTATTTATAGGAGATACTTTCGTAACTCCGCCATTAACGGACCGTATTTTAGCTGGTGTCACACGGCGCTCCATTATTACGCTTGTAAAAGAGCAAGGTTGGGCGATCGAAGAGCGTCCAGTAACGGTAGATGAAATTGTCGAGGCGGCAAGAACAGGCGCATTGAAAGAGGCTTTTGGTATGGGAACTGCAGCTGTAGTTAGTCAGATTGACACCATAGGTCATGAGGGTACTAACTATTCTATACCCACCCCAGCAGATGGTAAGGCAATGGAGATTAAGCGTTTATTGAACGATATACGTTTAGGTCGCACACCGGATACAAATCAGTGGATGGTTGACGTTGTTCAACCGGCTACCGCTGAATAGTCTGAAAAATCAACAAAAGAGGAACCCGGTTGCGAAAGCAGTCGGGTTTTTTTATTTTCTGTAAGGAAGTAAAAGTCTAAGCAAGGTGGCTGTATCGAGACCGACGACGCTATTGTAATTACCCTCAATGCGATTGATGAATCCTGCGCCAATCCATTCTTGAATCCCGTATGCGCCGGCTTTATCAAAGGGTTTATAGTGTTTGATATAATAGTCTATTGCCCAATCAGGAATTTCAGAGAAATAAACAGTGACTAAGCTTGTCTCGGTGGTCAATAGCGGTGTGCCATTATCTATAGTGACAAGGCTCAGTCCGCTGATTACCTCGTGCGTTGTCCCGCTCAAAGCCACTAACATTTCTCGTGCACTCGCTTCATCAGTGGGTTTTCCGAATCTATGCTTGTTTTGCCAAACCTCGGTATCGCTAGTGATCCCCAGCTGTCCTGATTTAAGATGCGTACATAGTGCTTTCGCTTTAAGTTCACTTACATAAGCCGCTACCTCCATGCCAGAAAGATGGGCTGGAGCACTTTCGTCTATATCAAGTGGTAGCGTGCGAAAATCTAGGCCTAAAGAGGTTAAAAAAGCGGCTCTCCTTGGACTTTGAGAACCCAAGATAATTTCGTGGGTCAATTTCATATTACCAGGTTCTATCTTCTTTGCGTCCCCACAGGTTGTGGATTTTTAGCAATTGCTCCAGGACATCTCTCACACAGCCTTCGCCCCCTAATACAGGACTAACATAGTCCGCTATCGCTTTTATCTCAGGCGCTGCATCTTGTGGTGCACAGGCTAGTCCGGCCAATTCCATCACGTCGTAATCTGGAAGATCGTCACCCATGTATAATATTTCCTTATTGGAGAGGTCGTAGCACATTTTTAGATCTTCAAAAGCATCAATTTTATCTGAAGCACCTAAATACACATCCGTTATTCCCAATCCTGAAAGACGTTCTTTAACATCTGAGGATTTTCCGCCCGTAATGATCGCTACGCGAATACCGTTGCGGACTGCCAATTGTAAGGCATAGCTGTCTTTACTGTGCATCTTTCGCACAGGAGCCATTCCGGGCATGAGCAAAACTTCACCATTAGTCAAGACTCCATCTACATCGAGGACCACGGTTGTAATGTTTTTAAAGAGCTCTTTATAATTCATCTTTCGGATGGTGTTTTTGAATACTGGCACTTAATAATCTATACAATTCTTGAGTGTCCACGTCTATGATGGAAGCCATGTGCTTCTCAATTGTAGGCGTATCGAAGCGCACTGCCGGGCCTGTCTGAGCCTTTTTAGGCTCTAGTTCGATTGCTTTATCCGGGCCTTGACGCATAATGGCATGCAAGATTTCTACTGGAAGATCATTTTGCGAGGCATGTTCGTAGGCCAACGTATACAGGTGATTCGTAAAATTATTGACCATCACAGCGGCTGCATGCAGTTTTTCGCGTTTTTCAGATGGGACATCAAAGATTTTTTGGGTCAGGCATGAGGCAATCGCTCGTAGCACCGCTTCGTCCTCCTTTGTTCTAGCTTCGATCAGAAAAGGAACTTCAGACCAATTCAAAGCAGCATCTTTCGTGAAGCTATATAATGGATAAAAAACACCACTTCGCATTCCACTTTGAATAGGTAAGGCACCTGCTGTGTGGGCAACCAACAGATGTTGAGGTAGAGAAGAACATACTGTTGAAACTTGATCGTCACCAACACATACGATCACTAGGTCCGTTGAGGTGCGTAGATGAAGATTGCGGTCTACGAAATATGGAGTGTGCTGTTTTGATAACCCATTAAAAAGATGGGTACCAAGGTTTCCCTTGCCTACTATAGCAATATGCAACGATCCATCACCCATGCATCAACTTCTTTTTAGACGTTGAACCACTGCAATCACAGTTCCTAGAGCCATTAAAATGGACCCGATCCACAATAAGTTTATCCAAGGGAATATCACAGCTTTTACTAAAATGAATGGCACCTCTTCTTCTTTATGTTCACTCGCAATGATTACCGGTCGATTCGTTTCATAGTTGATGCGATCAAAGCTGAATTTTATACCCAATTCTTTGATTTCTGTATCCATATGCTGCACTTCATCTCCCTCTACGACATAAACGGGCATCACTTTATAGGTGCTATCATTCATGGTTTTGACCGTGATTCCAGCACCGAGCACTGCATATTCCAATTCACCACCTTTATCAGGTGCGTCCACGAGCAGCGTATCTAAAGTAACTTGGTATTTTCCATAGAGATAGTGGCTCTCGTTAAGATTGAATTCAATTTCAAATTGGTTTTTCCACTCATCATTTCCCAATTCCTCAGCCGTCCGTAAATCTGCATAGGTGACGTGCGTATAAATGTCTTTAAGCGCAAAATGCTGTGTTGACGGTTCTGCTACGTTGCCCATTCGTTCGTTAAGCTGTATGCGTGGTTTAAGTTCAAACGCGGCTTCCAATTTCCCATCATTTTCTTCAAAGAAATCCAGATGGTAGTTCACAAAATGACCCTCTTCAGATTGCTGTGACCAGCTCACGAAGTAGTTGCCCATAGGCACCGTGTCACCCTGCTCAATAAGTAGATTCTCGTTAGATGGGAAGTCTTCGTGAATGAAGGTGTCGTTTTGTGAAATGATGGTTTTGTTGGCATTTGAGACGAGTGATCCCGCAATGATCAGGCCGAAGCCAATGTGAGCAACGCTCGATCCTGTAACCGCACTTTGGCCTTTGGCCCAACGCAACCAAAATTCAGCATTAGCAATAATCGCATAACAGCTTGTCCAAAAGAGGAAGATGTACATGGGATTCCACATCTCAAGCGCTGCTGCTCCTGCAAAAGCAACGAGGGTGGTGAGCGCTAAACTAAGGATTTGACGCTTGAAGAATGACGCCGTTGTGGTTTTACGGTAAGCAAGGAAATGGCCCGCACCCATCAATAAAGTGATGATGATGGCAAACGGCACCTGTATGGCAT
>Ga0209092_10004966_pt1 | contig 10862 bp, 2 predicted proteins | sample FraStrMetagenome_FD_187446 | JGI IMG/M metagenome (GOLD analysis project Ga0209092, IMG submission 187446) | Marine eukaryotic phytoplankton communities from Arctic Ocean - Fram Strait ARC3M Metagenome (SPAdes) (version 2) | ecosystem: Environmental > Aquatic > Marine > Oceanic | place: Fram... | reverse complement strand
AGTGCTTTTGAAGTGAAAACCAGATCTGCTAATTGATTTAAATCATATCTGAACGAAGAAATTATGATTTCTACATTTAGGACTATCTTGAAAACTCTTCCCATACAAATATTCTAATTAGTATACGATATAAATTTATGAGAAAGAAAGTCTTTCTTAGAAAACGGAATCCATAGTAGATATGAGATTATCAGTCAGTAATGATCTCACACATTTTAATCGTATGTAAAACTGTACTGCTATATTTTAGCTACATTAGTACAGCCTAAAAATTATTTACTGGGCAAAGATTGAAATCGGTTCTAAAAATACAAATCAACAATCGAATGCAACAAAAACGGTATTGTACTGGAACCTAAATATATATTTTTTTATGCGTACATTACGATTTCGTTCAAAAAAAAACTTAACTACGCGAAACAGCCCTCCTCCATGGGATTTTGCCGTTTTTCGTACTTTTTGAATCTTCTCGTCCGACCTATTTCAATCTGACCAGACCGTTGGATTCAGCACAGTTAGGAGTTTCATCGACCAAATTGACCTTTAGTTGGCCTGTCTTAGCGACTTTTTAGAGAATTTTTACTTCATCCTGGCTTCGCAATCGGAAGACTTACGCTTTTTCGTTCCAAGAACGTTATTTCTGGGCTATCTCCTTATTTCTGGCACCTATTTATATCTGCAGAACGTAAGCTACCGTTTGAGCTTTTCGGTTCTTGTGTGTGACCTCGGGTTCACTTAGATTCGAGTCGTCTTTTTCCCAAGACCGCCATCGCCGGTGCTCCTAATCCTCCTCACGAATCGGGATACATCCCATTCTTGTTACATTTTTGGTAGTTTCAAAATCGGAAATTTTCTAATTATTTCGGATCCAACATACAAGAGGTTCTAGTTATTCTACAAGCAACGTATTTACTTTCTTCGATTCGGTTCCTACTTAGGCACGAAATTTTTTATTTTGAATTCGAAAAACAGGAATTGACTCAAGACAACGTCATATATCATTCCGTTGTCCTACGAGTGTTTTTGCCCTCGATTATCTATGTGGCTACGTAAGGAGATTCAATCTATCTGTATCAAGGAATTTAAATTACGTCACCAGCTAGATATCTTACAAGGAAATCCCTACATCTCATTCAACGTCGATCAATTAGTGACATTGGTCATTGAGTATTCAAGTGAGAATCCGTGTCATTGGCAGGATCTAGCATCACGTTGCAACTTTTTCTGGTACAATATAGCAGGATATTTAAAATCGTTCCCCGGCATTTACGAAATTTTAGATCAAAAAAAGTTCTTGACCTTCGAGATAGTTAATTTACGAAAAGAAATCGTTCTTAATATTCTTAAATCTCGAATAAAGTCAATCAGGAATTTTGTGGAAGTAGCCAGAACTATTTCTTATCGAGCACAACTGAAGGAGGAATTCGCTAAGACAATAGCAAATAAAGATCTGTTCAATACACTCTCATTTTTGAGCAATTCGTCCGACCCCCCAGGTGATAGACTACTTGCTTTAGGAAATAGAATCATTTTTATAAAAGAGTGGCTAAGTAAATTGGTTTTGAAACATCAGCATTCGCTTCAAAGCATACAGAAATTTTGTCCATTGCCGATTTTTCCGGAGATACCACATTCGATAACGACAGGATTTCGAAGCCCGGAAAAGCAGACCATTCAGAGGGCTCCCAATTTCCAGGCAACACGAATCGTCAGTAACACAAAGCCCTTTGTTCGATTTTCAATTGCTCATAATCGATCAAGACGCTTATCGGACATTTTAGGTAACGACGATTCTAGTCAATCCTCATCGGATTCTATCTGGTCTGCTCCATTTAAAAAAAAATTAAAGCGATCCACTAAGTAGCGAAGTGAACAGTTCTCTGACAGACCACTTGCAAGGAGAAGAAAATACTTTAACTTCTTATTGGTTCTAGCAAAGGGGACATGACTTCGCAGTTCTTCCAGGAACAAAAATTCAGAAAGGATCATTGGCTTGATATCTTACGGACCTTTTATCAAGAAAGCAGTTTATCATCTGACAAAGATCACATACCTTTATAACAGGTGCCACAACTGACATTTTCGACGACAAACAAGAGCTGATAATTTGGATTCGATAGCCTTTCACACAAAACTCAACGTATCGCAAATTAGCTATCATTTTCGTCAAAAGAATCAACCCAAACTCATCTATTTTCCGCGGTAGATTCCGCCCTGCCGCTGAATAAATCTTCGGACTTACATCCTATCTCGGTATTTAAAATTTATTTGGAAGACGCCACTTGTTGGAGATACCTCATAAAACTGATTTCTCGTTCACATCATGGCTTGCGGTTCTCAGAGGGATTACTATAAACACCTGTTTTCACAGGACTCGGACGATACATTTTTATCCTTAAGCAATAACGAAGAAGATAAATTTGATTTACCGGCTTTTGGGATCCCCTGCAGCAATCAGAGAAATCAACATACGGACTTCAGTTCGCATCCGTTGGATAACTCGCAGGAAATAGAAAATCTGCTAGAGGAATTACACAATCAATTCGAATTGGACGATATCTCGCTCGAAAGTGAATTTGACGAGAATCAATTTGACTTGGAATTCGACCCGAATATCACGGAGCTACACCCGCCCACCACAGATACATTGGATGACTCAAAATCCTCATCTACAGCTTCTTCTCTGGAGTTTTTAGGGGAGACTGAGTTAATAAGGTTACTACAGGACGATAGCGAAGACGTTATTCGAGCAAAATCCAAACAGTACACCGAATCCACTCATAATCACAATAAGTATATGCGGTATCAAATGGATCCTTCGGATACATCGCATGAGGATCGTATTGGCTCTTTTAACATCCAAAACCAATATGACCACACATTGGCAGCAAAGCTATTTCTGGAAGGCGATTTTACCTTCCTAAGTTTGCAGGAACCCTTTTCCAGCAATACTTCGATTCAGGATGCCTGGGGGGCTTGCAGACGATACGAACTCAATTCTGCACGCATTACATGTTTTGAGACACACCATCAAGTTATCATGTTCGATAGCTGGAGGTGGGGTGGCAAAATCATCGATAACTTTAATAACATTATGGACGGTCGTTTGGTTAGTGTAGCATTCGGCTTTGGCAAGAAACAGAGTTTCGGTTTTATTTCTCTTTATGGTTTTGCTAGGGGCAACATAAATCAGGACGATCTAGCGCGGAAAAATGATTTACGGAAAACACTAATTTATGCAGTTAGAAAGATTCAGCGTCAGTGGAAAACTAAATTCCCTAATATCACCATTATAATACTAGGGGATATGCAAGAAACTTTGTCCATCTCTGATTTTGACAACATCGGTAAATGCAGATATACCAACTCTGATAGTTACAGTATAATAAACGAACTCCATCCTTCCTATACTTCTGTTGTGAGAGATCGTATCCCATTAGGGGAAAAGTATCTAACACGCTTCGGATCAGAGGGAGCCCGCGGAATCGATCATATTCTACTGCCCTCCCATGAATATGCTCAATCCCTGATTAAATCAGCGGCAATCGATAACGGTCTAGGCTCTCTTTATTTTCCATCAGACCACAAACTTATTCACTGCTCTCTTCTCCGACATGGCCCAAATAATGCGGAATATGGGGAATCCATAACACAATTCGTGTTTCGCGATATTTATCAAATGAAGCTTAAGCGCAGCGGGGAAAAGGGTAGAGACCTCATGTTTGACACAACACAGTTTAAGTTGTGCGAACGATATAGAAAGCATGAGGAACTATTCCACAAGGTTCAGGATCTCACGGGGGACAAATCCACGGCAACATGCTTTCATTTAAATAGTATAGAAAAAAGCATAAAACGTTTATATAAATCTCTCTGGGAAACTGGCCGAATCCAGAAAGTGGATGGAAAACTCAATAAACTGGTGGAGATTGATGAAAGACAGGCAGCAGAACTGGCGGCAATCACCAACGCGTTTGACACCGGAATAAAAGACACTATGTCTTTCCTAGAGTTAAGCCACGAAAGAGATAATCTGGCGAGTATGGCATCCACTAGGAAAAATATCACAAAGCGTTCTTCGTTCAAACTATTCGACAATCTTCCAATTCCAACGAAACTCCGTTATTTCCGTGGATGGATCAAGGAAAAAAATCGACACATCAAGCGTTACTTGAAAGGCATTCAGGAATTTAGACTTCGAGTTAAGCTGGGTGAAACGGCGAAAGATCAATCACAAATGCTGAAGTTTTGGAGGTCAACCTTGTTATCTGATAATCTTTTGAAAAAAGGAAAACTTATACATCTTTTGCTGAATCAAGAATTGGAGGAACAGGAGGCTCATATGGAGGCAATCCAAACTAAGTCGCATAAAAAGACCACCAATGCCGCCGTCCATCAATCCAATAAGATGACACAGAACGGAAATGAATTGAAGTATATCACAGACTCATCTGTGGCTTTAATAAATCACTGGTTAATGGAATCCGACTGTAATCAATGTTTCAACACTCGATTGAACCGAGATAAATTTGAAAATATAATCAGCGATCTTGGAGGTTGGTCCGATCCCATTAAGGAAATCATTCCAGATAGGATTCAATGGGATAATCCAATTGAGGTACAGAGTCTTTTCGAGAAACTCCAAGATACTTCACTGAATCTCCGCAAAATTGAGAACCGAATCGGTAATACTCAGAAAGCATATAAGATCCGTACCCTTGAGTATTTGTTGCAGGTGAATCAGATAGAGGCATTTACACGCAAAGTATTGCCCAAAGGCAGAGAAGCTCCAGCTACGCATACAGAGATTTGGGACGATAATCTTGGTTCATTCCGTACATGCAAGTCAGACAAAGAGGAACTGGCAGCTACAGGACAACATCATGGCACGTGGATGGGAAATTCCTCCGCTTCCGAAATTTGCGCATTTGCTAAATTGGATAATAGAGGGTTATTGGGTAACCGGGGAATACGGTTGAATCCGAATAGGAAAGTAACTTTAGCCGACGTCCCTAAATTAATTCACAATGGTGATACTCTGAGCAGAAGGGACAGACAAAGATTTGTGGAGGCGCATGGTAAACACACGGCGGAGCTATTTCAACCTCCATCTTCAGATCATGAGGAACTTCATTATCCTTTCTTCTTATTGTCGGATTCAGGAGAAATGGAAGGAGATGATGATTTTGCGGAAATGTTTTGGAAATCAATTTCTTCTATTCCTGGAAAAGCCAGATATGATGGCTTTCAGATGGCTGTGGTGGGAAGGTTTGGCAAGCGATGGCAGAACTGTCTCTTGCACATTTCCAAGCTCATTCTGATAATGCGGTTTATTCCCAAACGATTAAAGGCTATCGCCAGATTCCCAATCCCTAAGTCAGGCAAGGTAAATGAATATAGGCCCATAAGTCTATGTCACGATATCTACTGTTTTGTGAATTCGGTTAGTACGAAGTATTCAAGTGAAGGAATTATGAAGGCGGGTATCCTACATGATGGTATAGCTGCTTACGTGAAAGGGAAGGGTTGTTCTATGCTGGTGGGAGTAGAGCAGGGACTACGAGAGGACTGTGTGGAAAGTGGGATTCCCACGTCACAGACGGATGAGGACGAAGAAAAGTTCTTCGACCGGATCCCGGTAGAAATATTACTTGCGGCCATGCGGGTGAACGGTTTCCCGATACAAGGATTTTTAGAGCTCAAAGCAAGTGGCATGGGAGCAAAAACTGTAGAAATAATTACAGCGAAGGGGGTGGCACACGCAAGATTTGTTTGCGGGCTCGAGCAGGGCAACCCGGATTCGCCCACAGTGGCGAATCTGGTCATAAAATTCAAGCATGATATTTGGAGGAATATACTCAAAGAAATGAGCAACAATAATAGATCATTCCAGTCGTCTTCCGATGGAAAGAGTAAAGGTTTACATTTTTTAAACAAGGATGCTTACAAATTCCATATTTGCGACGAGGCAGACGGAACGGTTCGTATTGATCGCATCGGCTACTGCGATGATAATACAAGATACACCTCTTCACATGACGAGCAAGAGGTTATTGCAATAACGAAAAGATACATCAAAAGAGCGGGAGACCTGTCCTTGGTCACCAAAATTGGCAGGAAAGGTTCGAAATCGGAGGTGCAATATTATAACCTCTCTGCACAAACAGCTCTAAAAATCAAACCTATAGATTCCTTTGCGTGGAGTTTCACACTGGATAGACCAGTATCGGAAAAGGTTCCATTCAAAATTCAGCTTCAGGAGTCAGAATTAAGAAAGGCATTTCAATTAAAAGGCTTCCAGGATTTACCGGAGGAAGAAAAAACAGCATTTCTTAAAATTTTTAAGCCAAAAGCTCACAAGCATTTAGGACTGACTAGTACACTTGCGGGAAATTCGGAGTTAGCATCGCAAGAGGTAATACACAAAGCCAAGACTCGTATTAATACTCTCAAGCTTTGGAACATGGAACATGGAGCACAAAAGATCTGCGCAAACATGCTATGTTCAACAATCCATTCCTATGCTCCGTTACAGATGGGGCATAGTAAAAAAGACCTCTTCGATTGTGACAAACTTTTATTAAAAAGTGTGTCAAAACGCAAAGGATTATCGAGCTCTGACGCAAAACACTGCATCTTTTTAGATGAGAGGAATGGAGGATTTGGGTTTAAATCCTTCTTGGAAGTTGATATCTTTGCAAATGCAAGGGAACTTGAAATTGCTTTAAATGGATTTATGCTAGATTCAGAAGTTATCAGAGCAAGAGCAGCGGCTTTTTTAATCCGCCATGACCGTCCGGGAGAAGATATTTTTCATAACTTTACGGGAGATGCAATAACAAAGTTGGCACAATATGGCATACATGTCAGGGATTCAAAGGATGGCTTAGTGAACTTTATTCTTAGTTATTACAACAAACAAAAAACCTATTCCTCCGTGGGACATTGTAATTATAAAGACACCGACACATTTTCTATAGGTCTTGGAAAAGAAATCAACGAAAGAATAGCGTTCGGCAGCCCATTACATTCCTTATTAAAACGAGCGTTTGACGAAAACGGAACTGTCAAGCAGAAATTGGTAATTCCGGCGGACATGCAACCGAAACTGTCTCGAAATACCCTCAGTAGTCTTGCCAAGCAGTTCAAAATGAAACAATTCTCAGAAGTAGCATCAGGATACAATTTTTGGGAATGGCAAAATACCAGTTTTTACGATTGGACACCGGAACAGGATATCCCTACAGATCCAAACGAGTGGACATTCATCAACATAAAGGACAAACTCATGAACAAATATCCACTAAGCTTTTGGAAAATGACAATGAAGGAACTCAAACACGCCGCAGCCTCACTTATTAATGTATCTCATCGATATAAGCACATTTTGGATCTTTTACGACATTCACAATTTCCACCATTTGTTGCGACTGATGGTTCCCACAACGAGGCGGTAAATGGAAGAGAGGCTAGAACAACAGGTGCGGCAGTGCTATGTTTGCCAGACCTGCGAAAATCAGAATCCATACAATCAATCGATTGGACACAAAGGAAGGCTATACCAGTATTGGCCCGTATAGCGAGGTGTCCTCTGACGTTTGGGGTCCATCGGGCAGATATTGCACACGGCGAAGGTCTAGCCACGTGCTTAGGTTTAGAAATGCTATCAGACCTGCCTAAAATCATGGTTACAGACAGTAGTTCCGTCAGAGACATAGCAATCGCCCTCAGAGAACGTAATGGCAACAGTAATTGCGATAGAAAATATATTCGGACTATTATTTCTGGGATTGGAAAGCACATATGCAGCAGGATGGAGGATACAATTCATTTAAAAACGGGCACTTTTTCCGAGGAAGCTCTATTCGACATGAGAAGTAAAATGGAAACTTGTTTAGACATTAGTGAAAAATGGATTTCACGATCTATACTAGGGGAGACAGAAGATAAATCTACAAAGGGATGGAATAGTAAATATTTTGACCGACATCAGGATACTACTTTTTTTAAAGTAGATTCCCATCAACTCGATGACAATGGAACCCGCATAAGGAAAGACAAAAGATATCCCAAGTTGACTCCAAACTTATTTCTTTTGAGCACCAATCATTTTGCGGATGTAGGGGCAGGTTTAGCTGCTAAAGACTCATTCTCACATATTCAGGAAGCCCGATCACTACAACTTCCTCCCTCTAGTCTGCGCTTTTTTTTCACCTGGAATGGAGATGGGATAGACAGACATGTCTCAGACTTTTTAAATTCGAAATTTCAGGCAGAGAAATTATCGCACATTATTAAAAAAAATACACAGGGCCTACCTTGGAGAATGATACCTGAATCAACCATGAAGTGGAGTGAATTGATTAGATCGGGTGGATTATTTCGGACACTCAAGGGGCTGTCGCGCACTCATACTCGTAGTCTTTACAAATCCCAGGTGTATCGAAAAGGTTGGATTGAAAGGTTAAAGGATCAGGGAAAATTTCGGGATCACGGGAAGTTACAATCAAACTCTCAATGCATAGATCTACTTTCTCCCTGTCTATGGTGCGAGAACTCGCATGGTGCTAAAGGTAATCGACTTCATGCTCACTTGTTTTGCGGGCACAAGAAACTAAAGGGATTTCGGGATAATATGACACGTTTACTCGAGCAACACCTAAAAGCGTTCATCGATTTAATTCAAAACACACAAAATAAATTCGTTGTGTCCCTGTTCTTACAAGATATCGAAGCGACGTTGGAAAAACTTCACAACTTCTCTGATTCCAACCCACGCTCTCATATAAAGTATCGCAACAGAAAGGACTGGATGGAAGAAGAGGATGTAGCAACATGGAGAGAGCTACTTTCATCAACCAGTCCAGTGATATCGGCAATCTTTGGTTTCACACCAGTGTCAGAGATTGGCATGCCGGAGGATGCGAAACTGAATCAAGCAAACTGCATCCCACTCGGGATAATCCCTAAAAAATTAGAAGATTGCATTTGGAGAGTAGGGAGGAATTATGCAAGAAATACGGCTAGTACAGAAGATGGACAGGCTTTGATTCAGCGGTATATGGATGCTTGGGATAAAATAAAAGAAATAAATCTGGCGCGCGCAATTGGACTGCATAGGATTACGAGCGGGGTGAGTAAGGAATATGAGGATCTCCACAGGAAACAATACAACATCGAAGATGGATCTATACGAGTATTGAAAAAAAACCTTTTACCAAAACCAGCTCAAACATCCAAACCCTCATCTAATCTAAGGAAGCGTAAGACCTGTCTGACACAGAACACCTCAATCATCCTGGCAACAAAGAAACAGAAAACATCGGGCAAGAAAGTCAGATTCAATATTAGTGACATACCTTCTAAAACTTGCATAGGAGTAACATGTGACAAATCATATCACAATTGGAACATGGGGGATTTTGCACCAAACACAATAGAAGGTCAGAGGAAGCACTGTCACAGATGCTCCAAGCAATGCACAGCTATTCGCAAAGCGGCACTATTACTTCGTGAGTGTTCCAATTCATTGAACACAGTGGAAAACCAAGCTATGGTAAAACACATGGATGATATCAACCAACAGCCCAAATACACACAGACGAAGCGTAAATTGGAGACGGTCATTGCAAGTGAGTTGACTAAAGGACAGCGCAACAAAAAAACTTGCACAGATACGGAAAAACTTTTGTTAAACACTATGACGGAATGCATCACCAAACATACGGACATTACGGACTCGGCCCAAAATCGTGCGGATATAGCGGCAAGGAAATTGGGACAATTAGACGGCACAATTAGCGATTTCCTAAAAAACGATTTGAAGGCGTACACCAAAATTCGAAGGGGTATTGCCAGCGAAAGATCGTATAATCAGAAAAATATCAAAATACAAGGGAAAGGAATCAAAATACGCACAAACGGTCTAACCGAGACAATTTGGGGTTCCAACGAGTTTCAGAGAAATCAACATAGCAGCCGATTTCAAACGGAAGGGTATAATCAATTAATTGGAGGGGACGCATTAAAGCTGGCCATAATGAATATAAGAACGAAGGCGCCATCCCATACTTATTGCGCTAATGCAGCAGCGGCCAAGGTGATCCAAACATGCAAGGACAATACCGATTGGAGGAAATTTGCTTCGTGCTTTGGCACAAAGGAAGCCATGCAAAAACCGCATGGAGTGTACCTCATCCCCATCTTTGAGGGTGAGTCAAGAGGAGGGCATTGGTTTTTAATTGTAATAGAAAAGACAAAGGAATTTTGCAGAGGGTGGGTTCTTGATTCTTTAGGAACAGGAGCAACATCTGGAGATTCGGCGAAAACAATTAAACGACTTTTTTCCAGGGCGAGGATGGCATGTACATGGACAGCAGTGCAATCAGTTCGGCAACAGGAGAATGAATGTGGAGCTAGAACTTTATTTGGCATGGTAAGTATTTGCGATGAATTAAAGGAGGGACGCACCATGGATCAAGCTATCAAGAAGGCAACAATGAAGGACATCGAGTTTGGCACCTACGACCCCAGACAATTACGAAGGCAAGTAGCGGCACTTATGAGAGTATCAGATATCACGAGAATGAAATATGAAGCGGACATAGGAGAGATGCGGCGATGGTGGAAGAGGATTCGGAGTAGGGAGCGAGGTCGGAGCGGGCCAGGATACGAGGGTACGGAGGTCATCGATTTATGTTGATTATAATTTTGTTTCATTATTCAGAAGGAATTACCTCTCTAAACGGAATATTTTAAAAATCAAAATAAAATTTATGAAATGTCGAAATTATTTCATTAAAATTTGAAGATATAATTTAAGATTAATGAAATCACATCAAAATAAATGTTGATATGACAAA
>Ga0209092_10004965_pt1 | contig 10864 bp, 5 predicted proteins | sample FraStrMetagenome_FD_187446 | JGI IMG/M metagenome (GOLD analysis project Ga0209092, IMG submission 187446) | Marine eukaryotic phytoplankton communities from Arctic Ocean - Fram Strait ARC3M Metagenome (SPAdes) (version 2) | ecosystem: Environmental > Aquatic > Marine > Oceanic | place: Fram... | reverse complement strand
TAGGTCTTGGCTTAGCCACTCTTCTAGGCACTTTTATTCGTCCTTCTCCTTTATTTCTACCTATCACTGGAACATTGTTTGCAATTTTAGGAGCTTTTGCTACGATGAAGTAAGTCCTTTTTCCATGTTTTTCTTATGATTTTATCTTTTGAAGATCTCACAATTATATTGCAAATGAAACAACATTCAGATATTCATCTGCAAGGTCTTTGCTACTGAATGTCGCTTCTATTATTGTTGGAGGGGCTGTTTCTGCATCTTTGTTGGACGCCTCACTCTTCCCTTACATTATCGACATCGTTATTGGATTTGACTATACCTCGTCATATTCTACACCAGTACTAGTTCATGCCAAGCACAAATTGGGATTTTTGTGGCTATTGTTTTCATTCGTTACCTTCTTATGTGTTAAGTACCGTGATAGTTCCTTCACTCTCTCGAACTTGATTAGCAGCTTTCAATACGTTAACGGAGATACATCAGGGTCCTCAAAAAAATCACCAGCAAAAAAGAGAAAATCTCACTTACAAAGAAATTCAGCCATCGTCGAACCAGATACATTCAATATGTATGATCCCGCAGATCTGCCGCTCCGTCTTGCAGAGTATGCTAATATGGTATATGCTGCCTGCGAAGATTTGGGAAATTTCTTTGGATTTCAAGATGCCTCTGTCCGTAACCAGGCTGAACATTTATTGATTCTCCTAAGTAATAATCGCCGCTACATGACCATGTCCTCTATTTCTCAGCCACCTAGTCCAATCCACGCCTTGCACTCGAAAGTCTTTTCAAATTATCACAAATGGTGCAAGTCTATTGGTGTTCAACCGAACTTTTCTCGGATGAATGCCATGTCTGTCTATGGGCCTCCTGCTGTTGTAAGTCGTGTTATTGATCTAGTCCTATACTTCTGCTGTTGGGGAGAAGCCGGTAATATTCGTCACATGCCAGAGTGTTTATGGTTTTTATATCACAAAATGATGGAAGAGTATTCCAAATCTGATCCATCAATGCACAGTAGAAGTCTATATGCAGGTCACTATTTGGATAAGGTTGTAACACCGATTTATGAAATTGTGTGCAAGGTGAGATTAGTTCATGCTTAATGAAGTTTTTTACAACAGTAACAATCATCTAACTTTTTTGAATGTCCGATGAACAGAATTTGAAATCAAAGGCCGATCATCAAAATAAGCGAAACTATGATGATATCAACGAATTCTTCTGGTCAAATAAATGTCTTCTTTATCATTTTTACGATGTGCAGGACATTGACAGTGACGAAGAAAGTGCTGGATTATTGAATGGTCCTCTACCAGGAGAAGAATTTACTCCAATCGCAGAGGGACTTAAGGATGCACCAAAAACTTTCTTGGAGAAAAGATCTTGGTTACGAGGTATTTTGGCATTGTATCGTATCATTGAATGGCACATAATCACCTTTTACCTACTTTCTGTTTACGCATTTTCCCGCGAGCTGATATGGGATTTTGTCTTTTCCGCACAACTTGCTAGTGGAGTATTTTGGCTTTTGAACGGTTTGTATATTTGCTGGGGTCTCTTGGAGGTTTGGGCATCTTATCCCGGTATTGAGCTTTCTGTCGCGTCTATCTGTGGCACAGTGTTCTCTTTAACTGCTCGATTCTTCATCTTCATTTACCAGACACTCTACCTCATGTGGACATTTGCTCCACATAGTGGAAATTACTTTGGAATTGACGGCAACTCAACATTTTGGTGGTGGCAGTACATCTGGTTGTCTCTACTTTGTATGATCCCTTACATTGTGGAAGCTTTAATGCAAATTTATCCAGCATCTACTACCATGCTATTCACAAGTCAAAACGAATTTGTTCAATCTTTCCTGAACATTTTATTCCCCCTCAGTCGTATCTACGTAGCGAAGGAAGTTCATGAATCTTTTAAGCGTACCGCAGTCTATGCTTTCTTTTGGATTACTCTCATCGTGTGGAAGCTTGTTTTCTCCTACATGTTTGAAGTATTTTCTATGGTTTTGCCAACAATCGAATTAGTTGATGACTATGTCAATTACAACAACCAAAGTTTTGCCAAAATGAGCTTCCTTGTGATTTTGCGTTGGCTGCCACAATTCCTTGTTTATCTTATCGACATGAGTATTTGGTATGCCGTATGGCAAGCATTTGCTGGTACTGCAGTTGGATTTTCTGAACGACTTGGAGATGTCCGTGACATGGGAGACATTCGTGAGAATTTCGTTCGCGCTCCTGAGCACTTCTGTCGAAAAATGCTCTCCACTGATGCCGGAAGTCGTCGCGGATCATCGAATAGTTTCGCTTCTGGATCGAATCTTTCTAATCCCAACCTCCCTGAAGGTCAATCGTTACTAGGTTCTGATCCTCACAAGCTACAAGGATATGTTAATAGGCTTCTTGATGTACGCATCCAAAAATGGGTTATGTTCAGTGCAGCCTGGAATGAAATTATCGATCACTTTCGAGAAGAAGATATTCTCTCCAATTCTGAGTGTGACAATTTGAAATTCAGTAGGTTTGATGGATTCAGTCAGGCAATATATCTCCCTGTTTTCCAAACCGCCGGAGTATTCGAAAACTCGCTAACGGAATTGGAAGCACTACAAAACGAACTTGAAATTGAAGGCCCGCTTACCGATGAGGTAATTTTTAAACCTATTACTTCTCATGTGACCACAAGTACCGCTGTTTCTGAAGTGTGGGAGCTTGGTAGTTATATTCTTCTTCAAATGCTTGGCAAAGTTCATAACGATGATATTGTGGCAGTCATGAATTTGGTACTACATTGGACACAAGATGGTACACTCACTGATCACTTAAAGATTAAGCAACTCCGATCTATCGTTACCAATTTTACTGCGCTTGTTAAGATTCTCAAGAAAGGAATTGGAAGGCGCAAACCAAACGAAAAACTTGTGAAGACCAAAGTAAACCTAGGAAAAGCCACTGCTACTACTGACCAGACAAAGGGGGAATCAAATAGCTCTAATATTAGAAGGGCCCACAGTATCTCTTCGCTTGCAGGAATGAGTGTCGATACACCAGCGGATGGAAACTTGGGATTCAACTCAGGAACGAATGCTCTCGATCTCGTCACTAAACCTACAAAGAAAACCAAGTCTACTACAAAGGGTACTATTGTGCTGGATGCATTGCGTGATCAAGCGAGAGATAAAGTCCGTGCAATGATGAGTGCAATCAAGGGTATGACAAATGATATAGATACTGAGACTCATGAAATGCTCGATCGCATAACTTTCCTATTAAGTTTTGAGAAAGGTTTTATGTGGGACGATTCTTACGCCTCGGACCAACTAGATCTATGCGCTAAAGACCCCATGTTTTCAAAGGTTCTTACCAAAGTACATGGCCTCGTGGCTTGTCACCCTGATGATGTCGAACCAAAATCAAAGGAAGTTCGCAGGCGTCTGACATTTTTTGTTAATTCCCTTTTCATGGATATCCCCAATGCCCCAACCATTCAAGACATGTTCTCGTGGAATGTAATGACACCTTACTACTCTGAAGACGTAACTTATACAAAGGGAGACTTAGAAACACGCTCTGATGCACTCGGTATGTCTACACTTCTTTACTTACAAACATTGTACAGGAACGACTGGAACAATTTCCTTGAGAGATTGAAGATAAAGGACGAAGACAAAATTTGGTCCAAAAAATTTATTCAACATACTCGATTGTGGGCTAGTCTACGATCCCAAACTCTCTCCCGAACTGTATCTGGAATGATGTACTACGAGAAAGCGCTTCGACTTCTCGCAAATCTTGAAAGAATTGACGACGAAACAACTAATAATTTGATGGGTGAAAAATTCGGTTACGTCGTCTCATGTCAAGTGTATGGATCAATGAAGAAAAATCAAGACTCTAAAGCAGCAGATATTGATGACCTCATGCATCGGTTTCCGCATATGCGTGTATCTTACATTGACACTGTCAGGCTTAATCGTGCAGGTGTCTCAGACTTTTATTCTGTTCTTGTAAAGAGTGATGGTCAGGGAGGAATTCAAGAAGTTTACCGTGTGCGTTTACCAGGAAATCCGATACTTGGAGAGGGAAAACCTGAGAATCAGAATCATGCTGTTATTTTTACTCGTGGAGAGTTTCTACAAACAATTGATATGAATCAAGAAGGATATTTCGAAGAGGCAATGAAGATGCGTAATGCATTGCAGGAATTCGGAAAAAGAGAAGGACCTTTGCCTACAACAATTTTGGGACTCCGTGAACATATTTTTACTGGTAGTGTTAGTTCTCTAGCCAATTACATGGCTCTTCAGGAAACTTCTTTCGTAACCCTGGGACAAAGAGTCTTGACAAAACCGCTCTGCATTCGTCTTCACTATGGTCATCCTGATGTGTTTGACAAGCTTTTCTTCATGACTCGTGGAGGAATAAGTAAGAGTTCCAAGGGTATCAACTTATCAGAAGATATCTTCGCTGGATATAATAATGTCGTGCGAGGAGGTCAAGTAGCTTTCAAGGAGTATCTACAAGTTGGAAAAGGACGTGATGTTGGAATGAGCCAAATTTTCAAATTTGAAGCGAAACTCAGTCAAGGAGCAGCAGAACAAAGTTTATCTCGTGACGTGAACCGTATTGGGCACCGCCTTGATTTCTTCCGTCTTCTTTCTCTGTATTATGGTGGAATTGGTAAGTAGTGGTATCATTTCAATTTTTAGTTAGAATAAGTAGTGTATACTAACTTGCTCTCCAAACTCCCTTCAGGTCACTACTTCTCCAATGTGTTGACTATTTTCACTATTTATGTAGTTGTATATTTGATGCTTATTTTAGCAATGTTTAATCTGGAAAAAATAGGTGATCGTCTAATTACTCCAATGGGGATGATTCAAATGCTGCTTGGTGGACTTGGGTTATTGCAGACAATTCCCCTTTTCGCAACACTTGGTGTTGAACGTGGATGGTGGAATAGCTTCCGTGAAATTGTTTGGGTATTTATTTCTGGTGGTCCATTCCATTTCATGTTTCACATCCAAACAAAAGCACATTATATGTCACAGACTATCCTGGTGGGAGGAGCCAAGTATCGAGCAACAGGTCGTGGATTTGTAACTCAGCACACAAAAATGGATGAGCAATATCGTTTCTTTTCTTCAAGTCATTTATATTTGGGAGTTGAAATGGGAGCAGGATTACTTCTCATGGGAATTTTCACTGATGCAGGTCAATACTTTGGGCGCACATGGTCTCTTTGGTTGGCCTCAATATCCTTTTTAGCAAGCCCTTTCATGTTCAACCCACTATCTTTCGAGCTTTCAACGGTATATTCTGACTATATCACGTACTTGCATTGGATGAAGGGAGAAACTGGTGGGGCAGCAAAGAGTTGGTCAATGTGGTGGAAGGAAGAGAACGCGTACTACAAAAAATTAGTTTTCACTTCACAACTTGTTAATTATTTCAAAGCGGCTATTTATGTTCTGATCGGAGAAGGAATTCGCAGGTCTACCTTATTTCAAACTGATCTATCACTTTATGAACCAAAGATTAGTATCATGAAAGTCGTTGTCTTCATCTGCTTCCTCTTCCTTAGCTCATTCTTGTTCCGAGAGCAAGAACGTCATCTACCATATGGAATTCGTCGCACTCTAAGCATCCTAATCGTGTCAGGCATAACTGTTGGTGTAGTGATCGTGTTCATGGAGGATAAGAACTGTTTCCGTTATGCACTAGCTGCTTATTACTACATTGGTGCATTTTGTTTGCTGGGTTTGATGGCTGGTGTCCAGTTTGTCCGACATTTCTATTTCATTCATGATCTAGTTTGTGGTCATATTATTTTTGTCCCTTTATTCATTCTCGGATTCATGCGACTTCCTCATTTCATCCAGTCATATCTCCTTTATCACAACGCTCTATCCAATGATGTTGTTGTTAGCGACATACTCCGGTATGCAAGAAGGAATTATGATTCGCAAAATGCCGATGAAGACGAAGATCTTGCCGAACAAGTTGCTGAGCTAAAGAAGCTTGTTGCCAGACAAGAGCAAATGATTCAATTTGGAGGGAAACCTCTTACAGCTGAAGTAAGGAACGCCAGCACAGATGCAATCACGTCCCTCATTGCTCCCAAGCCTGAATACCCTATGCCTGCACAACAAACCCACACAAAAATGCAACGACCTGTCAGCTTATCAGGGCTAAATGTATGGGGAGACATGGCTTTAGGAGATGTAGATAACTCTGACCAAGCCAACATTGTTACATCAACTTCATACCAGCAATCTTATAATCCGTCAATGTCAAGCACCGGTACATCAAAGACATTTGAGTTCAAGCAACCAGAGAATATGCCGCCCAGATAAACTTTCATAGGAACTTGCTTCAATAACGATTCCTTTTGTAGGAATAGGAAGAAAATCAGATTTTCCTGATTGGAAAAGTCACAGCTAATTCGCAATATTTGAAGTCATAGTTTTAGATTCGTTTTGATTAAATCATGCTCTCAAAATGCTACTTCGACGAATAAAATAATAATTCTATTTTCTAAGATACTACGTTGGAAACTTCATTTTAGTTCGTCAAGAAAGAGACTATTCGTTTGACACTTTGTATTATTATTTCGACCCATCGTAAATATTTGGCCATACGATGGGTATCAACGGGTGATCAAGGAGTTTCCTTGGTTCTACTTCTCCAATCCAATCACGAAAACTCAAGTGATCCTCTGCATCTCCGAGTCGCTTAGCTTCGCTTTTGGTGTTTTCGAAATACTCTTCCCTCACTTCAGCTCTTGCATCAACATACGATACTGCTAATGCGTACCGTTCACCTCCCGTTCTTGTTTTCTTTTCATCCTTATTTCCAGCATCTGCGCAATGCAACGTCCATCCTGCATGCACTGTAATATCACCCAGATCTAAAGGCATATGATCTTGGACACAATCACGATTGTAATCACCATTGGAATCGCAAGGATCATCAAAAGAATATCGCTGCTCTAAGCGGTTATATTCAACACTGTTTTCGTCATTCCAAAACGGTAGAGCGAAATCAGAATGACTCTTGTCTACAAAACGTAATCCAGTACCTCCATGCTTTGGTATATGTTGCAACGGTATCCAAAAAGTGATCATGTGACTGGTATCAAAAGGCGCCATCTTTGCATCTGAATGCCATGGAGTAGGTCCATCCTTTGAAAGATTTTTCACAAATAAAGCATCTTGATAAAGACGAACAGACGGGACATCTAAAAGCGTCGCTGCGCTAGACGCCAAAAATGGTGATGTTACAAGTTTTTCTATGAGAGGATAAACTCTCCAAGTATTAAAATGCTGAAGAAAGGGAATTTCTACAACCGGTGTTTGGAGCATTTTTTTTAACTGGGATTTACAAGACGAAATTGTGGGAAATTGGTTTTGAACAAGAAGTGAAGGAAGAGAACCGGCTACTTGAACTTTTTGTTGCCAGGCAGCTAATGAGTTGTTGGATGAATGATGATGCGCAAGAAGTAAAGGATAGAGATGTTCACTTAAAAAGGTAGGGGAGAGAAATGATCGGAGAACAGAATGTCCATTACGTGCATAATCCAACTGGATTTGAAGGGGAACTTTTGGCTTGTCAGAGAATTCTGCAAAAAAATGATCAAGTTCCATGTCGATTTTATTTTTGCTTCTTTTTGACTTCACATGCTCTTGGGTCTTTGGTTTCTTTCTTTTTGCTCTCTTAGTTTCTGCGTGAAGGTTAGATTTTTCTTTCACTAATGAAGATTTCTTGTTACTTTCAGTTTTTTGCATTAGATCCACTGCTGGGGTCATCCCAATTTCTTTGCGGTTAAAACAGAAATTGAAGAACAATTGAGAAAAAGTATCTTTTATCCTGAAATCGGAAGAAAAGTAAATATTCGTCGCATCTAATTTGATGAATGCTAGCTTTCTCACCTCTAAGTAAGCTATTGACATCTTTCTTTTGCCCATATAGTCTTAATGATATCGAATTAGGACAATTTCTATGTCCATTGTCACCGAGTGTTGAAAAATACTTGACTTGTTGGAATACAGATACTTTTTTGTCAAATTGGAATGATTCAGCAAGAAATAATTCGCCATGAATAAAAAATAGGCTTGATATCAATACAGTCCTCTTTAAAATCCGTGACCAAATAAATTCATTTCGCATGCTTCCAAGAAGAAGGACGGAAGCAATAAGTACTTCCTTGTTCTATTCTCTTCAGCAATGAGCCTCGAGCCTGTCCATACGTTCAACATATATTTGGGCTGCTTGAAAATGGTGTACAAAATAAATGTACCGTTAGTAACCTCATACTTAGGTACGAATTGTTCAAATATGTACTCCATTTCCACACGAGCGGCGCAATCCAATTATGACTGAAATATAAATAGTTTTCCATTTCGATGCGAAACCTAAACTCTAGATCAAAATAGCTTTGCAATCACGGTGAAGCATATCAACAATACTCTATGTGGTCTTTTTAAGTTTAATAGGTTCTGTAAAGAAAGGGAAACATTGAAAACTTTCTGTGAAACGATTCATTTTAAATGAATTCGCAACATAGTTTTCGGAGAAATCACATTGTAAAAAGTATGAAACTTCTTCCCAAAATCAAAAATGTGTAAAGCATTAAAATATTTAGATGCAAAAAAAGGATGGTAAGGTGCGAATTCGTGTATTAAAAGGACAAAACTTACTTTAGTGTCCGTATTTTTATTTTGTACACTTTCTAATTCAAAAATTTATTCTCTTTAATTTCATATGAAGCTTGTTTCTGAAAACAGCGACTACATTCTGGAGCCGCTTCGGCATGCCAAAAGATGGGGACAAATTTGACATCAAGCTTAAAGTCAGTTCAAGACAGCATAGTAGGGATTTTATAATTTCCTCTCACAGTCCAGTAAATTACATCAAAGGAAGTGTTATACGGATTTAATATGAAGAATCAAACTGTTTCAAAGTGTGCATATTGAAAGAGTTCGGCAAGCAATTTGAGACACAAGCAATTTTTGTTCACGTAAAGGTTTTTATTTTATTTGAAATAATTCAATGCATGCACCTGGCACATCAAATAAGCAAGTCATTTTCCATTGTCAGATTTCTTGTCTTCGCTAGCTGTTTCTTGATGATTTTAATTCTAAAATTTGTCATGTCCATTTCCTAATTAAACAATCCCATTAATCCGTTCAAAATCGGAATAATTGCATTCAACAATGGCATAATGGCTGAAATAAGACTCGACAAGGTATCCAACTCATCATCAATATTGTCATCATTAGCTACTGTGGGCCTTAAAGAAGGTGTACGAGTGGGAGCTAAAGTGGGACTTTGATTAGTTTGTGGTGTTGGGCTTGGGGTTGGCTGGGGTGTAGGAGATGGAGTAGAAACAGGGCCTGAAATCCCAATATTACGTGCCGCTTTCGCAACATCTCCATTAAGAGTCAAAATTCCAATAATGGACCAGCATCTAGAATAGTAACTCAAACCACCTGGAATATTATTCACGAGAGATCCAGCAGCATCCACCATATTTTGTTGTGTCGAAGTTTCAACTCCTCCTGCAGTCAAGACCAGTGAGCTATATACAGGGGCATAAATGAAAGCATTAAACCTCCATCCAGAAAATACGTTTTGTACCCCAGTACATGGCATCAACTATATGATGAGAAAGTAATTTAGCAAAGTGAGATTTAGGAAATATAAATACTGAAAAACAAAAAAAAATCAAAAGAAGAGCTTACGGTGTTGTCATTCCAGCTATTGCCGGTAAATCCTTGATCAAGTCTACCATGAAGAGGACTCAAAAAATTTTCAGCATTTTCAAATGCATCATTAGGGTACATCGCAACATCTAGTAAGACTCTCCAAACAGTACGACTTGCTTCCGCACCAAATTCGTACTGAGGTGTACCGGATCCACTAAATGATCCAGGGTATAAATTAATTTCTCCAGACCCGGCCTCGGTTGCCATTGCCCAGTTAGGTACAAGTCCCATATCGTCACACTGTGCTTCGTCAAGAAATTCATAAGAAGTATCGATCACTCTATTCCATCTTGCTTCCGTTGAAATACCGTCTTGAAAGTTGGGCATCATATAATCACGATCAGAATTTGGAAAGTCTTTTTGATAGTCTTTCATCAATCTATAACTACCAGGTGAGTGATACGAGGGATTTTGTCCTTCAGTTTCCCATCCTCCCCAGCACGATCCAAGTTTCACGATACGGTTTGCATTTCCACTTTTAGAAGGCTTAGTGTTGTAGTAAAGGAAAGATGTAGAAGAAGCATCAGCCCAAACTTTAACTTCATTGTACCAAACAGGCTTTTGTGCATCATTTTCTAGAGCCTTGACAGCCATAATCATTCCCACAATTGCGTCCTCGTCCCCATCAGGTGCCGCGCCTAAATATTCATTAGGATCAAATTCATTGATTCATTTTGAGTCTGTTTCAACAAAGAATAAAAATGGACCCCAGTAATATAAACGTACCTGTTCCTAATACTTCGGTCAAGTCTTTATCATGTTTCCAACCTGGTAGGCAAGCTGTTGCTCCACTATAATAATAAGATATTTTAGAACATGTACAATGCATTGCATATAAATAATTCCAAACTACAAAATATATGACTTACCCTCCACAAAGTTTCTGGTCTTGACAAAAAGATTTAGGTGTAGATATCTCGCACATACGTTTCCATCCGTTAAAGTATCCATAAAAACGTTTCATTGTATCTTGTCGATTAGGATCAGATGTATCCATGGCGGCAAGCGTAATACCAGCAATCATAACACCATATGCTTGACCTTCCGAAACTACATTACCATTTCCTGCAGCTCCTCCTTCTGCTACAA
>Ga0209092_10004964_pt1 | contig 10865 bp, 9 predicted proteins | sample FraStrMetagenome_FD_187446 | JGI IMG/M metagenome (GOLD analysis project Ga0209092, IMG submission 187446) | Marine eukaryotic phytoplankton communities from Arctic Ocean - Fram Strait ARC3M Metagenome (SPAdes) (version 2) | ecosystem: Environmental > Aquatic > Marine > Oceanic | place: Fram... | reverse complement strand
ATATTTAATCCTTTCAAAAAATGGAAAAACGTGTTCATTGTTGACAAACCCATTACTCATGTATTTAATGATTCATCTGAAATGGAAAAGATATTTGTATTTTGTCCTTATGTACCTCCTGGTAGATTCGTTGAAGCTTTAAATCAAGGAGCTGAAAACTCATGGGAATTGGCTGACGTTATTTTTGCTCATCAAGAGTTCGAAGGATGCGCTATGAGTAAAATAACAAGTAGCAAAGGTGACAAATGGTATGAAGATTATCCTCCCGTAATCAGTGGACATATCCACGAGGAACAGGTATTAAATGATAATATTTTTTATGTAGGAAGCAGTATTCAACATTCTTATAGCGAATCTCCAAATAAAAAAGTGTGGTTAGTAGACTGGGAACCCCATGTCAATGATACTATATACTACGAAAACGGGTTTGATGTTAAAAAAATCAAATTGGATATGAAACCTAAATACCTTAGAAAATTCACTGTTAACGAGTTACTTGTAAAGTCCAAAGATCAAAGTTTTATCGATAATTTGAAAACATGTCATATGAAAATCAAGTTATCTGGTTCATCGAACGAATTCAAAACTTTTAGAAAATCGGATGTATATAAACTTATATCTAGCATGAATGTAAAATTTTCATATAACCTTACTGAGAATATTATGAAAGATAGCGAAATAGAAAGATTACAACGAGAGGATCTTTCATTTAGAAAAATATTCAAAAATGTTGTAACTATAAGCAAACGGCAGAATGTTAAAGATGAATATAGTTATATTTTTAACAACGATGAATCGGCTGTAACTGACGACGATGAATCGGCTGTAACTGACGACGATGAATCGGTTGTAACTGACGACGATGAATCGGCTGTAACTGACGACGATGAATCGGCTGTAACTGACGACGATGAATCGGCTGTAACTGACGACGATGAATAAAAACTCGTCTTGTAATAATCTTATTCGTATGAATAAGATTAAATGCTGTTTTAACTAAAATATGGAACACCGTTGTCTTTCAAATCAGATTTTAACTTTCTTAACTTTGCAATAGATTTCGTACTAAGTTTATTTACGATTTCTTTAGTTATGTTAAGTTTCATTTCATAACCTATAGGGGTTTTATATTGTTTCAAATCGTATTCACTGATTATTTTGATATATTTATTAAGTTCACCGATCTGTTTAATATCGTCTCTATTTACATCTTTTTTAAAATTATGTGTAATATAAAGATCATTTGATAACTTAAACCCAAATTGACTATAATAAGTTACAAGATCATAAGTAGATGCATTTAAGTATACTGTTTTTACTTTTTCTTTAAATAAAGCGTTAAATAACATAAATAACATAACTATCCCTACAGATGTTTGTTCCCTAGAACAAAGTTGCGATATATAATGATTCTTTTCGTCTATATTTTGGCTTACTATAAAACTATCTAACAGATTTAAATCGGCGTCTTTTTCGTAATATTGCAATATAGTCATTCGATCCGCATTTTCAATCGATGTCTTAATATATTTATTATTACCAACCCATCTACACGATTCTTTAATACCGCGTTTTTTAAGAGTATTTTTAATAATCTCTACCGATAGTTTATCTATTTTAGTAAAATCATAAGAAATAAGATCATATGTATTAAATATATTGTAAAATGTATTTTCTTTAATTAGTAATACATTCGATGACGTATTGACATCTTTCCCTGTAGTTGAATGTATAGCAACTTTGTTTTTCTTTATTTTAACATTATACTGTTTTGATACGTCTTTAGCTTCTTTATATGAAACGCGTTTATTCACGATTCTTAAATTATTATCTAAACCCCTAACATAATAATATTTGGTATTAAAATCGTATTTTGAATCGTCTTCGTGTTTTTCTATATGAGTAACTTTAATACTCATTTAATTAATAAAAAATATTTTTTTACTGTTAAAAAATATTAAATCGTTGCAGGGTTTTAATACTTTCTTTCTGTATATACAGAAAGAAATGATATTTTATACTAAAAAAATATTAAATATATTAATTACATTGAAAGTAATTAAAAAAGAAACTTTCTTCGAGTATCACAAATAACAATGGGTGAATTAACGAAAAACAATAAAAACGTCGACGCTCCGGAGTTATCTACATGGGAGATAAAATTAAGAGACATTTATAAAAAATATGAAAATAAATTGGATGACTTAACATTGAGAAAATTTCTTTCGGAATACTTACAAGTATTAGGAGAGTATAAAACATTCAGAGAGTTTAACAAAAGGGAATTGAAGTATTTGTCTGTAATTGACCCTATACGATATCCTTACATAGAACAAACTGATGACGGTATTATTATAAACAATAAACTCTATAAAGCAGGCGAAGAAGTCTCTATTCCTATAAAACCATATTTATTTACAAAAACTAAAAAGAAGGCTAAACAAAAAAAGGTTGCCAAAATACCTGTATCTATAGACTTTGATCATTCTAGAATAGAAGATGACGATGATAATATCGATGGCGAAGATTACGGTAGCGACCCGGGAGATGATACCGAGGTCCTGGATATAGACGAAACTGATTATGCAGATTACGGAGAATACATAGACGACGATGAGAATATCACTCTTGACAAATCTACCAGTGAATATGTGACTATATATGAAGAAAAAGAGAAACCTATACATCGTAGATCAAAGGCGGTTGAATTAGCAAAAATATATAAAATTCCAGGTAAAAAGGTTGTATTAGAACCCAAAAAATATCTAAAAGAAGTGAAAGATTCTAAATTGATGAATGCTATGGATATAAAATACAAAGTCAAATCAAAAATAATCAAACAGAAAAAATACAACCCTAAAATCAAAAAATGGGAGGAAGGCAAGGAAAAAACAAAATATTATCTAGTACCTATGAGAAAGTACGATAAAGCCGTTATGGACAAACCTGACATTTTACCTATGAAACAATCTAATAAAATACAAAAACCCGAAGATAAACCTAAACGCAAGTACGTCGATGATTATTTTAACACAAAATTCCCTGATATCATGAGAACAAAGATTATCAGCATGCTTTTTAGCGCTTTTAGAAAAGAAAATGATGTTCATAAGAAATTCGATGATATAGATAATACTTTATTGGATATGCAAATGGTTCCAATTGATGATTATGTTAAAAAGGAGTTTGAAAATTGGTCTTATTATATTTATATTGTATCCAATCATAAGAACCCCGGCGAACCCAAAGAACAATCACTAGTTCTTAATACAGAAGTCCCCGATTTCGATAAAGAATTAGTAAAGACAGCGGATCCCGTAAAAATTATATCCAATCTTACAGAGAAATTTGGAACTGATATATTCTTTAAAAACGGAAAGGAATTACTCGATATAATGTCTGATAAAAAGAAAACACCCATCGACTTTTCTCAATTAGATGATATGGTATTTAACGCGTTATCTTCGATGAACAAACAACAATTATCGTTTTTGAAAAAAGATAGAATGCAAACATTCATCAGAGATGCTATAAAACATTATACATCGTTAATGTCTTCGTCTAAAATCCAAAATGACTGGTTTCGACAGCAGTACAGTAATATAAAATTAACAAAAGAAGAAATGAATAGTTTATACGATAGGTTTAAAAAAGAACAACTTGACGATATAGTATCTAAATACAACGAAACTGCTAAAAAGGTATTTGAAGAAAGAGAAAAATATAACAAAAACTTACAATCATCGACAAAGCATAAATTATACAGTAATATCAATTGGGATACATTATCATTTAAAAAATATTATGATTCCGAGTATAACAAATGGAGAGGTCTTATTGTAAACACCAAAGAAACAGAAACAACGCTAAAAAATAAATTTAAAGACGAATACGAAGAACTACTGAAAGATAATTACGATAATTACGATAACGCTGGGAACCTTAAAAATCTTAAAATATACGAAGAATACTTAAAAATTGCTAAGCTTGTTGATTTGAATTTAACAGAAAGCGGGTTTGAATTAGCAAAAGAAATAAAATCACTGGAAACTGCTATATACAATAAATCATCTGAAACATACGATTATCTATCTGAATTTTATAAGATTTTTGTTTTAACAGACAAACAAACGTATATTTCTAAGCATGCTAAATATTTTAAGAATAGACTAGATTCGGGTAGTTTTAAAATTAGTAAATTAAGCGATATAACTATTTATCAGTTATTTCCAGAATTTTTTGCTAATAAATACATAGACGACAACAGCTACTCGATGGGTATAAAACTATTCGAAGATATGTTACAAGGGTTGTTACAAGATTTTATTAGAGTGAACTATATGAAAGAAAGATCTACGTATAAACAACCTCAAAAAGACCCTTGGGTTGAATATAACTTATTAACAGAAATAACTCAGATTAAACCTGGTCAAGATGCAATTATATGTTATTCAGAAGAAAATAAAAATTTTAGCGCATTGTCTCTCAAAGACATACAAAGTGCTGTTAACGAATACGATAAAGGTGGTAAACCTAAAAACCCATACACCGGCGAATACTACGATATCGAAGTATTGAATAAAATGAAAAATAAATATTTATAAACTTTTTTTTTGATCTATTTTAGATCAAAAACAAAAATAATATATTATAAATGAAAAGACTGCATACAACAACAATTATTTTTATGGGTATTATTACAGTTATTTTAATCCTTTTGATATATTTATTATATGTATCTATAAATATTACAAAGTCTCATCCTGGGACTTGTGACTCTATGAAAAATACTTTACTTTGGAACGATGATTGTACTTTTATCCAAGAGAAATTGTACGATAATAACATAGAAACACCAACGGAGAGTTTACATCTCTCTAGATTCTCAAAATCTTCGTCGTTTGGACCTCCTCTAGGTGCAAACGTATGGTATAGATATAAATATGTAAATGGAAGAACAGGTGGTTATGGCAAGTTTAGCCCGTGGACTAAATCGCCTATTATCGCGGGCGGAGAAAATCTACCTTGTAAAAACGACAACTGCGATGAAATGAAAGACAGTGGTAAGCAATCGTGTAGAAATAACATCGTAGAAGTATCTGTGGATGACTTAGGCGCTGACATTAAAAATGATATGTATGCAAATGTATATAGATATGTTGCTCCTGCAAATAAATCAGAACAACCAAGTGATAACACAGAAAAAGATGAACTTATCGGGTATTTAATACCATCTGGGGTTAAAGGAGGGAAATTTATAGACGTGTCAACATCTCCTTGTGAAACGATAGGGATATCGTGTCATGTTCATTGTTAATTGATATATTATACAATATAATCTTAAAAATAGAATTTTTAAGATGTTAATAACATATAACATGATAGTTATCACATTTGGAACATTCGATTTATTACACGTCGGGCATGTTAATATGCTAAATAGATGTAAAGCACAAGGAGATAAACTCATTGTAGGAGTTTCAAGTGACAACTTAAACTTTAAGAAAAAAAGTAGGTTACCCGTATTCAACCAAGACGATCGGATGAAAATAATAAAAAATATAAAATGCGTTGATGACATATTTTTAGAAGAAAGCCTTGAATTAAAAAGAGAATATATTAAAAAATATAATGCAGATATTTTTATTATAGGCGACGACTGGAAAGGTAAATTCGACAACTTAAACGATACATGCAAAGTTATTTATCTAGAAAGAACCGAAAATATATCAACGACGAATATTATAAATAATATAAAAACCTTTTTATAATGTAGTCATAGACTGAGGTACTTTGATATTTTTTTTAATCTTCCAGCTATCCCCATACCGATTGTTTAGAATTTTTACATAATTATTAGGAAGATATACCGTTTCCCCTTGCCATTCTCTTTTCAAAAAGAGTTTAGAAGAATCTATAAAACAATCTGTTATCGTTAGGCGATTCCATAAATCGAAAACGCTTGTGTCTTTAAAATCCGCCATATATATATCCACAGATGCGTATTTACCTGGTTCGGATACTGTTTTTATTATATTTTTACTGTTACCGACCCAGCGGTGTTCAATTTTAAAATTATTTTCAATTAATATATTCTTTACTTTGTTGTAATGACTTTTATGTATTATTATATCAACATCGTCATCCTTATCTATACAATTATTTTCACGTACAATTCCTAACAACGTTCCATAGCAAATAAACCACTCAGATATATCATTACCATTTAATAGTTTTATAACCGATAATAATGTATTATTGAGAACTTCAGTAGTTTCTGATTTCCCAACCATTTATAATATAAAATAAAAATGAAATTAATTTTTTATTATCATGTTAAATATACAAACTCTTATTAAAAAGATTATTTGAAAGAAACAGCAATCATGATTCCTGCAATGAAAATTTCGGATTCTATCCGCGATGATATCAAAGCCAATTTGGTTAAGCAGCTCACTAGCAATGAAGATAGATACGTGTTTTTTAGACGTGTTAGTGGTTATCATTTTACTACCAACGATCCCGAGGTCAGAAAATACAAGACTCCGATTTCGTACGACAAGATCTCAATGGCTGATTACGAGAAACTATCACCTGATGATAGAAAAAAATATGTAAATATCATTTACAAAGATTTTTGCATGAAAACGTCTCCGCGGTATATCCGCGAAGAAAATAGCAAAATTAGCGGAAAAGTTATTTACCTTAAAAAATATAACTACGCTGAACTTGACGTATTTGAAAACTATACGTTCGACTTTGGCAAATCCAGAGGCTCGCCATGTACTCCTATGCCCGATGACCTTGTCTTTGGATATATATCTAAAGAAAATTACGACGATTGGGTTTTAAAATCCAAGACTAACCAAAGATATCAATTGCGCGCTGATAAATGGTTTGTTGCTTCGGATCAGTTTCTCAGAGCCTGGACTGTTTTGGTTTACGAAAATCATGATATTATTAGAAAGATCGTTCCTAATAAATATCGCGACACAGACGAATTTGAAAGCATGGTTAGGAAAAACTTATTCAGAAGTAACCGTTTGATGACGAATACTCTTTTGAAAAGAAAATTACTTAACAATACCAGTATATTGCAAGACGATGAGTTTAAGAAAATATTTGTATATATGAGAACAGAAACGGCATCCAAAAAATGGGTGGATATTTGGGCGTGTTTAGTTATGATTGTAAAATACGGAGAAATACCCTGTTATACAAACAAAATGGTTCATTACAATAATGATGGAACATGTTCTGAACTTCAACGCCAGTCTTGGAGTATTCCAAGCGATTTCGTAAGAATGTTCTTTGTGAGGTTTGCTAAAGATATTACGAAAGATGATGTTCAATATTACGAAGAGTGGTGTAAAAATGCAAATGCAGACAGTTCAAAGACATTCTTTGAGAATATTAATTTTATTACAAAAGCTAAAATTGAAACACCAGATAAACAATGATTTAATCTTAGAAAAAACTTTTCTTCTTTATTAAAGAAGAAAAGAAATGGATGAACCAACTTTACAAGATCAGATAATTTTAGCACGAAGTAAACTATGGACCCCTGAGCTTGATAAATTATTAAGAAAATGGAAAAGACAAGTTGAATTGCGACGAAGAGGGCATAGCTCAATTGAACGAAAATGGTCAAAACGTCATTATATTTTTGGAGTTCCAGCGACTGTATTGACGGCTATAACTTCAACCGGTATATTAGCTACATTTAGAAATTGTAACGATTGCGATGACCCAGACCAATCAAGATGCGAAGCTGATCAATATATTAGGTTAGCTATAGGCATTGTAGGTATATTTGAAATAGCATTAACCGGTATTATGACTTTTATGAACTATCAAGAATCTGCTAATGCACATAAAGAAGCTGCTGATAATTACGAATCTTTATACGGTAATATTGATAGCTTGTTAATTATACCCCCATCCGTGAGGGGAGATCCCATAACAACTCTTCATGATATCAGGCAGAAATATGACGACAATGTTCGTAAATCTCCTAATTTACCTGGAAAATACCAAGAATATAAAGAATTGTCATACTCTGTTTTAAATAAAGATCATTCTAATAATTTTATCCAGACTATTCCTAAACCTAATATGAAAGAGATAAACATTAACAATAACAAAGGAGGATACAGAACGGATATATTAAAGTCTGTAATATCTGATCTGTCGACGAATGAAGAAGATGATAATACTTCAAGTACAAATAAAATTGAGCGTCATGTTTTAACAAGTAAAAAAAGTAAAGATTCATCTGATAACGAATATTTTGATGCGCTGTTAGAAGAACATAACAATTTTAACTCCGATGATGAAGATAAAGAGGTATGTTTGGCGTATGATATAGATAGGATGATAAGCATGACAGATAATCATTCTCCTATAGTTGCAGCTATTAAAGGTAGAAGATTATCAAGAGCCGTGTCAAACGAATGCTCTGGTATTATAAGAAGAAATAGTTTAAAATCTCATAAATCATCATCGAGTAACGATTCAAACGATATTAATATAGAGTCATTTGCAAATGACATAAAACCATGTATGATAAAAAGAAAAGCGGCGACTTCTATATCTATAGAAGAATAATAGAATATATATTTCACATATAAATTTATATGTGAAAAACAAGTATCGTTAAAGAAACAGGTTTAAAATGTTGAACTATTAGCTACAAATGTATGTTTCTTTTCCAATTCGTTCATTTGATCACCTGTGAAATGTTTATTACGCATTTGCTCTCGTTTCCATAAATCATATGGCTGAACCGCATGAGTAATGTCAAATTTAGGAGGAACGGATGAATGAAAATATTTGTGTTCTTGATGGGCGAACTGCCCGGGTTTTGTCTCTATTTTTTCAATTCCTATACCTCTATATCGTGTACAATCGCGGTAGTAATCTACTCCTTGTAAGTGAGCTTGATGAGGGGGTCGTCTATCAAAAAGATGATTAGGTTGACCACCAAGATCTGTTCTAGAGTTATGCGCGCCAGGTGTTATATCGTATAAATGATGAGATTGAGATGTATTATAAACTCTTTCTTCTAATATAGGACGATATCTTTGGTTTGTTTGATGGGGTGTAGAATGTATACCTACACGATTTCCACGTTTCGCTGATTCAAGAGGATGCCCTTCCGGTGACTTTTTTCGCTGACAAACCAAAAACCCATACGGACTGTCTCCTATCGGTGTTGCTACAAAATCGGGATGACATTCGTGTGTATGACCAGGTGTAATATACGAATCTTCCCATCCTCCAAGAGGTCCAGTACCGTCTATGGGTATAGGATTGTGTTTTAATCTATATGCTAAATCCGCGGATGAAGTCATTTATATATTTCAATAATTTATTAAGATGATATATTAATTATAATATAGAACACCAGTTGTCTTGTTTTCTGGTTGCACCGAATTTACCCTTTTCTGTTATATATCCTGCCTTCTCCAACCTCTTTTCCTTTTTAGCCGAATTACTCATCTTTTTACTAACTATCCTATTCTGCTTGTTGTATTTGAGGTCTTTCTTCTCTAAACCCCCGCTTGTCTGTTTTGCAGTTCCATGCATAACTTCAGCGCGAGACCCTACTGTCTTCATTTGTTAATACAAAATATTTTAGTTTTTTAAAAAAACTAAAATGAATCCGGGTGGTGTATATATATATATATATTATTCTATTTGAAAGTGAAAGTTAAATTATAAATAAAGTATAGTAGTAATATAATTTGTAAATTATATTACAATTACAATTACAATATAATTGTAAAGTTATAAAAATATAAAAAGTTGAGTTATAAAATGTTCTCACGCGAGGACCTCCAACACACAAAATTTTGTGTGTTGACCCTTCAAAATTTTGAAGAAATAATCTTCAACTTTGTTTGTTTTCTCAATTTGTATTTTTACGTTTAACGATAGTATTGAAACCTAAAGCGTCTAAGATTGAAAGTACCTTTTTATGATTTTGAGTTGTTTGTAGAATGAAAATCTTTGAGTTGTCATTTCTATCAAAATTTTCTTTTTTTTCTTTCTTTTTCTTTTCTCTCCTTTTGAATTTATCGACGATTATATCTTACAGTGTTCTTTCTCGTTGTAGCTAATCTAAGAATAAATATTTATTCTTAACCCTGGTTTCTTTTTTTTTCTTCTTTTTCTTTTTTTTGTTTAAAGGGTATTACACCATACATATATACATATATACGGTTATATCAGAAAATATGAACGAACGATTTATTTGCGAATTCTGTGGGACCAATACTCTTACGAAGAATAGAAAACAACATTATAAAACAAAGAAGTGTATCAAAGCGAGATCAAACCCAAGACAAGTATGCACCGGTTGCAATCAAAAATTTTCAAAAGAGAAGTATGAAGAACATATCAAAACGTGTTTTTCTTATAATCAAATAACTATACTAAAAGAAGAGAAGAACAAAGAAATACTTGCACTAAAAGAACAACTACTCGCGATTAAGGAAGAGAAAGACAAGAAAGACGAGTTCATACAGAACTTGGCAAGCCGACCTAGTACAAGTACTACTCATAACAACTTTAACACGAATCAATATTTTGAAGGTAACAAGGGTATCGATTTCTTAGACGATGAGTCGTTAATGAACGAACGAGTAGAACGTTGTAGATTGATGATGGAGGATACGATTGAAAAACATGGTCTGAATCCAAGGATGATAGCAGAGACGAAACAAGAGCAATGTAAATACCTTTTCAAAGACGAAACAACGGGGAATTGGAATGTCATAAATACGGATACGTCAAGAAATACATTTAGTATCTGTAAGAGGACACAGGATGGTAGAACATTGTATGTTAAGGATCCGAAAGGG
>Ga0209092_10004959_pt1 | contig 10870 bp, 6 predicted proteins | sample FraStrMetagenome_FD_187446 | JGI IMG/M metagenome (GOLD analysis project Ga0209092, IMG submission 187446) | Marine eukaryotic phytoplankton communities from Arctic Ocean - Fram Strait ARC3M Metagenome (SPAdes) (version 2) | ecosystem: Environmental > Aquatic > Marine > Oceanic | place: Fram... | reverse complement strand
TTTCTCTTCTTCCTCTCTCTTTTTTTCCTCTGCATCTCTCATTTCTTCCATCTCCTCCCAATCCATCTCTTCAGTTCCTGATTCCGTCATCTTCCCAATTTCACATTCTGGAGGACTTTCCGCCATATTGTGAAATTCAATTATTTAGGCTATTTCTCGTAGACTTACGTAGACTGTAGTATAATATGACTTAAAAATAGCGTTACGTTTTTATAGTTCCGTAAAAAACTTATTGGAAAGGAAAACGTGAAAAGACTAATTCCTCCATGTCGAATCGACATATTGGAACTTATAAAGCTTTGACATATGGAAATCATGACACACTCCATATATTAAATGAAATAGCCAATGCATTGTTCAACATTGGATTCCCTTTAGAGAGATGGAAAAAGGACTTAGATGTCTCCCTGCTGAAGAAATCAAACAATATACGACCGTCAGAGCTGAGAACAATAGGAACCCTTGAAGCAGACTTCAATCAAATGGCCTCATTGCACTTTAGTAATAGAATGATGGCAACCGGCATCAAGACATTATCCATTCCATCATCACAATATGCAAAGAAGGGCAATAGATCAATAGAAGCTGCAATAGTGAAAATATTATACTTTGATTATCTTAGGACCAACAAAATAAATGGAGCATTTCTTGCAATGGATTTAGAGAATTGTTTCGATAGGATGGCACATCCAGTGTCATCCTTATGCACTCAACGTCTAGGAGTACCTTCGCAAATAACTCAATGCATGATTCGTACCCTCTGTCAAATGAAACACTTTATCAGAACTGCGTATGGCAACTCAAAATGGTCATACATTGGAACCAAAAACAAACCATTACAGGGTGCAGTTCAGGGCAATGGAGCTGCGTCTCCAATCTTTGTAGCCATCAGTTGTACAATATTAGCTTATCTGGAAAGGCAAGTGGTGGGTATAAATGCATATTCTGCTGTTACACTCACCTTGTTTACTCTAGTCGCAATCCTATATGTAGATGACTCTGATATTCTCATTGCAGCAGTAGAGAAAGATGAAACAGCTCATTCAGTATCAAGAAGAGCTCAGAAAGCAGCAACAGCATATCAAAATGGAGTACATCAAACCGGCGGAGCAGTACGACCAGAGAAGTGTAGATGGTATTCAATATCGTTCAAATGGATAGCTGGAGAATGGAAATACGATAATAATCCAAACATCAATAAAGTGTACATTCAAAATAGCAATGGAAACGATAAAGAAATTGAAAGATTAAAAGTAAATAAAGGGTAGAAAGGATTAGGCATCTTGGCAGCACCAGATGGAAAATGGAAAGATCACGTAACATATTTAATAGAAGAGAAGATAAAACCATGGAATGCATCAATCAGCACCTAATATTTACACCGACATGATGTATACAGATCAGCATTCACTTCAATATTCAAATCTATTGATTATACGCTTCCAGCTACCTCCATGACCACATCACAATGTAAACTCATCAATACGCAGCTACACAAAAAATTTCTTCCAAGAATAGGAGTAGATGTACATTTACCACTACCATATCGATATGCACCAAAATGCTTACAAGGTTTAGGTTCAATGAATATTGAAATCAAGCAGTTTACAGAAAAACTCAAAATATTTTTACAACATGCAGGAACATCGTCACAAATAGGCGAGATGATTCAATTAATGATAGAAAGCATGCATCTTCTCATAGGAGTAAATCAGCCGTTGTTTTCACTGAGCTACAAACAGTATGGTCATCTAGCTGAAAGAGGATGGATAACACATATATGGGAAATGTGCGACAAATATGAAATATCATTAGATGGACAATATGAACAACCTCCAACAGCAAGAATAAATGATTTTGCTCTAATGGAATCGCTAGTAAAGTCTGATATTTACAACAACAAAGACCTCAAGAGTATCAATAAATGCAGAATCTACTTGGAAGTTCAAAATATGTCGGATATAACCAATGGAAGTGGAACACGAATTTCATATTGTGCACTACACTATATTAAAGATCCAGATAGAGTATCAAAATACAATTGGCCGAAGCAACCCAAACCTACAAAAGATGATTGGAATGCATGGGATGATGCAATAAGCAACGTATGGGCTAATTCTGAGACATATCAAATACAACCAAAATTAGATACATGGACACAACACCCCCATTTCAATACCCACTGGTATATCGATCAACACAATCCCCAATTACTATACTATAAAACATCATCAATGAACTACAATGTATATGTTAGAAAACGAATGAGCAGAAGACAAAAACAACATAAATACAATTGGTCTCATACCGTTCATCAATTACCTCTTCACTGTGATCAAGCTATAATAAATAGGAATGATCCAAACCTCCTAATGGTAGAATCCATCATCAACACTACAGATTCTCCGAAGTCATCCACCACTGCAACAAATTTAGAACATCATATAGATGTATTCATGCAACAAATCAATATTCCTACATCGGATATAGAAAAACTCATTTATGCAATTGAAGAAGGAACAGCAATTGCAGTCACGGATGCATCAGTATCACCATACACAGGAGTTGGAGCATCATCATTTGTCATTACTACTCCAGATCTACAAACTTCATCATCTGGATCACATGGTGTTCCCAAAGGATCAGCGCCAATGGATTCATATAGAGCCGAACTATATGGAATATTTTCAATAATTGTGACCTTACAACATTTAGCTACAACGTATGATATAAAAAAAGGCAACATATTAGTAGCATGTGATAATAAGGCTGCACTCAACAATGCATTTGCGTACAACGATAGAGCATCATTGAATCAAGGAAGTTTTGATATCTTATGGGCGATACAAAACATACAAAAGTCAATAAACATCCAAATTCAACATCAACATGTAAAAGGTCATCAAGACAAAACAGGTAAACCACTCACCAAACTAGAAACCTTAAATTGTATCATGGATAGAAAAGCAGGTTTAATGAGAGAATTCATCGAAACGAGTACTACCTACGAATATTCTAAGTTGCATCAATATATGAATTGGAGCTGTTCCATAACAAATCAACACATAACAGCGAATCTTGAAAAACAAATTCAACATCACATATATAAATCGCAAATCCACCACTATTTGATCCATAATAAAAAGTATGACAAGCGTGCAATGAATTATATTGATTGGATAGGAGTTGAACAGGCAAGTAAAACAATGACAAATTCAGAACAAATATGGCTAACAAAATTTGTCATAAGTTTCTATGCTACGGCAAAAAAGATGAAAGAGCGTAAGATGTGGGAGACAAGCCTGTGTCCAATATGCAACATGAGTGTGGAAGATACCTACCATTTAATCACATGCAAAGATGAAAGAGCGAAAGATCAATACAAAAAATCCACAAACAAATTTTTTCAACACCTCCAAAAAGTTCATACACATCCAGATATCATTGCTATATTCCAACAAGTGCTACAAAATAACTCACCATCATCTTTTACAAATGCTATTCCAATCTACACCAATGAAACCCTAATTAGAGAGGCAGCGAAAGAACAAGATATTATTAGATGGGAAAATGTATTCAAAGGACATATATCAAAAAAATGGGCAGAAGTACAATTACAACACTATATGCGAATGTACTCCAATCCTCCGTCGGTACATCATTGGGCAAAAAATATCATTCTACAACTATATCAAATATCGAAAGATATGTGGCATCATCGGAACGAAATCGTGCACGAATGTATAGAAGAGAAATTGAATCAGAATGAATCGGATAAATTAAGAGAAAGAATAGTGATTGAATATGAAAAAGGAAGTAGAGGAGTCTTATTGATCCACAAGCATATGTTTTCTGAAAAATTAGCAGATTTATTGGAAAAAGCGGTTATAGAAAAAAAATATTGGCTCATGCAAATTGAAGCGAGTCGTACTTGTGTAAAAAAACTTTCTAGTCCCGATCATGACATGCAGGGAATCCTAAAAAAAATCGCAACAGTTCCAGACTAGTTAATAATTAATTTCGCAGCGTTTTCAGCTGCAAGTCGTACTACATCTTAATTGATCAGGCGATTGAAAGCTTTCGGGCGGGTAATACTACTTAATCTTTGTGTTTTTATTTATTTATTGCATTTTCAAGGGTCTTTTCACATTTCCTTCCAAAATATTGTGTTATATTCCCATCATCTTCAAGTGTTTTCCGCCCGCTCAGTTCTAATGACTCCTCACATCGTCGTTTCCATTGCAACACATTTATCAAAGGTGCTTTGTGAAAAATTCCAATGATATATTACACAATTGCTGGTCAATGAGCAATAGCTTCCAAGTTTCTGATTGTAGGTCCAGTGCCATTGTCAAAACATCAGCTCTGGTATTTTCATCCTGTGTTCCCTCTTTCATTTTGTGTAGCACTTCACATCTATGTTTCCACACGTTTATCGAAAAAAGTCAGAAAAGCTTTAGATGCATTTCCATTCCAATTCGTTCCCTTAGTACGCCCTATCTTCTTACTATATTTATCTTGAATTTCTCCCCATTTATACAACATAATTCTCTGCAACATGTTATTGGTTCCCAGTTTCAGTGGGCTTTGTATTGCTCTCTGAATTTTTTTGTACCCATTCATTTTCGGCGGAATTACTGTTTCAAATATCCCCACAAATTGGTAAGTCAACATCATCAACCACCGTAAGATAATCAGCTTTGCCCCAATAGTTTGTAATTCTTCTATCAAATCTCTCATATAAATGGTTCTGGCTTCCAATATTATTTTTGCCCTGCACTGAAGGACATTCTTATCACATGTTTCTCTTTCACTATTGCAAAGTATGCATCTGTCATCTCGTGACTATCCCCAGTCATTCTTCTTTGCGTGCGTATCCCATTGTCGATGGATGCATTTACCGCTGATCCATGTTCCCACTGTTTCCATTTCTTAAAATTCATTTCCAGTATAATCCAGTCAATATGTTTCGCATTTTTCTTTTCTATGTTCCAGGAATGCAATGCGGCTGTCTCACCCGGGTAGTGTCTTCTTATTCAAATAAATTCCTATGACATATTATGTGATAGTCTATTGCCATGAACAACCGGGGAAATCTTTTGCTCTGGTAAATGTGGCATCAATTTTCTATGATCACTTATCGGATGATTGTACTGGTGATTAGTCAAATTGTCCATATCTGTGTTCAATCTGGCTGACAATGGTAAGTCTTCATATGCAATTTCTTCATCTTGATGTGCTTGCACATTAGTCATTTTTACCCATCTTTTTATCTTTTTCAAAATTGCTCTAATTTCCATTTTCAAGTCTATGTTACTAGCCATCACATTCTTTGTACAATGAAAAGTTTTTCCTTCACAAGATATAATGGAGGACATATAATGATGATCGGCGCAAAGCCAGCAACCTCCTCCAAGCCCCCCTGCCACCAGTATCTTACTCTGACGAATACCTCCCTCTAATTCAAACTTTTCATCCACCTCCAACATCCTACAGAACGGCTCAATCCCACTCTGCACCAACAAGCCTTTCTCTCCACCAGTGACAAGATACGGGCAAGACTTCTTGATGAAACCCTCCTCCTGTCCACATTGCGCCGACTCAAACGAGAAAAATCATCCGGCCTATTTGCAGACTCGACCGATATGCTGAAAGATGTCTTTCTAATAAGGGCAAAAGCACTGTCTGAGGAAGAAGAACGATGCCCACACGTAACACTCTTAGGAAATCTGCTCCAAATCCTGTATACCGGAAAAGTGCCCAAAGAAGTAAGACAATACATGAGTGCCAATAAAAGGTTATCTTTCTATAAAGATCTTACCAGCCAATTTGTCCAGCATCCGCCCCATAGGTATAGGGACAGCCACCCATGCAATGACAGCTACCAAAGATCTTGCTTTGGAATTCCTGTCTCCAAATCAATATGCTATCGGACTCTCATCTGACATGTATATGATAACACAAACAATACAAACATATACCTCCAGATACATTACCAATCCCACCAATATGCAAAAAACACTGTCAAGAGCTATTTTGGTTTTGGACCTTATAAATATGTTCAGCTTAGTAAGTATGATCAAATCACGTGAAGTCATCCACAACAAATTCCCCCACCTCCCCCCCTGTTCAACGTACTCTATTATTAGGACACCCGATGCTGGTATAGGCGGCCGGATGTGCGCCGAGACTTCCTTTTAAGAAAATAAGGGTCTAGTCAAGGGTACCCCTTTGAAGCCTTCCTCGCGTGCCTGGTACTAGATGACGTAATCAAGCAAACTGATAATGAGCTCCACGAACGCGCACGAGCAAGAAAAAACAATAACTGTATCTCAGACGACGTTTATATACAAGAGCAGTAGTGGTGAGCTATATTGATGATACAACAGTTAGTATAGGTTTCCAAGACTTAAAGTTTTTCTTAGATAGGTTTAAAGAATTAGAGGCTCCACTTGTTGGATGCGTCCTGAAAGCCCAAAAATACCAAAGCATGACATCAACAAATGGCTCTTCCCCCTTAAACCAACTCCACCACCAACATCAAAAGACCTCCCTTTACTCCCTCAACACATACTGCGGTGGCCAGACCAATGGAGAGATCCCAACTGGAACACTCATTCTCGGTACACCGATAGGAAACACACAATTTGTAGCACATCATCAGAATAAAAAAATACAAAAGCTTTGAAAAAGCAATAATTCCATTCACCAACTCGTAGACGACCCGCACATTGCAATCACATTGTTCAAATTTTTCCTCCAGCACTATGTCACGCATCTCATCCCTATAGACGTGCTCCACCACCACAACACCACATCCAAAACTTCTTTCACCACCGCAATAAATAACATCACCAAAAACTTCATCAATTCTATCATCTAAAGCACAGACAGCCATCTACAATCTGATCTTCTAAAACATGCCTGGTACATTTCAATGACGCCATCAGGACCTGAGGATTAGGCTTCCATGATATAAAAGCAAAACACATCTGATTCTACACAACCCCACTAGCTCAATCAATCCAAACAATGAACTTTGGACTAATCCCACAGAAAATTCACATCAAAGAGTCATTATTACAGGACATCAACATCAAATTACCCATCCATATCACATCCACATCCAAAGCTGGAAAACATATTCACTTCAAGTATTTCAAAAATATCGAAACTTAAAAAAACAATACATCGAAGGGGCGACAACACCATGCAGACAAAATCCAGTACCATACTCATTTGAAACATACACCCCCCAGCCCCCCCCCCCCCTGCAAACAATAACAAAACAAATACAAAAAAACATATTCCTAGACAGACTAAAACAAATCTGGCCCACCTTACCCACCCACATTCAAAAACAAACCCCTCAACTTTAAGCACACTAACATCAATCCCGTTAGGACAGTCAACAAGAACAAATGCTACAAATAGATTCACACCAGACGAAATTCAAAATCTTCATCCAAAGAAAATTGCGCTTGTCACTATATCCAGTACCACCATCAACATGCACATGCGGACGACCCATTGATAAATATGGGGACCACTTCTTCACATATGAGGCACACACAAAAACAGTCCTACATCACATAATGCAATAGCCATATATACTGTTTGTCAAAACATAATGCCGCTAATATCCAATTCATCCGCTGATAACATTCACATAGTAGAACTCCCCAACATATTTGGCAGAGCTTCACAACTTCGTCCAGGAGATGTGGTAATCAAACACCCACTCAACTCAACCAACGAAACTCACCACACATTACACTAGTCGACGTAACACTTATCCCCCATACAAAATACACCAAAAAGAAACATCATACACAAAAACAGCAACCATAATGCAAAAACATCCAAACATATGAATACAAAAAAATTAAAATAAATAATCACCTACTATCAAACTCTACATCAGAACAATTAGCCAAAGAACTAACAACCAAGAGATATAGAATGATGCCATTTACCATAGATCACCATGGAACGATGGGACCAATTGCATTGGAACTCATTTTCGGCCAAGAAAATGCAACCTTCACAAACTCTACAAATGAATATGACAATGGATCGACCTCCACAGAAGTCAAAGACCTCATAAATCTCTCCATGCACAAAAATAGACACAAAAACATCCTCACACAAGCAAACAACATGTTGAAACAAGCATATGGCTCCAAATGATATACCAACACGTATCATCATGCTCAATGCTGGGCAACACATTTTCCATTCATAGTGCAAAACACATCGTTCGAGCACTCAATAAAATAAACACATCTACAATGACTCCAAAAAAAACAAAACCACTATGCAGTAGCATGAATCTACGCACCCCTACGGTATTCTATACACTCCCAAGTGTGAAAAAACCTTAAGTAATGATAACCACTACTTAATAATAATAATAATAATAATAATAATAATAATATTATTATTATTATTAAACTCGTTGCAAAAATTTTCAACATCACTCACCTGATTTGCAATTTAGCCCGAGTTTGCCAAAATTAAGAGGTCAATAACTATGGGGAAGACGAACGTACTATAGTTGTGAAGATTTATTTGTTCCATGCAACAACTACTCCCTCAGTAAGGATGAAGGAAGAAGACTCTCAATTCCACCAAACAGGAGTAATTTAATTTCATAATAATGAATACCACTTTAGTCTCTAGAATATCACGATGGAATCATTTACCCTGATGAAGGAGGCAATTCTAGCAACATCGCAAAACTCTTATTATCAAATGAAAGTCATTCGAGTGTGGATGACGAAAGCAACTCACAGAATAGAACCGATTCCAATTCATTGGCAGTTGTTTTGCCGACTAATATTGATGCTCAGATCCTGATATCTTATGCCGATCAAATATCTTGCATTGTAAGTAGCTTTGCAGTAGTTGCATTTGCTAATAGACTTCATTGCTTGGAATCCTTTGTGGTCTTGTATAATAATACTCTCCGTACACACACGTCGTAGACTATATGTAGATTCCACTTCCAAGTGGAATGTTTCCAGAATCCGATTCACACAAGCATCTACTTACTATATTAATTTAGCACATAAATTAAGTTAGAACATCTTTATGCAACTAAATTAACGTCGTTTTGTTAGTTCTAACTTAAACAGGTCTTCATAAAGATACGCCTTTCTTAAGCTCTTGTAAGCTTCTGATACAAATCTGGCTGTGCCACAAGAAATAATTCAACAATACAACCTCCGTCCGCTCATCCATAACGACTGGTCATACATTCAAATACCAAAGGGAATGTACCGTCTTAAACAGGCAGGGTACTTAGCAAATCAAAATTTGAAAGAACACCTGGCAAAATATGGGTATACTCCATGCAGACACACAAAAGGGTTATGGAAACACCACACACGCGACATTCAATTCATGTTAGTTGTGGATGACTTTTGTATCCAGTACATTCATGAGGAAGATAAACAACACCTCCTCAATGCTCTGAAAAATCAGTACACTATTTCCATTGATTCCACCGGTTTCAACTACTGTGGACTTACCTTGAATTGGGATTACCAAGCACGCACATTAGAAATGTCCAAGCCAAACTACGTCCAAAACTTGTTAGCACAATTATAATTTGAATCAAATGCAATTGAGCACTCCCCACTCCAGCATAACGTACCTATTTACGGAACAGCAAGTCAATATGAAATAGATGCAACACCGCTGCCTACACTTGCCAAAAAGGATACAATCAAAATTCAACAAATTGTAGACTCGCTCTTATACTATGCCCGTGCAGTAGATCCCACTCTACTGGTTGCATTAGGCTTCATCGCCAGCGATCAAAACAGGCCAACTGCACAAACAGCAGACGCAATCACCAAAATTCTCAACTATGTATCCACTCATCCGTTAGCAGTAATAAAATATACTGCATCACAGATGATCCTACATGTTCACAGTGATGCCTCTTGTTTATCAGAAAAGAAAGCTCGAAGCCGTGCCAGAGGTAATTTTGTCTTTCATCTCTTAAATCCATTTCTCTCAATGGCCCAGTTCACACTGTGAGCAACATCATGACAAATGTGATGTCTTCAGCAGCTGAATCCGAAATAGGAACAGCCTTCGCCAATACGCACGCTGCTATACCTTTACGCCAAGCTCTCATTGATTTGGGACATCCCCAACCACCTACACCCATTTGCACAGATAACAGCACTGCCAATGGATTTTTGAACGAAAGAATCAAAGCTAAACGTACAAAAGCAATTGATATGAGATTTTTCTGGCCAGTAGACAGAATGCACCAAAATCAGTTCACAATATATTGGAAACCAGGGATTACTAACCTTGGCGATTACCATAGTAAACACCATCCTTCAAGCCATCATCAGAAAATGCGTTTTTACACAAGCATCTAGATTAATTTAGCACATAAATTAAGTCAGAACATCTTCTTTATGAAACTAAATTGAAGACGTTTTGTTATTGTAATACCGTACCACCCATTAATCTTCAGCATTACGACTAACAGCTCAAATAATCAAGGAGTTCAGTGCGGACAGCGATTCAAGGCAAACACGACAATTCGTACAATTACTTCAATCATCATCATGCAACAAAATTTCATACCATCCTCTCATGCATCTGCTTCATCATCACTATTCCAAGTATCGTCAAAAACAACGAAGCAAAATACATAAGAAAAAACATCATCACCGACGCCAACAAACTATTTTGCAGAGCAATCGTTCAAGTCAATACATTGGAAACATCATGCAATACTACCACTTTGGAAAAGCTACAAGGAATGTATGAAAGGTTACAATCCACTCTAATTCGCAGCGAACATGGAGCGGACTCCGGCAGGGGAAAATTTAAACAAACAGAA
>Ga0209092_10004952_pt1 | contig 10883 bp, 10 predicted proteins | sample FraStrMetagenome_FD_187446 | JGI IMG/M metagenome (GOLD analysis project Ga0209092, IMG submission 187446) | Marine eukaryotic phytoplankton communities from Arctic Ocean - Fram Strait ARC3M Metagenome (SPAdes) (version 2) | ecosystem: Environmental > Aquatic > Marine > Oceanic | place: Fram... | reverse complement strand
AGATTATTACTTACTATCTGGGCAAGACCTTTTGCTGCATCAGATTTTGCAATCTTCAAATCCTCCATTGTTATTTGAAGTTTTTTAACAAAGTCCTCTAATGTCATAGCTGTTGAACAATTTTCAGAGAGATAAATCTGTACATTGTTGTTTATTGTATTGAAACTATTATTATTATTACTCTGATTTGAGGTTATTGTTATTTCATCCAATGCTTTTTGTTGACTACGTATTATCTCATGAGCTAATTCAAGATTTTCTTCTAATTTTTGCTCATACCTCTCACGATAATCCGTCTTATTCGTTTTTGAAATAACCGTGTTTGATATTTCCTTGGTTATAAAATTACACTTTGATTTATGTCTGTAATAACCGCTATGATACTTGTAGTTTCTTCCACATTCACAAACATAAGTATTTGTTACTGGCGTTGTATTAGTCGTCCGTTTCTGTCCGCTTACTGTATCATTATGTACCATTTGTGTACCATTGTGTTTCTTCGTCTTAAGATGTCTTTTCCAATGTCCAGAATGAGACGTAAAGAAGTCACACTTTTCGCAATGGAAAATCTCTGTCCCTTTTTCGTCCTTTTCTGTCCCTAAATCTGTATCATTATGTACCATTATATGATACATAGAAAAAGGACAGAACCTTTAAACTTATTGGTCTGTAGTGCCTTTTTTTTAGTCCTACATAACTATCCTTCATAACTTTTAAAAAAACATGATTTTCTTCTCTAGGCTCTCTAAATAAATCATGTTTTTTACCCTGTTTTCAATTCTCAAAAATATTTGGGGTATTATCAGTAGATTCTATAAAATATCTGAGGGTCTTTGAAAAAGTTAAAAAAACGTTAAAAATCATATAGAAATGTACAATGTTCACCTTGATATGGAGGAAATAATGGGGTTGTTGCCATAAATAAGCGCGCTCCATGTATCATAGTAGCCTGATAATGAAAACTCCTGTGTTCACAATCAATATTATATTCATCGGTGTTATTGTTAATATAGTATTTACATCTACCAGCTCCCTCTATTTGTTTTTTATCATGAATAGAATGAAATACATCATGATGGATTACGCTGTAACTAAGTGAACCATATTTATTATATTTGTATATGGCAAATCCATTGAAGGCAGAGTTACAGTAGACTAATCCATTACTATTTTTATGCTTATTTTTCAAAAAATTAGACATGGCTTTTATAATTCTCATATTATTATTGTTATGTAGACATGATAATGTAAATGGGGCTATAGATAACGCCCAAAAATCATAATAGCGTTCATTATAAAATGTTAGTCCGTCCCACTCGTCAATTCTATTAATATAGTCTATCAACACATTGATATTTAATTCATCACTACAAACATCGTCCAGATCCATTGCAATTATTAACTCAGGATTATAGTTACTATCTCGTATAGCCTTCAGACATCGATTTCTAGCGTTACTAATATTAATGCACCGTTCTTTTGAAGCTTGGTCTTCAAAAAAATTAACAAACGTTTTATTTCCAAAAGAGTCAACTAGTTCGTTTTCTTTTAATATTATATCAGGAAAACACATTCGTAAATTATATGCCTCTTCTCTAGCGTAGGTTAGTAATAATTTTTCGGTATCATCATCACTCGTATCATATCCTACAAATATGCCCTTTATATCAAATATTTTATCTAGCCTACTAATATTTTTAAAAACTTTTGGAAGAAATTGTTCAACGTTTTTCGCACAACCATAAATACATACACTTTTTTTCATTATTGAGATATATGAAACCTTATTTAAACTTACTTATAATGTACATTTAAAAATTGAAACATAATTTTATTATTATAGAAGTATCAATAATAATAATGGAACAAAAAGAGATTGTCTACTTAAATGAAGACCCTGGGTTTGATAAAATCATGGAAATTACCGGCGGATACTTTACAACATTACACTTACAAGATGGAGGCACAATCTTTCTGAGGGAAGATGGAGAATATACATGTAAGATTAATAAGACTGCAACCGAACTGTTTAAAATCAATATATATGGAAGAATTGTTATAATTAATTCTAGTTTACATGATAGTGAGTAATTTAATTAGATACTATCATATTTATTATTTACTTGCTGGATTTGCGAGATTTGCGAGAAGAGGAAGACTTGCGGCTGGAGGAAGACTTGCGTCCACGCTTACCATTGCGAGTCTTACGGCAGAAGGTGCGCTTTTTTCCAAAAGCCATCTTGCAACCAGAAGCGTTACGGCAGGTGGAAGCACGCTTTCCACGGCATCTGGAGGCTTTGACGCGCTTACGGTAAGTGCGTTTAGCAGAGGATCTGGGCTTCTTGGAGCCACCACGGGTTTTACGAGTCATTGGCATGATATACACTTATGAGAGAAAATAATTATTCATCAGTATCATCATCATCTTTCATAATTAAATTATTATTTGGAGAAACATATACGGCTGGCACAAACATTATATTTTTTTGAGAGGGTTCACTTTGAGATTTTTCTAAAGGTCTAATTTCAGGATCAAGATTGTTTGACGCAGTACTCTTTTCTGCAATAATTTTTTCATCTTTGTCCTCATCATTAGATTTTAATTCTACGTTTGATACATCAGCGCTTAGAACAGAGGGATTAGAATTAATACTATTTTTGGTTTCAAGTTCTGAGTCTATTATTGTAGAGTCATCTGGTGAGCTATCAATATCGTCTGTATTTATAGTGAGAGGATTAGCTGTGCTATCAGGTTTATCTATATCAGATTTAGTTGGAGACTCTGCCAAACTGTCTTGTAGTGTAGCTTCTAATGTCTTTATTTGAGCCTGTGAAGTATCCATAATTTGTTTTTCAACAATAGCTTCAAATAGTTCCAACCCTTTAACAAAGTCGTCTTCGCATGTAGCATATAATTCTACAATAGAGCCTCTTGCTTTTTCTACAAGACCTTGCAATAAATCTTCGGTCATTTTAGGATTAATGATTATTTCTTTCCTCTGGGTTTCAGGATTAATAGCACGAGCAAACATAATTTCAAGAATAGAAACCAGCTTATCTTGGTTTACAGTTGTATTATTCATCATATTTTTAATATGAGTCGCATAATCACCAAATAGTTTATTTTTAAGACTAGCAGTATATTGTTTAGTATAAACCCCGTCTTTTTTGCACCCTTTACTTTTATGAAAGTCTCTAAGAAGTATATCGCTAAACTTTTTAACAATAGGTTTGCCTTGGTCGGTCAAGGGTATATTTTTATTACCAGTAAATGCTCTATAAAATGTTAGTACATCCTTTTCATATACGTTTTCCCTCATTTTTTTACTCATGCCTTTGAACCCACCTTGGTCATAATCATAATCATCATAGTACAGTTTTTCTAGCTCAGGTATTCCAGGTTCTTCAAATAAATTGCGATCCTTTCCTCGTGTTTTATCGTAATTCATGTCGCAAAACTTAGGCGAAACCGTTACGTTTGCATCTGCAGGAGCATCAAAGTCTTGGTTATTAATAAGAGCATTCAATCTCTGACTACAGATATTATACTTCTGAATCTTCGCTTGTGCTTCTTTAGGAATATTGGACTTTTGAAGCAAAGGGATTTTTACGGTACTTCCATCTGCAGATTTATAAACATAAATGGGATTTACAGTTGTCACAATTGCAGCAAATAAATGAGCAACCTTTACATAAAACTTAGCTATACCAATACAGAGTCGCCTTTTTGTAGTACTATTGCTAACATCCATTTTTTGTACAGCTTCTTTTTTGAAATATATAACTGAACTGTCAGTCATTTCGTTTATTTCAACTCCATCTTTCAAACGTTGTGCCAAGTAATTAACATCAAGATCATTGAGATTATTTGCAATTAGATCTGCTGTCATAATTACTAAATTGTTACAATGTTCTATATCAGCTAGACGTTCCATGTCACGAAAGTTTTGAGTTGTTATATAATTAGCTGCAATATAGTCAATTTCTTGTGCTAATTTACCTGATTTTACAGTATTTGTATTTGACGTAGAGGATGAATTGCCCATCGAGATATATATATGTTGAAAACATTAAAAAAATGAATTAAGAACACGTTTATATTATCTCTCTCATACTGAGATGACTGACCTGAAAACTAAAAAATTAAGGAGGCGCACTACAAATAAAAAGAAACTTTGGGAACAATTTGATAATGAGATAGGTACTGATCCTAACATTGAATGTGTATATACTAGTAAAGGTCCAAGAGAAAAATGTGATTGTTGTAGTAGCATGCTTCTCTTGACCGAAGAAGGTTTCCCTGCATGTTCAAATAAGTTATGTGGAGTCATATACACTGATACTATAGATCAGTCTGCAGAGTGGAGATATTATGGTGCAGATGACTCTTCCTCAAGTGATCCAACTAGATGCGGTATGCCAATTAATCCACTTCTTCAAGAATCTAGTTACGGATGTAAGGTTCTTGTAAATGGAAAATCTAGTTATGAAATGAGAAAGATTCGGCGATATACTGATTGGTTAGGAATGCCTTATAAAGAAAAATCACAATACGATGAGTTCCAAAAAATCACAATACTTGGTACTCAATCGGGAATATCTAAACTAATAATTGATGATGCAATGCGATACCATAAGAAGATATCTGAAGCTAAGACATTCCGAGGTTTAAATCGCGATGGTATTATTGCTGCCTCTATTTATGTATCAGCTAGAATCAATAGATTCCCAAGGACTGCTAGAGAAATTGCAACAATATTCAACCTAGACTCGGCTGCTGCCACGAGAGGATGTAAAAATGCAATATCTATTATTAATGAACTTGAATCGGAGTTTGAGAATACTGATAAAACATCTCTGTGTCAGACAACTCCGCTTTCATTCATAGATAGATACTGTAGTAAGCTCAATATGAATCAGGAACTCACAAAGGTATGTAAGTTTGTTGCAACACGCATTCAGAGAAATAATCTTATTCCTGAAAATACACCACATTCGATTGCTGCAGGAATTGTTTACTTTGTTTCACAAGTTTGCAATATTAATATTGGAAAAAAAGCAGTTAGTCAAATTAGCGAGATTAGTGAAGTAACAATCAATAAATGTTATAAGAAACTAGCAGATATGTCAGATGAATTGATTCCAGATGTTATTTTGAAAAAATATACATAAATCTTCTGTCCTTATCATTATTTGAGTATTTTTATTTAGTAAATAAATTACCTAGAAATCTGAAGTAATCACATAACCCATTTACTGATGGTTCTAATGTACACATACAAAGTGATATAGGAATATGAATACAACAAAATCCTAATAAATACGGCATCCACGTAAACTCACTTATTGTATATGGACGGTTAGATTTTGGGATTACTAGCATAAAGATTAACAATCCTATGCCGTAATGAACAATACTGAATATGAGACACGCATACATTATTTTCAAGCATTTATCCCATCCTTTTTTTCTATTATTTCTTGAAATAAGTTTATCACTTGATCTCTGACTCTCTATTGCAATTTTAACATTCGTTGGGACCTCTACATATGTAGGTGTCACTTTAACGAGATTTTTTTTGGGACTTGATGAAGTCATTATATAATTTGATAATGTATATCAAAGTATATAAAAATGCCCTATCAATTTTCTTACTAATCAAAGGTGGCTTTTAATTTATCATAAACATAAAACCCAATAGAGTTCACTGCTACAGATCTAACTGCACATGTAATATAACCATTCCAGATATTACCCCTTTTTATAGCATCTATAATACTACATTTGTATACAAGTTGTCTACTTCTAATTGTATCAAATGGATATGCAGGCGTGCAACTTACAAGACCTGCCGCTGCTCCTCCAATAAATGGATGTACTCCTCTTTCTTTGCACTCTTCAAATGTTTTAAAATATAGTCCATACGCGATGCTCACTCTCGCAACAGTTGCTATCCACCCTTGATTGTGTTCCATAATTAGTAGTCTCCATTTTTTATTAATACCCAGTTGTCTAGATATCTTACCTGTATCACTTAGATGAACAATTGGGCTAACAATTATGCCACTGAGTACACCCGCAGAAGTAGGATTATAATTATTTTCTCTTAAAAATCTGTAACTACCAAAATTAATTCCACATATAACACTGCTTGATAGTAATGGGAACCCTATGCCTTTTGTTAAAATACTTGGTGATAATTTGCCAGCATACATGTTGCTTTGCAGTAAAACTTTGTATGTATCAAATGGGTGACCAATCAGGGTTTGTGCAATTCCCGACATAGCACCGTATACAAAATCACTCATGATAATACAATAATAATAACCGTATTTTTAGGCAGATTATCATATTACTTAAATACAATATGAACATTCCAAATACAGTGTTTATAATACCTTATAGAGGTCGCCCCACTCATCTTGATAGATTTTCGAAATATTTTGAAAAAAATATAAAAAACAGAGAAGACTTAGGAAATATAGATGTTGTTGTTTCACATCAATGTGATAAAAGAAGTTTTAATCGCGGAGCAATGAAAAATATAGGATTTTTATATCTAAAAAACACTTATCCAAAAAATTATAAGAATATCACATGTATTTTTCATGATATTGATAGCATACCAAAAGATAATATAACCATAAATTACTCCACTACACATGGAGTAGTTAACCATATTTATGGATTCGATTATGCATTAGGTGGAATATTTGCGATAAAAGGAGGAGATTTTGAAAAAACTGGTGGATTCCCAAATCACTGGGGATGGGGTTATGAAGATAATGCAATTAAAAAAAAATGCGATAAAATTGGGATTAAAATAGACCAAAGTAATAAGATATTTACAACAGATTATAGCAAGCTTGATAGAATTGATGTTATTGAGGATGAAGATAAGTTATATACAAGATATATATCTCCAAAAGAGATAATAAGATTTTCACAAAACAATTTTGAAAAGTATTCAGATATTAGCAAGTTAAAATATTTTAGAAAAGGATATTTTTTGAATGTCACCGACTTTTCAACAAAATATGCACCTGAGCCCTTGATACTTTACAATTCTAATGTCGAAGATTATATGGGTAATAATGTTGTTGGTTGGGTTAGACATAAATATATGAAAAAAAAGATAGGGTTAATGTTTGTTTAAATTAGAAATTAAAGTACCTTCACTTATATTTATAAAATGCACTCACACGTAAAATCATTTAATTGGATATACAATAATAATTGTAATATTGTTGATAAAAAAGGTTTAGATTATCTACATAGCCCATGTGCAATATCTTCAATTCCACAATCAATTCCTATAAATGATAGAAAAATAATACTTATTCAGCAATTTTTTATACATAGCGATCCTTCTCGAAATAAAGAAATATTGGAAACCCTCAAAATGAATGTTCATAATGAGAATATTCACGAAATACATTTAATTAACGAAAAAGTTTATACAGCAGAACAACTTGGTATTAATAATGAAAAGATTAAACAAATCGTAATTAGCGGTGATAGATTAACATACAAAGAGGCATTGAAATATTCAATTGATAATTTACAGAACGCAGTTGTTGTTTTGGCAAATAGTGATATATTTTTTGATAAATCTATAATGCAATGTAAAAATCTAGATTTACAAGATTCAATGATATGTTTATCCAGATATAAATTACGAGGTCATAATCTTAATAATGCTATAGTTGATGCATATAATGGATGGTCACAGGATTCATGGATATGGCTCTCTGACACATCATTCAATTATGAAGAGCTTGATAAAACTAACTTTCATTTAGGTAAGCCTGGATGTGACAATAGAATTGCTTTTTTAGCATCTCAAATGGGGTTGTCTATTTATAATATCACAAATATTATCAAGTCATATCATCATCATGCTACAGAAATAAGAAATTATACAGCTTCAGACAGAGTGCATCCCGAAAGATATATGAGTATTGTACCACCAAGAAACTGTTCCAGTTTAACTACATTTCTCCCTGCTAATGATGCACACTATTTAGCAAACCATTTTGACAAACATGGCAATTTAAGCATTGTAAATGCTAGATCAGAAGATATGGTATTATTGAGAAGAGGATTTCTCTCTTTGAATGATCCCAATTTAACAATAAATCTTAGTGATGTTAAACAATTTATTTTTAATAGTACTTTTGTCTTTGTAGATATTCCATATACATTACCATATTACCATCCATGTAGTAATGCTCGTGTTGAGTTTTCTGTAAATACACAATGGTTGAATCTAAAAGATAGATTTTTAGATTACAGATGTATGGATTATTGTATAGCGAAGCGAAGAAACTTTCTTCAATATTCTGGGAAAAGCATTATTGTTGCGACAAATCGAGGTAACTTATTGAGAACAAGGACGCAAAATGACTGTTGCAACTTCTCAAATGCTGTGCAAATTATTGATATTGATGTAAAGAATGTTACACAAGCAATCCATAATATTTCATCTTCTTATGATTCCAACAAAATTGTATTATTAGATACCGGCGCGGATTTAATTTTTGGAACATTACTTTTTAAATCTAATATTCCTTCTATTGCAATCGGACCTTCAATCAATTCGTATTTCAATATATTAGATAAATCTCACGCATCAACCATGATTGATGCATATCAAATTGAAGCAAACCACAATTGGTTGACTATATAGATTTTTTATTAAAATGTTGTAATAAATCTATTTCACTACTATACAATTGTATCGTCTCCGGGGGTCTCGTCAATTGGTGTATCTTCATTAGGAGTAGTATCTTCAGGTAATTCTTCAATTAGTCCTGTGTCTTCATAGTCATGCAAAATAAAGTTTATACTACCGGTTTTATTGTTATATGTAGTATTGGTTGATGATGTTGCTATTCCTAATTCTCCTATTGTTGGTTGTGTCAGTAGGCGATCATTTGAAATAGTAAATCTATATTGTACCTGCCAATTGTTACCAGCATTCATAACAAGAACGTTTGCATATTCCGCTGTATCGAAATTATTTGCCGGAAACAACGACGTATCATATGTTAGACCAATTACTGTAGTTTGATTCGTTGGCACAGGTCTTACTCTTGCAGTTATTACGATTGTTGATGGAAATGCAGTTGGGTCGGATGTTCCGCCAAATGAGCCAACATTACCTTCATAAAGTTTAACTAGAACATTTTCAGTCCATATATTCGGGTCACTTCCACTCCCTAACTCAAACGTTCCTTCTACAGGAGGAGGAACCACATTGGGGTTATTAAAATAGCACGGCACATAACACGGAACGCTTTCGCCTAGACCAATATTTTGTAAATCTACTGTAACATTCAGGAACACCAAGCTATTGCAACTTTCAGGCAAACTGTTATTATTGCCATTTCCACCTGGAAGTATAGCTTGTGTATTAATACCATTTGCTTCATCTGATGATACAAATCCTGTTTTATCTACAAGAGTGGAAGGGACGGTTGCAAAACTACCTGTTGCTGTTCCTGCCAATAATAAATTATTTTTGCATGCTGTTATTTGGATACTTTCGTCGGGAAAAGTAATGCCTTGATTATTAACAATCATATTCCGTTTAATTTCGTATCCAGTCACTACTTCTTCGTAATGTTTATTATATGCGATTTGCCATTCTTCAGGTGTATTGTAGTCTTCTTCTTTTGGTGGCTTACTTGTTACTTCACAAACTGCTAATCCAGTGCTTCCTAAAATAGATGCTGTATTATCATCAGGATTAATACTTGTTACAAAACGATTCAATGCCATTATATATATCATAATTATTATTTTTGTAATAATGATATGTTTATCATGGGAAGAAATATTCTACATAAACTGTCAGATTAAATGGGACGGTGCAGGGCAATTGGGTAGGAGCATTTATCAATCCAGTTGCGTTCGGGTAATCATACCCACTAAGTGGCGGCAGCGACCCTCCATTTTTGGGTCCAAATCCTGCAACAATAAGATCACCTACATCAAACTCGATCTGATATCCTTCATACAGTAGATTTTGATTTGGCCCGCCTGGTGGGATGGGCCCTGGGTATGCTGCAGTGAACGTCTCGTGTGCATGCAGTGTTCGAGATAGTGGTGCGCCGCCGGGAAGGGCGGGAGTTTGCATTGCTCCAGTTAATTCAGCGTGCTTGATGGATTGTCCTGCGGTGCCATCTTTTAATACTCCGCAAAATAAAGCCAGACCGTCTAGGTAAGTAGCCGTGACGTTTCCTCCCTGGGGTTGATAATACACAACCGGGGAGAATGAATTACAAGAAAAAGCTTTAATTATCCCTTTACATGTTGCTACATAGAATGGGTGATTGTGACAGACATGCGCGTTGAGGGTATGGCTCACATCCATTACACCAGGAGGGAGTGCCAACCTCCTCGGCACCATGGTTGGGAGATGTGAGGCCCCCGCTGCTGGTGCATCACTGGGCTCGGCAAAGAAAAGATTTGGCGACATTGAGTTTTGGATTTGCTTTAATTCATACAGTTGGTTTTTCACCCCAGGTGGCGGGTTACCTGGTTCTTCACTAGCACCGAACCAATCCCATGTCAGTTTAAACAGACTTGGATCGCCAGTACACACCCCGCCAAATGTTAATGAGGTTAATGAAGTTCCGCCTCCACCAGCAGGTCCAGTATTGCCATCAGGGCCTTGATCGCCGGTAGCACCTGTATCGCCTGTAGCACCAGCATCACCAGTAGGTCCGGTGGCACCTGTAGCACCAGCATCACCTGTAGCACCAGCATCACCTGTAGCACCAGCATCACCAGTAGGTCCGGTGGCACCTGTAGGCCCGGTAGCACCTGTATCGCCTGTAGCACCAGCATCACCTGTAGCACCAGCATCACCAGTAGG
>Ga0209092_10004951_pt1 | contig 10883 bp, 10 predicted proteins | sample FraStrMetagenome_FD_187446 | JGI IMG/M metagenome (GOLD analysis project Ga0209092, IMG submission 187446) | Marine eukaryotic phytoplankton communities from Arctic Ocean - Fram Strait ARC3M Metagenome (SPAdes) (version 2) | ecosystem: Environmental > Aquatic > Marine > Oceanic | place: Fram... | reverse complement strand
TAGCGAGACTAAATTAGAGTAAAATTCAATAATTTTTCTAAAATTTGCATTATTTGAAATAACGACTTTTAGTCAATGGAAGGATTTTGTCAAAACTTGAGTACTAAAGATTGCAATGATTTTTGTCAAAACTTGAGTAAAAGAAGCCTAAAGCGAAAATTAAAGCACCCCGCTTGGGACGACGATCATTTGATAAAAATGTTAAGCTAAAATTCTTTAAAGATTGGCTGTTGATTTAACGTAGACGCCACCATAATATTCAAAATGAGAAATCAACTCAAGAAAAGTGAAAATTCAAAGTTAAAAAATAATATCTTCAAGTATACTATAAAAAAATCAGGTTTTTAACCTCGCTTTAGAGATTTATGAAAAAATTATTTTTGTATTTGATCCTTCATGCAATTGCCCTGGGGGCTTGCCCCATTGAAGTTCACTGAAATAGTGTAGTCATTAGGGAAAGAAATATTTTTTTTATTAAAATAATTTTTTAATTTCGAATTAATTATGAGTTGATATTCTTCTGTTGTTGCGATGTATGAGTCGTTCGAAAGATTTTCTAAATAATTTAAAATATTTTTTTCTATACAAAGACTTCCTGATAATTCTCTTTGTGATAATGCAAGAATAGCGCGGCTGCCACGTAGCTGAAATCGTGTTAAAAACTGACTATAAGCACGGTGCGTGTTGCCATAAGAGATTGTATTTTTGTCAGGAAAAAATACCCCTTTATCATTAAAAATTTTAATAAGAGTTACATTTTGTTCTTGCGTGATATTAAGCGTAGAGTTTAGATCTCTTCTTTCAATTTTAGATATTGTGCTCCTACTGAGATCGATATAAACTCCTATATCTCTTACTCCTAACCCTAGAACAGAACGTGCAGTCCTTAATTGAAATACTTTTAACATTTGACTCTCTATTTTTGTAATTTTAATCACTTTCGTGTCTAATTCCCTGAAGCTTTGCTTTGCACAAGGAGTAAACTGAGTTTATTTACCACCATGCAATTTTAGCAGATACCTCGTATCCTTGCTGCGGGGAGTATCATTTTTTAATATCAGTATGGACTAGTTAACATTAATATTTACCAATACATACTGTATGGTGTTATAGTAGAGCTTGACAGTAAAGTTAATAAATTTCTTCATACAACCTTTCCTTTTCTTCTTTTGCAAGTCTTGAGAAGTGTAACACTGCAGCTCTAACGATTTGAGATTTTGATATTCTATCTTTTTTAGAAACTATATTTAATATATCTATATACTCCTTTTCCATAGTAAAGGTAACCCTCTCTGATAAGTTTTTTTTCTTACCCTCTGAGTATTCATGTGCTTTATTAATAAAACTACTTTTCTTTAAATCACTAAATTTTGACATTCAAAAACTCTTCTATTAATGAGTGTAATTCTTTTGTAGCCTTGATGTCGCTACCTATCTCATCTACGCTTAAGCCACTTTCTTCGCTATCATCATAAATATTACGATAAAAAATAACCGAATTTAAACATGGGATATTCCAATCTTTGCAGACATCTTTTACGTCAATAATTCTTTTGTATTGGGAAGGTAGAGCTGGTGCTTGATTAATTACTATAGAATGCTTTATTTGTGGATTTGTTAACTTAGCCTCCTCTATTAACTCGTCTAAATGACTAATAGTTTTTAAATCCCTTCTTTTGGGTCTTATAGGGAATAGGGCGTGCGTGCACGTGACTAAAGACGACCTCAGGGCTTTAGAGTCTTGCCCTCCACAGTCTACTAAGATTATCTTGTATTTTAATTTTAAACTCTCTAAGTTATGCAAAATATTACCATACATCTGTATACACTCCATATGGGGCTTTTTAGTATTGTTACACCTTTCTTGCGCCCAATCAGAAGTAGTTTTCTGAGGGTCGCAGTCAATAATCAATATATTTTTTTCTATTCTTTGTAAAATCACTGCTATGTTTTGAGTCAAGCAGCTTTTTCCAGTACCCCCCTTTTCCCCACCTATTAATATAAGCATAAATAAAACCATTCCTATCAATATGCATTAGTATATATGAGTATGCGTTAGTGTGCAATAGTTACTACCAATACATACTAAAACGTATAAATATTTATTGAAGCATACCAGTGGCTGTAAATTTGTACTGATATTAATTAGTGATTATGAATACATAGCTATCAATGTTAACAAGCACTGGTGTTAATTAATGCATACTAATACTTACTATACGCAATAAAAGTATAGCACCCTATATCCAATTTATTGACGCTGATTTAAGCTCCCACCGTCAGATGCAAGTTGAATTTACTTTTAAGATTTTTATTATGACAGTACAAGAAACTCAACAAGGAAGTGTAATATTTTGCTGGTCAGGCTGCATTTTTTAGGCCGGATAAAACTGTATGTTCCCACCGTTGATTCCATTCTTTACTATACATTGCCGCTCTTGTTTGTAGAAGGGGCTGAACTCCCTCTCTAGACCATACCATGTGCTGTTGGTACTTGCATCTTTGATTAATAAGACTTTCAACGTTAGATTCAGCCACATTGCTAGTGAATATTAATCCGTTTTTATGTCGATGTTCGTAACTAATAATATATTGTCTGTTATTAGTTATATATGTGATTAGTTTTTTTATTTTTACATGGTATTTATTCGGAATATTATCTAACAGAATATTCAGTCTTTCTATTGCTTTATCAGCATCGCCATGCCATAAACACCATTTTGCTTTTTCTAAATCATCTCTAACACCCTTTGGTACTGAGGTATTTTGAAACTTCATTGCGATATGAAACCAATCAAGTATTCCCGTTACTTCTTTGCAATGCGGTTTTAAGTGGTTCACTACACTCCAACAATTATTAGCACCATCGCATATAGCTGTGATCTTAGTATCTTTAGTCATTCCTTGTCTCAAAGCAGCTATCAAAGTATCGCGTTTAATTGATTCTTGTTTATCGTCAAGTGACGAGGCCGTACAGTTCTTGTTGTAAATTGCGCCACGCCCCTTGTCATTAACTTTGCCAACGCTCTCAGGTTTGTACACTACGGATGTCATCACTTCAAAGTTTCGTTTATTCTCTTCTCCGCTTTTTAAATGCCCACCATCAACTTGTACAACTAGCTGAGCAGAAGAAGTTGCTTGTATTGAATCTGGACTATATTGACGATTCTCTAATTCAATCTCCTTGCCGATATGAGATACTATATGTTTTACTCTATCGTGATTGTTAACCGGTCTTTTGACCGCGCTCTGCAATTCTAGAATCTTTTCACTCTCTCTATAAGAATGAGTAGCTCCTAATTCAGAATGGATCTTGGCTAAATCTGGGTGGATAGAAGTTCCAAATAATGATTTTATACTTGGGGTGCTTTTCCAGTTGCACTTACTACACTTAAGTCTCTGAGTCTTAACCACATGGTCAGTAAATACTGAATGAAATTTACAATTATCGTAACCGTGTTTATTCACCTTGCAACCGCATTTAGGGCAGAACTTAATATCTTCTTTTAAGAATTTTGCCTGACAATTCAAAACTTGTTGTTGAATATCTTGTAATAATTTAATTTGATTTGTATGCCTTAATCCCAATTCATAAATACTAGTAACGCGCTCCACGCTTTTATCATCTATGATCTTTCTTTCAACTAGATCTGGATTAGAGTCTGAATATAACTCCACTACTACTCTATATTTATCTGACATAATATTGCACTCACATATAATTCTATATGACTCTACTCTATATCATTCTCCTATAGTCGACCAGCAAAATATTACACCCCCACTTATATCTAGGCCATTGCAACTGCAACTTTTCTTGCCCCTTTGTAAGGTTCTCTTGAATGAGCAGTGAGAATATTATCAAGTATCATAATGTCTCCTTTTTGCCACTGAAATTTAAATTTTTCTTGGTTATAAATTTCACGAATATGCTCCAGCACTTCAATTTCTATAATTTCACCATCTCCATAAAAAGTATTACGTGGTAAATTTTCTTCTCCCAACTCCTTTATTAGTAACATACGATCATTTTCTGCTAATGCAGATATATGAAATAAATGAGCTTGATTAAACCAAACAGGCTCTTGAGAAATAGGATGCAGAATACTTGCCTGACAAACCTGCTTAGTTATTAATTCAGGACCACTTTTTTTCCATTCAAATTCAATATTATTATCTTGGCAATACTTATTTACTATTTTTTTCTGATCTGTTTGAAACACATCTTGCCACTTTAAGTCTATTCCTGAAGTATAATTTCTAATATAAAGAATTCCTTTTTTTTTAAATTTGTCTCTTATAGATCTGTCTATCTTTTGATAAACTCTTCTACTATCTGCAATAGGTGTTGCTCCTCCTTCAGAAGCAACTATTACACTAAAGAAAAAAATTTTTTCTGGCCACGATGTGGAGTAAGAATTTTCATTGTGAAGTGGAATAGTTTTGTCTGCAGGATATTCTGTCGCTGTATAAATTTTTCCCCCTAACCTGGTTCTTGGAGTAGAACGATACACATAATCTAAAAGATTTGGGCAAATAACTTGTACAGCTTTATTAAACTCTGAAACTGAATAAATATCAAAATTTCTTAAAAGGATTCCTCCAAACTTTAGCAAATAGTCTTCTAAAAGTAATTTATTCTCCTTAATCCACTCAACAATATTTAATTTTGTTTGTGGGATAACTGTTAATAACCCTTCAGTTTCAGGTTTAATAAATTCACATTTTACTCTTGAATCAAAAAATATCATATAATATACCTCCCATTAAATTGTTTTATCTAAACTATTTGCTATTCTCTTTATACCTTCCTCTATCTGCTCAGCACTCGAAAACGAAAAATTCAACCTGATGCAGTTACTTGCCACTTTTTCTCCTCTTGATGAGAAAGAATTGCCTGGTATTATTATTACCTTTTGATCTCGAGCTTTCCTAAATAAAACTTCAGTATCAACCGATTTGTCAAACTCAAGCCATAAATAAATACCGTTCTCTGGTATCGTATATTTAATATCTGGTGGTAAATATTTATCTATGCATTTACACATAAAATCCCTTTTTTCTTTGTACAACTTGCGAACAAAGGGCAAATGATCTTCTAGATTATTACCTTTTATAAAATTAGATGCTATTCTTTGCGAAAAAGTTCCCATATCTATATCACTAGATTCCTTAAGAACAGATAGTTTTGGAATTAAATATTTAGGAGCAATAATCCAACCAATTCTAAGCGCAGGTGCTATTATTTTTGAGAATGAACCAATATAACAAACATCCTCAGCTCCAAAAGATTTTAAAGCTGGATATTGCTTCTCTCCATAATATAATAGTCCATAAGGATCATCTTCTAATATTGGTATTTGATATTTTTGTGATATTAATACTAATTTTTTTCTATTTTCTAAATTTAAACTTACTCCCAAAGGATTACTTCCATCTGCTACAATATATATCAATGCTGGTTTTTTATAATAGTTTTTTATAGTGTTTTCTAATTCATAAAGTCTTATACCAGACATATAATCAGAAGGAATAGTAATAATACTAGACCTAACCGATTGTATTGCCTGTAAAAAACCTGGATAAACTAGTTCTTCAGCTATTACTTGACTACCTTCATTAACTAATAATCTAACTAATAAACTAATGCCTTGCTGTGCGCCTGCAGTAAGAAATATTTCATCTTCTTCACAATGAATGCCTCTTTCTTTTACTAAATTTTTTATTTGAGATTTTAACAATTGCAAAGGAGGAGAGTATTGCATATCACTATTCTCATCACAAAGTACTGCACTTTCCTTTAATAAGGATAACGGCAATGCTTCATTAGCAGGTAGTCCTAAAGCAAAGGATATATATTTATGCTTATCCGGTATATTTAAAGCAATTTGCATTGCAGAAGGGGTAATATTCTTTGCTATATTAGATAATTCTGTCATTATTTAGCCTCTATCTGCTTTTCTACAGCTTTAAATAAAGCCATAATATTATTTTTGCCAAAACTAGTAGCACCTTGCCTTTGAATTAATTCACAGAAAAAAGTTGGTCTAGTTTGAAGTGGCTTTGTAAAAATTTGTAACAAATAACCATCTTCATCTTTATCTACTAAAATCTTTAAATCTTTTATACTGTCAATAGATGTTTTAAAATTTGTTTTTAATTCAGATGATAGATTACTATAATAATCATCTGGTATTGATAAAAACTCTACATTCATTTTGCGTAGTTTAGCTACAATAGCCATAATATTTTCAGTAGCAAAAGCAAAATGTTGTACTCCTGGAGTGTTGTTATTATAATCTAAATATTTTTGGATTTGGGATTTATGAGTACCTTGCTTAGGAGAAACAAATACAAATTTGACAAAATCATTTTGTGAATTCATTACTACTGAATCCATTCCACTATGTTTTGTTTCAATAGTCTCCTTATAAAAAGGATAAAAATCCAACCCTTGTGCATACAAATTTTGCCACTTAGTCAGATTATCTACTGCGATTGCAATATGATCTATATCTTGTATAAAACATTTCATTTTATCATCCAGTTCTATTTCATGATCATTATCTAACAATAAATCATCACTTAGATTGATGTTTTCTATTAATGTATGTTGAATATTACCCAATGTAGCAATTATTGACTGCTTTACTTTTTTACCATAAAAAATAGCCTCTTGAGGCTCAGCAATTGAAATAAAGCTATGCTTTACTGCTTGTTGATGCAGGTCTTCTATATTTTGCACTTCAAGGGCTATATCTTTAACAAAATCACCATATAAATTTACTTGTTCTGTTATTTTTTCCGTAATTCGTTTCGAAGAAGTTACAATTAACTTGATATTTTTCTGAACAAGTACAATAGAGACTTCGTTTTTACTCTCACATTTTGCCTTATTAACTACCTTAAAGCCAAATGCACTAATATAAAAGGATGCAGCCTGAACAATATTTGCCACATATAATTCAATATATAAGATTCTTTTTACTTTAATTGTTGTCAAAATATAACTACCAGCTCGTTTGCACTTATTCCAAAATTATTCAACTTTCAAGTTGATATTATTCTAACATTATGTTCAATATATCAAGTATTATTTATAAATTCATCCATCTGCATTTTCCATAACCTATAAAAAGTCCCTTCTTTATCACTAAGAAGGGAGCTTAAATCTCCGTCTTCCACTATTTGACCATTATCGAAAACTAATATTCTATCCATATTTTTTAGGGTTGATAATCTATGTGCAATTACTATTGTCGTTTTATTTTGCATTAGATCGTACAAACTATGCTGAATATAACTTTCTGTTAATGAATCAAGTGCAGATGTTGCTTCATCTAATAACAGAATTGACGAGTTCTTTAAAAAAGCTCTTGATATTGCAAGTCTTTGTCTCTGACCACCAGATAACTTAATGCCACGTTCACCTACTAATGATTCATAACCTTCAGCTAATTCACAAATAAATTCATGACATTTGGCTTTTTTTGCTGCCATGATAACTTCTTTATCTGTAGCATCTGGTTTAGCAAATCTAATATTCTCCATAATAGTTCTATGAAACATATCTGGATTCTGTGGAATTATTGTTAATTGATTTATTAAAGAATTGATCTTTACCTTTGTTATATCCTGATTATCAATTAATATAGAACCCGATTGGACTTCAATTAATCGTAATATCAGTTTAATAAATGTTGATTTACCTCCACCAGAATAACCAACCAAACCTATCTTTTCTCCAGGATTTAGAGTTATACTTAAATTATTAAATAAACTTTTTTGATCCTTATAATTAAAATTTATGTCCTTAAATTCAATCAATCCTGGTCCAACAGTCATTACTTCTGCATCTGGTAAATCTACGATCTCATGAGCTTCTTTCATAATACTTAATGCTTGTTTACATATACCCTTCATTTTTGCAAATTGTTGTATTTGTTGACCTACATTATAAATACTCATCAATATTGAAATAGATAAAGTCATTACTAAAGCGAAATCTCCTACTGTAACCCAACCATGCATACGACCATAAATAAGAGCTATTAACATAAAAAATGTTAACGTTGTTATTCCAATGCCCTGAAAAAAACTTATTTTTAAATTTTGCCAATGTACTTTATAATCAGCATCAACAACATGCTCTATACTATTACTAATCCTTTTCATCTCGTAGTTATCAGCTGCAAATAATTTAACCGTTGTGATAGATGAAATAGAGTCTGATATCGTGCCACTGGCTTTTATATTAGATGTTGATAAATCTTTAGAATAGTTTTCTAATTTTACTGAAGCAACGTATGACAAATATATAAAGAAAGTAGCCCATAATATTAAAATAATAGCAAATATATAATGCACTATCATCAAGAGCATAAAACTAGAGGTAATCAATACACATATTACTGGAAAAAAGGATTCATTTACTGTACGAATCATTAACTCTACGTTAGTTGCCATGTCAAATATCTTTTTTGTTAAGCTACCAGAGAAACTATTCTGGAAAAATTGATCTGAATGCTTAATCAAATATGAGTACATATCTTTTGTAATATCAGCTTTTAATTTAGGATATAATCGTAAACTAGCATAATCATATATTCTGAAATTTATATTCAATATTAATGACATTGATACATATAAAATTACTGGAATTAGTAAAGTAGAAAGTAATTCCTCACTATCACTAGAAGACAGACTTACTCTATCAATGATAATTTTTAATAAATACGACCTTAAAGACATTTCTACAGACCAAATAACAGCTACAAATAAAAAGAAGAATAAATATAATTTTTTCTTTTTTAAATAACTCCAGATAAATGTTGCTAATGTACTTTGTAACCCAGATTGTTTCTCATTGTTTTTCATATTAATTTTTTTATTATGTAAATTAAGTTGTTTATTTCCGCTGATCTTTTATTATATCATTCACTATAAAATGAGCTAAATAACAAAAAGGAGTATCAATTATTGCGGCAATAATTTTAAGGATAAAACTGCTAATAAAAACATTAGACAATTGACTTAATGGTAGTATGTTAAAAACACACAATATACTAAGTACAGTTACTGTATCAAAAAATTGAGCTATTATAGTGCTTACATTATTCCTTAGCCATAAATGCTTACCATTAGTTTTTGCTTTTAACCAAGAAAAAACGGTTATGTCTATTATCTGACCAATATACATAGCAATAATTGACGCTAGAGTACCTGCGTTATATACACTGAATATTTTCTCAAATTGTTCGTCATTAATGGCAGACCAATCAACAGCCTTTAAATTCACACTAATATATAACAAGCACAGTACTAAAAAACTTATAGTGATTGTTACCTGTATTACATATTTTGCTCTTTTCTTGCCATAAAACTCTGTTAATAAATCAGAAATCAAAAATGTAATAGGATATAATAGAACTCCAACAGATACTTCTAAATCTAAAATACTCGGTATGGATATGTGTATAAATTTTTGAAAAATTATATTACCAACAATAACTACAACACAAAACATGCATCCTAGAAAAAAATAAATTCGTTCGTATAGTGTCATTTTATTAACTTACTAAGGTTTATATTAAAAATTAATACTAAATACTAACTAATTATTCACAATAATGTCCTGATTCTTATTTTTTCTAAATAATTACTGAATATAATTAGTGCACTGTAACTGTTCTTATTCATTTATTCTCATAAACTTCTAGACCTCACAGTCTATATCTCTTTTATACATATTAAATGTATCAATTTACATCAAAATTGCCTCCATTTTGTCTTTTTTATGATATAATAAAATATAATATTTTAATCACTAAGAAAAGATTTTTAATCTTCTTGCAATATTTCTTATTATTGTTCTAAAACAAACCAAATTTATTACAATTATAATACTGTATAATTTTATTATTTTTATGTTTAGAAGCAACATGTCCAATATAATTTTTATCAAAACTGTCAAAAGGCTCTATAATCCATTTCTTTCTCTTGTAAATATTTATGTTATTATTAGAAATTTCTAATTTATTTAAGTCCTTATTAATACCTGTTCCCACTACTTTAAGTAATGCCTCTTTTTGAGTCCAATACATATAAAATTGCTTTTTTTGTACATTAGATTCCAATTTCTTTATATTTAATTTTTCATTCTCTGATAAAGTCATATCTAAAATTTCATGAATATCAAAATTTGGATTAATATATTCTATATCTATACCAACTTCAAATGATGCTATTACGATAGCTAATTTTGCTTTTGAATGCGATATATTAAATTTTATTAGCTTATTTGATTTAATAAATGGCTTACCATATTTATTCTTATAAATTGTAATTAATTCAGGAGCTCTATCTGTGTATTTACTTAGTAATAATCTTAAAATAACATGTGATACAATATAACATTTCTTATGATATTCCATTTTGAAGCTATTAGCATTTCTTTTTTCCTCTTCACTAAGAATATAAAAATAATAGCTAAACTTTAAAAACATATATTCATTTAAATCAGCTTGCCAAATTTCTATTTGGTCATCAGCTAATTCCCTTATCATACACTAAATCACTCATTCTCTTACTTTGAAGGTACAGCAGAATACTCCGTTGATATTACAGCTGAACTACAGATATTACAGCACATATTATAATTCTTTTTTACCGTATTAGCGCTTTGTATAGTTGCTTATTAACACCTAAACCACATATCTAAATCTTTTCTTTTTACCTCTTATTTTTGCTTCTTAACCAACATTACTTTTTCTAGAATCGAATCGAATCTTCTTGCAAAAGCAGCTGTATCATGTATAGGTTGTCCTTCAACAATACATGCTTGATCAAATGTCAATCTAACTAACTGTTTGTTATCATTATCT
>Ga0209092_10004948_pt1 | contig 10889 bp, 13 predicted proteins | sample FraStrMetagenome_FD_187446 | JGI IMG/M metagenome (GOLD analysis project Ga0209092, IMG submission 187446) | Marine eukaryotic phytoplankton communities from Arctic Ocean - Fram Strait ARC3M Metagenome (SPAdes) (version 2) | ecosystem: Environmental > Aquatic > Marine > Oceanic | place: Fram... | reverse complement strand
CCAAAACGCATGTGCCAAGTGCTTCCTCTTCGTCTGACTTTCTGAATGCCGATCGCGGTGATCTATTGATTCGCGGCTTTTGGGAGGGATCGACTGATACGATTATTGACGTTCGTGTGACGAATATTGACAGCAAATCTTATAAGAATTTGCCACCCAAGAAGGCTCTCGAACGACAAGAAAAAGAGAAGAAAAAGAAATATTGCAAACCCAGTACCAGCAGCGGTAGCAGCAGCCATACCAAATCAACCCTTGGCACAATGGGAGGTACAGGCCAATGCCTTGAATTTGCAAGGGGAACATCGTCTGTTACACGAATTATTACGCAACTTCCATAATTTTAACCGGGAGCAATGCGCCAAGTTGAGAGCTGAGGGATATTCGTCGTTGTCTGATTTGGTAAATTGGAAGTACAAGGATATCCGTTCATCGTTGGAGAATTTGTCGATTCGTCCTACCACGCGTGGGGGCCAAGAGTTCGGAGATCGGAGAATTAAAGAGTTGCAAGCCTTGTCCTGGTTCCTAACTGATAGAAGTCGTCGTGGAAAATTGTTCGATTTGGATCTATATCGTCAGGAAGCTAGCTAGTATATATCTTTTGCAGAGATCGATTCGGAAATAGACAAGGACGAAGCTGCTGATAAGCCGGATAAATTCAAGTATTCTTCAAGGAATGAATGGGAGGAATCCGTCTATATTTACCTCGATTCAATTATTAGCAAGAATGGAGCACCGTTGTCATACGTTATCAGGAAGGACCTCGATGCAGGGACTGAGTGGAAAGATTTGGACCGGAAGACCCAGCAAATTTACACTGCGTCTTTGGAAGGATTTACTTTTAATATCGACTCTAAGAGGGTTTTAACATTGTTGAAGGAGTTGTGCCTGGATACTGAAGCCGAGACATGGTTCAGAAAGATCAAGTGTGGTCGTGCTGCGATGAAGGCTTTACAGATTCATTATGACGGTCCCGATGATAGTAAGAGGAGAAAGGTAGAGGTGAAATCCAAGTTGAAAAACATCTATTACAAGCACGAAGGTACTTTCACATTTTAAAATTCATTACTAACTTATTCGATGCCTTCCAGATCTTAGAGAAGTATGGCGAACCACTATATGAGGAGGAGAAGATGAGGCTACTTTTCAACAAGAGCCAAAATGCACACCCGGAGTTCAAACAGGAGATTGTTATCTGCCGTAGCAAGTGCTCGTCATTCTCAAGTGCGGCAATTTATATGAAGACCGTAGTTGCTCGTTTGTTCCCCGAAATTGTCAAGTCCAATTTGAGGAGAAACGTATCTTCAAACAAAACAAGTAAAGAGCTAAACGGGGTCGACGTCTCTGATTTGTCGAGATGGTACGATTCAAGCGAGATTAAGAAATTAAATGAATCACAAGCTGGCAGAAGGGTGTTGGCCAAGATAATGGGTGACAAGAAACGTCATCAGAAGCATAAGGATAAGATCGATAAGATCAAATCTGACAAACTCTGACGAGTTAAGTCTGTTGCAGTTACGCCGGCCGAAGACAGCAGCACACTGTCTGAACGGGACCGGAGAATGGTCGTAGCCATGATTAATGGTGTGAACAATGCTTCCAAACATGATTCATCTATGAATGGAAGATTGATAAGAACAAGGAAAAATGATAGCACGAGTTCAGAATCGGCTGTCACCTTTGATTATCTGGGCAATCCCTTATGACTATGGTGCCTTATACCTCTGTTGCTTTTGTTAGTGGTAGCCAAGCTCGTTGTAAAAAGAACACAAGGTAAATTATTTATTTCTCAAATTTCAACGTCTAACCGTCGTTTGATTAAACAGGTTAAGAGACGTAAGGTTAGAACTGACCTTTTCATAGATCCACTGCCAAGCGAGATTGATAATCACGCAGACACCACTTGTTTCGGTAAAAATTTCAAAGTGATATCATTTACGTCTGAAGTCTGCAGCGTATCTCCGTATCTATCTGATTATAATTAGTGGATGACATACCAATATGTACAGCGGCGACTGCGGTCGAGCTGGAGTCTGGAGAAACAATTATTTTGGAATTTGGGCAGGGTTTATGGTTCGGAGACAGGCTACACCACTCACTTATAAACCCAAACTAGTGCCGTTCATATGGTATAAGCATATGCGATGATCCTACAGATAAGAACAGGGATATCGGTATGGAACTTCCCGACAATTATTTTCTACCATTTCGAATGCGTGGTACCACATGTTATTTTGAATCACGATCGCCTGACGTCGAGGAACTCGAGTCGTGTCGGACATTTCAAGTCTCTGACGCAAACCATTGGGATCCGACGGACGAAATTTTCATCTCGACCGTCGGGGACATAATCCTGTGTGTGCGTCTGATGTGTGTCCTGTGTGTGTGTCTCACGTGTGTGTACCTGAATTGCATGAAGTGTTTGCATGAATTCGATTTGTTACAGGGAAGTCCGACACATATAATACCCCAGATCCGAACTTCCGAGCGACATCATGGAATTGATGCCAGTTTACTCTCCTTGAAGTGGGGGGGGTTGGACTCGAGAAGGCCAAGAACACGATTAACAATACCACTCAGCTGAATATCAGATCAGCAGTCTTTCCACTCACTAGGAGATATAGGACAGACCTTTTGTCACAAAGGCTCAGACGTCTTAACACGAGATTTTACACAGATACAATGTTTTCTAAGATTGGCAACTCATTGAGAGGCAACAGCTGCGCCCAGGTCATCACTGATGGGAATGGGGCAGTATTTGTATACCCGATGAAGAATTAGTCGGAAGCCGGCCAAAAATTATTTAAATTGATACAACAGGTGGGTGCACCCAATTAGATACATAGGGATGGAGCGCCCGAGATGGGTGGGAATTCCAATTTTAATAAGGTATGCCGAGAATACAGGATACGATCTACATTTACGGAACCCCACTCTCTATGGCAGAATAAGTGTGAAAACACCATTGGTGTTCTTACGAAGAAGATTAGAGCAGTACGCACAAGGAGGAGAATTCCGAAGTGTGTGTGGGATTTTCACATAATTTGGGAGGCGCAGATATATTCCAGAACCGTTCACAAGGGTCACTGCACACCATCGGAAGTCCTTACTGGTGATACGATTGACATTTCAGAATGGACGGAGTTTGAATTTTACGACCTAGTAGTTTACTGGGACGATAGGGAAGATGAAACTTGGCAGAGTATCGGAAGGTGGCTCGGGCCATCCCATCATATTGGGAGTGCGTTATATTATTATATCTTAACAGAGAAGGCAACGATATTATCAAGAACATCTGTTCAACACATTACCAAGGAGGATTTCGATACTAACGAAATGTAGGAACGCGTAAGAGCCTACCATGAGCCATTGGATAGCAACATGGATGCGGCTTCGGAATATACAAATGAAGAAAATGATATGGATTTCATAATTGGCGATGTGGCGTTGTCAATCGGGTATCAAGAAGAGGAAGGTGAATATTTTGGACTAGAAGACATGTCAGACATTGACGAGATGATAGACTCGGAGGATGCTCGTGCTGAAGCTGGTTTCTATAACCCACTGAAGGACCACAGAACATATGAGGTTGTGTTTCCAGATGGCACGACAGACGAGGTCGAGGAAAATCTAATAGCGGAGTCTATGGTATCGGAGTATGACCCAGAGGGGCAGCAGTACAGGATGTTGAGAGAGATCTCAGACCACCGCAAAGATGTGAATGCCTTAAATGTGGCCGACGGCTCATACCGAACGCGTGCAGGGAACCCAGTGCCGAAGAGAACCACTAAAGGCTGGAAGCTGTTGCTAGAGTGGATAGACGGCAGCATGGATTGGGTCAGACTGGCTGAGGTGAAGGAAGCCTATCCTCTACAGTTAGCCGAGTACGCTGTCGCAAACGGCATAGCAAACGAGCCTGCCTTTAACTGGTGGGTACCTAAGGTAATAAAGCGCAAGGAAAGGCTGATCAATAAAGTAAAGTATTGGCGCACTACGCATAAGTTTGGCATCGAGATCCCGAAGTCCGTCGAAGAAGCATACAAGATAGATAGATCTACGGGGACTAACCATTGGACAAGAGCTATTGAGAAGGAAATGACAAATGTTAGAGTTGCATTCGAGAAACTAGATAATGTTTCGCAAGATCAGATGCGAACCGGGAAATGATATTCGTATTACTCCACGCATATGATATTGGATATTAAGATGGATGGAGCCTTCACAAGAAAGGCGAGATTGGTCGCGGATGGACACAAGACTAAGCCACCTGCATCGGTTACATACTCCAGTGCGTTTTCAAGAGACAGCGTAAGAATTGCCTTGATTATTGCATCTCTCAATTCTTTGCCTGCAACGGCTTGTGATATAGGTAACGCTTATTTGAATGCCACGTGCCGAGAGAAACTATGGACAGTCGCTGGTCCTGAGTTTGGCAGTGATAAGGGTGCGGTAATGATTATTGCCAGAGTACTATATGGTTTGAAGTCGTCGGGGGCAGCATGGAGGTCAGCATTAGCCGAGACGATGAGATCACTGAACTACCAGCCAACACAAGCGGATCCTGATGTATATATCAAGCGGGCAGTCAAGCAAAATGGAGAGCCGTACTACAAATTGAGGTTAATTTATGTTGACGATGTCTTAAACATAGCTGAGAATCCGAATTCTGATTTTTCGAAAAACGACTTGGTCGAAATGCCTCTCGAAAGAAGTTCCTGCTTCATGTCAGCAACGCTCATCTTCTTAACCTTCTCCATCTCAGATCCGATCTTCTCAGATCTTGTCCTATCGTCCTTGTCTTTCGAAGTTTCGGATGACCTACTCTTTTCACTCTCTTCAGATTTTTTCACTGGTTGTCTACCTTCCGCACGGGCTTTGGTCAATGCCTCTACGAGTTCTTTCTTTTCGAGCATGGCCTTGGTAGAAATACCCAACAAGTCCAACTCTTTCTTCAGTTCCCCGATCCTCATTTTCAATATATCTTCTTTCCCATCAATTGATAAGAATAGTTTGCTCATTCTATTTAAACGGTAACGGTAATTCGATAACAGTTTAGGTGTGCCCGATACAAAGCATCTCGAAGAAATCGTCGCATCGGCGATGTGTGACGTTGACGACGAATGAGAGGTTACAAACGCATGACTTGACGAGAAGCACGCCAACGCTGTGATCATAAATAAGAGAAGTATTCTCCAACCTACTGATCTATAACTTCTTTGTTCATTTAACATGGTGATAGGAACAGATTTGATGCGGTTGTGTTAGCAAATAATAGAGGTTGTGACGATTAACAAATTTTTGTTGGTCTTCACACAATATTGTTTTTCTGTTGTTCGCACTCTGATGATGGTTTTTGGTGCATGCGTGGTTTGATTTGTTAGCTATATTAGTTGATAACGTTAAGACTGTAGATTTTGATTTTGATTTTGATTTTGATTTTGATTTTGATTTTGATTTTGATTCCTCTTGATTCTTGATACACTCTTTATACACAACACCCTTGTTGGCCCTTTGGTTGGATCTATCTCTCTCCAGTATCCAGTCTCCGAAACTGCTTCTCCAAAAATTTCGATGCCGACTCCACTGATTGCACCCAAGTATTCCACTCCTGCTATTTACAATACCAGCGGCAACGAGCCTGTCAACAAGCACAGACAGAAACAGGAACATCAGCAGGCCGCAGATGCGATGATGAACTTAATGGGCAGTCCTGCGCCGATGATGGTTGATGCTCCTTCCTCTGCTCCTGATACAGGTGAGCCAACAGCTCCATACGATGATTCCGAGATGCACAGTGCTGGTCATGATATCGAGACGTGGCGAGAGGTTTATGTTCATTTGTCTATGTGTATATTGCATACGAAACGCGTTATATCCTTCGAAAAAGAGAAGTTGAACTTTATGTTGCATGAGATTATGGAAAATGTGAATGAGGATGGTACGTTAGTAGAAGAGGTTAGCAATGAGGCAGAAGGCAGAAACAAGGAGAGTACTTCGAAATTGGATGGTGGTGCTTCTGGTGTTGTGAAGAAAAATGATGCAGGTTGTGGGGGTGTGAAGGTCCTACCTTGGACTGCTAGGTGGAAAAGTGATCCACCATCAATATTGCAAAAGCGAGGACGACATCCTACAGCAAAGAAGTATGGCTCAAAGCAGAAACAAGCGCGGGCTACGAAAAAGCATATCAATGACAATCAGGGCTCTAGTGAGCGTAAGTCTTCTAAAATTAAGGAAAAACAATCATGTCTTGAACAGGATCGGATGGAAGAAGGGGGTAGTAGGAAAAGGAGGAAAAATGCAACGAAGAAAAACGAGAACATTAATCGAGGAGAACTTAATATGGCTAAGTCTGAAAGTGAACTTGGCATTACTTCCAATCAAAATTTTATACCCAAGAAAGTTGCGAGAAGTACTGCAGATGTGGAAAATAGAAACTCTATTGAAGGACCCGCTGAAAGTAATCCATCATAAATATTCGGCAAAGACACTACAAGATTTCTGATTATAAAGTTCATTTTTCGAAGTGAAGAACAAATTTTCAAAGCTCGACCTATACAGCGACATCCTTTGGGTGGTGCTGGAGAACTTCTATGATTGCAGAGACTTTTGATAAAAATCGGTACAGACATTGAATTGGGCTATGATTATGGAGCCTACATCAACAAAAGCACAGGCATTGATTTGGCCTAGATGCGTCTCTTTCAGAGAAAAATGAAATGTCTATGATCGACATGGTGACGACCAGAGTATGATACGGATGATAATCTCGTGTCGGAAAAATTTACTTACACAGACGTATCTCTCTGGTATTTTATCGATTTTTAAGAAAGACAAAAAATATTACTTCTCGGGCGGAACGTGCTCGAAGTGCTAGGGTTTACTACTGAGAATTTTAGAAGTATTGGGTCAATAGTTGTTACTACTCCTCTTCCGAACCATTCACTGATGAAGAGGACGAGTTCTAAACTATGTGATACAGCTGTTTCAAGAGCAGAAGTTAACGCCTGTAATATACAATAAATTGAAAAGACTTTCTTCCTGAGTTCATCATGTCGTTTGCCAATGTGCTTGTTTCGCAAGCATTGCAAATACAAGAAAGAGTCTATATGGTAGAAGTGAACAATTGTCGAATTATCTCTCAAAGTGTTGTTACCAACGAATTAATTATGAAGAAAGAAGAAAGTAATGTCTAATGAATATTAATACGGTTTACTCTACGTATTTGTTAAAATAATTAATGCAAATTGTATGTATGCAAAACTAACGTAATAAAACAGAAATGAATCTGCGTTGACTAGAAAAGAACGTAATAGCACAGTTCAATGATGTAAAAGGAAAATCGATATCAAAATCCTATACAAAGGAATGGAAATTGTTTTAATATGAGAGACATGATTCGTTCATGCTCTTTCGCGAAAGCCATCCAATATAAAGAGTTTGTCTGGTTGACACGATCAACGCAATGCCGATAAAGAATCTTGCCCCAACTTTGGCGAAAAGGACGAGCAGCTCGCCAGCAACGTTTTCATGACATGATCTTCCTCCCCTACAAAAGATGATATCAAGATAGATAAAATGGGATAAGGAAATAGTAGTGATATTGAAATAAAGAAATCGAAAATAAGTGCACGTACCAAATGGTGAACTTTCGACGGCATCATCGCTCCGTCTCTTTATCACCATCGACGACCCAGGCGGACTGAACGAAAATTTATCAAGCGATCTAAAGATGGGACTACCTTCTTCTCCCCACGCCGTTTGCTGCTTATTTTTCTTTCCTATTGTCATTGGACTGTCGCCATTCTTCTTATTCGACGACAAATCATTAATGTCTAGTTTGGCCGGTTTTCGATCAAATTCCGCCGACGAAGCACATTTACTTGTATTATTATTCGACAATAAAACCGGAGTCGGCTGCGTCGGTTTCAATGATACTTTGTCAGTTTTCTCAGCATTGTTGTTATTCATCGGGATGTTAGTACTATGGCAAGGCGTTGGACAAGAGTAGCTAGTGCTCAACGATACTCGCGCTGGCAACTTTTTGGGTAGATTACCGTCAGAAGCACCATCGTTCGAGTGAACAATACTATCAGATGAAGACGTTATTGATGTTCCAAAGAATGGTATACGTGCGCTATCACTTTGCGATATGGGCGAAATCGCAACCTGCCGAGAACGTTTACAACTACTCATTGCACGTGTATTTGCGCTGATAGTTGTTGGTTTGAAACGATTCTTGCTCTGTCTTAAACTACTTTTTGTCGCACTCGATTCCATTCGTATCGGTTTTGGCGGTTTGTGAATATGAATGCTATCATCTCCCTTGGAAGAATTCACGGCAGTGGTACTAGTAATGGCATCCAAATTGAAGCTCACTGTTGAATAGGTATTGGAAGATTTATCTTTTTGATTACCCTCTTCCAACTCCTTCAGTTTGAACCCAGGTTGTCCCCCCTTGGAAAGTAACGACGACGGTGGCGATGACGATGGCTGATTCAAAAAGCTCCCAGGCGAAAAGAGTTCCGTCTGTGGATTCCAATCATCTGGACTGAATAGCTTTAACGAAGAAGACCTTGATTCTGCTGTGTTTGGCGTCTTTCTACTGCTGCTCAAATTCAAAATGTGACTGAGCGGTGTAGAGGAAGAGTTTGTTGCAGTGCAAGAAGGTGTTTGTGTGATGAAGTGCGGGCTGCTCAATATACTGCTAAGACCCATTTCATCGTCGTCCATCATCTCCATCATCATCGTTGATTTAGTGAGAGGAGAAGGAGGAGAATTGTTTTTGTTGGATTTGAGCTTGCATGTAGGAGAAGCTGCCGGTGCATCAAAAATGTTGTCGCTGCCAATGGATTGGACAGGGCCGCCGAAGTTGAATCGAATAGTCGGGATAATAACAGCGTTCTTGGACGACGATGACCCTAACGGATTCTTCATGTTTCTACCGAACAAAGAATTTCCATTTTTGTTTCTACGTGCATTTGAAGAGCAGGTAGGTTTAGAGTTTTCTTTGTTGTTATCATCCCCCTTCAAACGTTTCTTTAATGAAACCGCGGAATTTCTCGGTCGTGTACTGCGTTTGCTTGAACTCTTTTTACTACCGCTACCAGAGTTAGAACCCTTCTTGGCGCTATGGCCCGGTCCTCGCACGGCCTTCAATACTCCTTCCAAATCTCCCATAAAATCGTACCGTCCATCCTCTCGCAGTCTGATATGTTCCTCAGGCACTCCCTGTTTCAACGCGATGAATTTATCGATCTTGCGACGCATGCTGGAATTCCAGTGGTTCTTGATCGCATTATCGGTACGACCCGGTAAAATCTTGGCGATTTCAGCCCATCGGTTACCAAAAGCTACGTGTGCTTCGAGGATGCGGCGGTCTTCGTCCTCGGACCATGCCGATTTGTTGATTTCAGGATTTAGGTGATTGTGCCATCGTTCTCGACATTGTTTCCCGATACGACCGGGGAGGTGCGAGGCAATTATGGACCATTTCTTGGCACCCAGCTGGGCTACGAGTTCTTTGACTTTCTTGTCTTCCTCGGCCGTCCACGGTCCCTTGACTAGGGAAGGTTTCAGAACTTTTTGCCAACGGTGTAGGCACTGAACTTCGGTACGGTGTGGGAGTTGTTTCGATATGAATTTCCAATTCTTAGCTCCGTGTTCCTCTACGGTCGCACGTAGAATACTATCCTGTTGAATGAAAATAATTTCGTTTATTTACAAAAAGTTAAATTAAAGTTTAACCCCATTCAATCGATATCAATTCAACAAAGCTCACCTCTTCCTTGGTCCACTTGACACCTGGTTTCTTATTTCCATACGCTCGTTTGTTCCGTACCGCACTTGGAATGGACCCAGCAGGTACATTCGGAAGAGTATTCGAAGCACTAATGGCCGGATGAGTTGCCGTATTTGCACTGGTAGATGAAGGCGTCCGTACGCCCTTATCTTTATTCCCATTCCCACCACTAGCTGCTGTTGCTGAATGAGCTACTGCTTTGGACGCAGCATTAGTAGAAACATGACCACTGCTATTATACGGATGATGAACACTGCTCCCATGACTATTACTACTACCACTAGCCCCATTTACATGACTCCTTGCCGCTGCAGCAGCCGCATGAGCAGCAGCCGCCGCCGCCGCATGCCCATAATGCGCATGAGCTGCCGCAGCTGCATGAGCATGCATCATTGCCATAGGATGAGCGAATAATCCATGGTGTGGCATAGCCATATGCGGCATCATGGCCATGTGCATGGGATGTATGGGTGGTCCAGGATGGGGCGGTGGGAGTGGCATCGTTGGAGCTTTGCGGACAGAGGCAGAGGCAGAGACAGGTGGTTTATTTGGTTTGGTCGGTGGAGGAGGTGCTGGTGTTGGTTTGGTATTGGCAGGTGCTGCTGTTGCTGCTGCTGCGGACGAGGCATCGGTTTTATTCGTATCAGTGCTATTACCACTGGTGCAATCCGATGTCGTCGCTGTCATGGCTCATGCGTATTCTAAGTTGGTGTTGTTGTTAGTGTTAGTGTTCGAAGCAATAGAAATGGTTTTTATATTTTGAAAATGAAGTTGTGTGAATTGGAAGGTTTTGACAAAATTTGAACTGTTTGAATTGACGGTTTAAGCGTGTGCGACATCCGCAAATCTTTCGAAAAATAGCTTGAAGGTTCGGATTTTGAATGTGGTATTGGACCTCAAACGAAGAAAGCTTTTTGAATTCCGACCGTGACGTGACGTGACTGCGTGAACCGTGGAGATTTTTTCATGTTTTCATCATTTTCGTTATGCATATGAGACAGGTCATATTAAAACCACCGGATAGCGTGACAAAAATCTAAATTAGCGATTTTTGGTTTTTTATACTATCAGATAGCCAATTAAAAGAGGAATA
>Ga0209092_10004946_pt1 | contig 10890 bp, 11 predicted proteins | sample FraStrMetagenome_FD_187446 | JGI IMG/M metagenome (GOLD analysis project Ga0209092, IMG submission 187446) | Marine eukaryotic phytoplankton communities from Arctic Ocean - Fram Strait ARC3M Metagenome (SPAdes) (version 2) | ecosystem: Environmental > Aquatic > Marine > Oceanic | place: Fram... | reverse complement strand
AACCCTACCAAATTCAATAAGGTCACTTGGTTTCCATCGAGGTGCCTTGCCAGTCCATAATTCATAGGCTGACTTCTTATTTCTTGCCGTAGGTGCTATATCGTGTAGAAATATCGCTGTAGTGATTTCTTCCCCAAGTAGTTTTGATTTCATTTCCTTCGCAAAGCCTGCCGCCCAAAGCATTGCCATAGACATAGCCATTATCACCGGAAATCTCCGCTCAATACGAACATTGTATTGCGGAGTATAAGGAGGAGTTTTCTCTATAATGAAACCGGTTTCTTTTGCAATTTCTGCAATTCCCTCATTTTCTCCACCTCCATCAACTCGGATGTATTTCACTTTCTTATCCTCGCCATTGCATCTAGTAATTACATCTTGTGCAAATGTCATCTTGTGCAAATGACTTCATCGACTTCTTAGTTGCCGAAAGGTGCGCAAGCATCTTTCCACTGTAATCGTCAACAGCGCCCATCAGATATTTATTCTTCAATGGACCATCAGAGAATGGACCAGTTGTATCCATGAACATCCTCTCACCAGGCTTCGTAGCCTTGACTTTAATTGTCTTCGATACTCGAGTCTGACTAGCCTACGAAATACCGCAAGCATCACAGGGTTTCAAATCATCTGTTAGACGAAAACCATTAACCCTCGCCATCTCTTGCAAACGGCGAATTCCATTATGACCCCATTGATCATGTGCCACATTCATATCAATGTCCTCTTTCTTTACCGGAATTGGATCCCCTGCATTAGATGTCGATCTAGTTTGACAATTTCCACCCGTTTTGAGAATACCCTTGGGATGGATAGTCTTCGTATCATCGAAAGATACAGTCTTCTTCACCGAAGTCTCTGTTGCATTGTCATCATCATATGATTCACTATCAGATACAATAGCTGCACCGCTACCATTTATACCATCATTGGTCGTAGTATTCATGATTACCGCTGTTTGACCTTCAGAAGTAGTAAAGACTTTTCCAAATCAATTACCATAGTCATGCTGAGTCCACTGTTCAGGATCTCCATTTTGGGGTTACGATTGTCCTACCGGACTCCAGATCTCATCATCATCATCGTCACTGTCGTAGTCGCTCCATCTTTTCTTCACAAGAGGAATAGTTTTAGTTGGTGGAGGCAAATCATCATCGCTCTCATCATCACTCGATTCCGATTCATCATCGCTACTGTCGGAATTATTTCTCTCTTCCAATGTGGAGGCAAATCGTCATCACTCTCGTCACCACTCCATTCCAATTCATCACTGTCGTATTCACTACTATCGGAATCATTTCTGTCAACTAGAGATGGAGGCAAATCATCGTCACTACTATCCTCCTCTTCATCTTCATCAGGATACACGATAAATGCATCAGGATCAATCACTTCATCCAATGTGAAAGCATTTGAAATATCCGCCGATGGAATATCCAAAACTGTCGCCGCTTCCATGTAATAAAGATTGTCCTCTCCGCTACTCTTAACGAAACGCAAAATGTCATTGCCCTTCTCTAATACCACTAGATCATCATTTCCACGAAGAATCCATCCTTCCTTCTGAAGTTGTCCAGAACTAATGATATTCTTCTTGATAAATCCGGATTTCCTTGCACCATTCAAAGTAACTTTACCTCCAGTGGAAATATCACGTAGAGGCAAGTCCCCTTTTGTCTTGATTGTTACCGCACTACCGTCGAAGCCCTGAATACGATCATTCACTTGTCTCTCATTCAACAATTGGACAGACTCATCACAGAGTGCATGAGGTTGAGAACCACTATCCAGCAGATATTTCGCAGTCTTGCTTTGCTGTTTATTTAGGCATTTCATGGTGTTGGATATGACCTCCTCGACTCTCTCTTCAACTACAGGCTCTTTATCGATGACCTCATCACCAGATTTTAGTGTCATTACTCCAAGGAACATTCCGTTGACTGCAGATCCACTATCACCACCATTCTTCTTCTTGTTGGGGCAATCTTTCTTGTTATGATCTCCTCCGCAGTTCCAACATGGTCCTTGCTTCTTACCGCCATTACCAGGCTTGCCCTTAAACTTATTCTTAGGGCGCAAATGTGGATACTTGATCCAACACTTATCAGAGTCGTGCCTTTTACCGCAATGAGAACATGTGACTTTTCCGTCCATTCCCATATGCATGATTAAACCTCCTTTCTTACCGCCATTCCCCTTTAGTTCGGTTAGCTTAGAGAAATGTGTCTATAGTACTCATTCAAAACTTTCTTCAAGTCATCGTACAACTCTACCTGTGTCTTCGAAGTATCCCTCTTAGTCTTCCAGACCTCGATTAGTTTTCCATACTTCTCACCGACACTGTTGCTGATCTTAATAATCAATTCCCTTTCGTCCTTCTTATACTGTTTACCGTTAACTTCCTGGAACTGATCGTACTTGATATTGAGTTCCTCTAACTTGACGAAAAATACTGACGGCTGATCACCATCCTCTAGTACCATATTATCGAACTCCATGTCCAAGGTTTCCATGTCGTAGGATTCCTTTCCAAGTTCGTACTCCGCGTCCAACATCTGCATCATTTCCAATGCTGTTGCGCAATTCTTTACTAAGTAGTGAGGGTTACCAGAAGTAGTCGTCTTGACCCAAGTCCTAGCATACCTGTCATTCTTGATCTTCCACTTATCTGCAGCATATGTGCTAGTAGCAGCTGGTACCACAAATCCAGGTACAATAACTTCTTCAACTTCCTTCAACTCGAAGATACAAGTGATACGGTTCTTGTAGTCTTCGTAACTAAACTCATCCTCCTTGCCCTTAAAGGTGGTCTTGCATGTAATCGCTCCTGATGAGGAAACGTTTACGGTGTCACTACCGGAAGATGCCATCATTCTTTCTTTCGTTTGTATAACGTTATACAAGTCTCAACGAATCAAATATATAATTGTGTTGAGAACTCCCCTATCTCAATATGCCAGAGAAGTTCTGGATTACTATCTCTGGCATATTGAGATAGGGTAGTTCTCAACACAAATATATATTTGATTCGTTGGGACTTGTGTAACGTTATACAAACGAAAGAAAGAATCATGGCATCTTCCGGTAGTGAACGTTTCCTCATCAGGAGCGATTACATGCAAGACCTTTAAGGGCGAGGAGGATGAGTTTAGTTACGAAGACTACAAGAACCGTATCACTTGTATCTTCGTAACTAAACTCATTCCCCTTACCTCGAGTCACGTTTGGATCGCTCACATGGCTCGACAAGTGGAATCATCGCTACTGGCATCCGAAGGAGCCTAATAACGAATGGCCTCCATTGCATGTTTCTCCTCGTTTGATGGGACGCTGATTGGATTAATGGATCGAATTGTTACAAAAATGACAACGGATACGACGGTACACTCGCCCATTAAGACCAGGACCAAGTCGACGGGAAGGGACAATTGTGCCATCAATAGGGATGTTGGTTGATTCCTGATGTGCGTATTTCAATCCTCCAGTGATTACAGTGGATGAACGTTGTTGGGAACCCACTGTAGGTTTGACATGACTCTGCATCATTTGAAAGGCAGCATCAAGTGTGGTAGGATATTCGTTCCGTCCTCGGGCATAGGTATTTCGCAAGTCGCGAAGAAGATCTCCGTAGCGCCTACGATCAACTCGACGAAGAAAAGTAACAGCAAGAAGCTTGTTATTGACCACCATAGTCTCGATCTGACCCAATTGAAAAGAGCGTTCATAGTTCGCCTTGGGAGTATCATTTAATAAATTAAATTCTTTAAGTGTTTCTTGTGTTTTTATAAGAATCTTAGTAGTTGTGTATTACGCTACGTTTCATCTCGCTACATTTGTATGATTCCTAATGTCAACGAGGTTCGGTACTTGTGTTAGTCATTCGGCTAATTCGATTGAAAAGCATTCCCGTCCACACTATAACTCGGGCGTGAGCGTGGCTAAGGCTACGCCTGTTGTCTGGTGTTTGTCTGTTTGTAGCGCAAAAGAAAGGGTTCGTAGTTCGTACTCGTTCACGATGTGGGATGTGAGACGGTAAAACGAAACTGTAAAAACGAGTACGAACTTGTGAGGTTCGTTCTCGTTGTTTTTTTTGATACCGTGTGGAACGGCCAGGGTAAAAAAAATTTGATGCCTGGCCGCTGGCCGAACCAATTTTGGCCTTCTCGGGTGCGTTTCGTACCCTTCTTCGTAAACCGAAGCCGGAGCATTACCATCGACCGTTGACACGAACACACAACTACTTGCGACGGTTTAGTCTCCTCTGTCGGGGAACACAGAATTAATGTACTTTGAAGTTTGAAGTACATGTAGTCTATTTTGTATTTTGTCATTAGCGCTTATTTTTACAGATGAACACAGATTTGTGCCAAATGTCGTAATCTTTCTTTATATGACTCTCCTTGTATGGCAAAGATCAAAATTGATTGGCATGCGCTCCTTCCCTTGTAATAACTACACAACTTAATGTAATGATGTCAGGAAAACATCAAGAGGAAGATGATACCTGCAATATAGAGTGTAACTACGTTCGACATAACATTGAAACTATCCGCAGCAATCCTTCAAACTCGGATGACAGTCCGATGGCGTATAACTCCTTTGAAATGGAACAAAGCACTCCGAGAGTAGCGATGATTGTTCATTTGTCGCTGGCATTTTTCGTCATTTTATTTGGTTTGGCAGTCGTTGGGTCAATACTGCTGGTTACTAGATATGGCGTCGTTATATTCATGGCAATTGTCTTACTTCTGTTTATGATAGCAGGGATCGTTTATCTTGTTGGCTTCTTTATATTGGAAGAAGATCAATTGAAACGAGCTCGATTTACTGTAAATCAATGGCAAGAGATTGCAAAGGCTGCCATCATCGAAGAGCTGAATTTAATAAAAATTGATTTGCAAGAACATTTCCAACTGACAAATGAACCAGCAAATAATGACACCTATTTTGATAATACCAATTCTGGTATTTCGAAGGAAAAACGCAAACGTAGTAAAATACTTCGAGTAATTCTTGCACCGTTTGGTGGCTTACGGAAGAGAAAAAAGAATAAGAAGAAAAACATAACGGAACCAGCGAAAGGCGGGGAGGAATCAAAAATTACTGCAGAAGTTTCAAGTACGAAAGATCTTCCCGACCTTGTGTAATCAATGAAACTCATTCTTTTGGTTGCTTATAGGGATGAGTCTGATGCATTTCATCCACGAATATGCCAAAACGTCAACTTATAAAAGAGTTGCATTCACCGGCTTGTTTATAGTGATAAGTCTGCTGAGTTTGGACCACGGGATCAGCATGGTTTATCCATGATCATTCCAAAACGTTGACTGAAGTCATAGTTGTATTCATCTGGTTTACTTTGAGGGATCAGCTTACTAGGTTTCATCGACAGATCTTCCAAAACGTTGATTTATCTTTTGAGGTGCTTATCGAGATAGGCGGACTCCTTCCTGCGATCGTGAAGATTCCGCAACGTTGACGTAATTGTTGAAAACCGAACTACCGGTAGGTTTTCGAACGCGGCAACGGCCTGACATAAACTTGTCATTGTTGATGTTATATTTCACTTCGTCACAACGCACATAGGCAGATAAATGTAAGAATGGCCTCAAATGCTTAACGTAAATATAGGAAAATTTTCATACTCTAAACAATAACGATTTATCTTTTTACGAGTGTCTAGTGATAAATGAAGCATGGTCACACTGGAGAGTGACAGATAAGTGTAGAGTTGCGGTACCAGTTTTCTCAGAGATTTCACCGCTGATTTACTTCTGTAGATATATCAACGTGATCGCCCGTCATTCAAACTTTGACAGCAAACTCATTTACAACACTGCACTCATCGGGCTAGGTTCTCACGATAGCAACTCAGACTCATTACATGGATGTGATGTACTTTTTAGATAGCCATGCTTCCAGTGAGTTTTGCTAGGTAATGTTGATGATATTCTTCTGCTTGGTAGAACTTTGTAATCGGTTCAACGCTAGTGTAGATCTTAACATTATTGCGCATCGCACTGATTTCTTTCAGAAAACTCTCGGCAATCGTTTTCTCCTCGTCGTCCGAATAAAATATGACAGATCGGTACTGCGTCGAATACGGTAGCTGATACGACGCATGCTGCCGCGACCATTCCACCAATAGCTGTCGGAACGAAACAATCATCGGATCATACTCTAGCAAAATTGCCTCGGTGCTATCCTTAATGCTCCTGTAAGTTGGAGCTAACTCTACCCCGCCGCTGTAGCCTACTACAGTCCTACGTATCCCTGATACTTGACCATACGACTCCTGCGGCCCCCAAAATCACCCCAACGCAAAAACACAGACCTTGTTCGTCACCGATAGCTGGGGTGCCGTGGAAATTTCTGGACATTCCTCAGTACCAGTGCCAATGTCGCCTACGGAAAATCCCTCGTTGCTCATACTGTTACTCGCATACAACGAAGGAGACGCGCGAACGTTGCTGCTGTGTGTAACAAACGCGTTGCTCTTCGTGGATAGTGACGAGGTGAAGAGGAGGAGTGATACGAGAAGAGCTACGTTGGTCACGAGCTTAGTGTTCGACGCCTTCATGGTGTTTTATTTTTTTTTGAGAAAGGTTGAAGAAACACGAGGAACAGAAGAACCATCCTCGTCATCCAAAATTATTTTTTGGAAAATCGCGGGATGGGATTACATAGGATGTGAAGAGTGAGGAGTTAATTCCATGAGCTATTCCATGCGAGTTTCGGTAATTTGGCTAAATTATTGTATGTTTTGAAAATCAGAGCAGAATAGCCGCCATAACTTAAATTTTTATTTTTGAAAAGTATTTTAATTAATACATTGCATGAATATATCACTCAATCACAGGCTGATCAAGCAGGAAACTACCAAAAAGCAAATGAACGGTACTGCGGGAGCATCATATATTTGTTTAGGCCCTTTGTATTCAGATATGAAACATGTCCCAGTCCAACCTATTACGAAAGAATGGAGTGTCCCGATCATCCACTGTGAGAGGGATAGTAGAAAGAAAAATTACAGTTAACACAATCTTCTTCCATTTCTTCCTCTTTTCTTCCTCTTTTCTTCCTCTTCGTCCATAATCATTTTGAGTACCGAATCAGAATTTGAATCTGAAGTATAACTGACAGTAAGAGCATAATATGAAATTTGTACGATGTAATAGCGATGAACTAACATATAACATTAAAAAGTAAACATATCATTGGAGGTTTTCCTGTGCTGCTTTTCTCCGACTGATAAATCCCTTTTTTCGATTTGTCCCTAAATTTTTACCTTTAGTTTTCAAGGTCGGCCTTCTTGTCGGCAAGCAACTCATCTTTCAATTCATTTACCTGAAGATCCATTTTACATGAGTTGCTTGGCGACAAGGCCGGTTTCGGAACCTAACATTTAAGAGCAAAACGAAAAAGGATTTTATCAATCGGGATACATTGTTGTTTGGAGGCCTGGATCCAATTTTGACATGCACGCTGATAACATAATTCCGAGCCTGACCTTTAGATCTAAGCTCATACATTGTATTAAACTATATGAAGCAAGGAATAATTTTCCCAGAGACCTCTTACTAATATTTCTATAAATACATCACGGGTAAAAATTTGGAAGGGATAAGAGATGAAGAACCCGGTGACGTCAATAGTTACAACTTCAATCTATCTAGTGAAAATATCGCGAGCAACCCCACGCGAAAATAACGTTACAAATCTCTACAAGTGCTAAATAGAACTCAAAGTTTTTAAACCTGACGGATGAAAATGTCAGAGGCTCGACAGTGTTAATTAACAAATTAAAGGTATTTTGACCATGCTGGAAGCATATATTTCTTGTACGACTCGTTGTCCCCTGCTTTCTTACAAGCGGTTGCGATCGTGACTTGCAAACTTTTTTCAACATTTTTATTATGTGCTTGTGTCGTAGCTTTTATGCTTTTATGAAATTTATGGTTGAGAGGCAATAACATACGCCTAGCCTTTGGACGATCAACCAATAAATCATGTGATCTTTCCTTCAATTGAAGAAATCCTACTCGAGACTGCAAAACTTTAGCACGAACAAAATCAAAGATATCCGAGATTCCTTCACGTGTCCCTTCAACAATAAGGGACATGATCCAATCGAAATCCGATATATTGAACTCCGCCAGAAACTCGTTTAATGCCTCTTTACTTATGTTAATCTTATTCGTCCAACAGCAATTACGTTCAAGTTTCTCAAACCTTTCATTTCGTGAAGCAATACAAGATTCATCTTCACAAACTTGTGGTATCGAACTGTTTGAAACTTGATAATTAGACCCAATCATTATTTTCTTATTTGCATAAGGATTTTCTGTTCCAGACCTCATCACCGATGGACGACCACCACCTGGAGAAAATGAGGGTCGCATACACGAATGTCTTGGTGAAGTATTTGGCGCTGGCCAATCGTAAGGATCCGAGCTTTCGTCGTCGCTAATATCCGAATCATTTATAACATAATCAACAACTTCCTCTTGACTAACATCGTTAGTGATATCATGATCACTTATTGATGTCGCTTCGTCGATAATTTCCAACTCGAACGCTCTTCGACAAGCATCGTATTTCTCAATTTTTGAAAGAGAAGAGCTTAAATCAAGCGTTAGATGAACCCTTTGAATATGAACGTGAGGAAATGCACTAATATAAGCTGGTGATACTTTATCTAAAACATACCATCCACTATTAACACGGAGGACACGAACGTTTCTTCCAGACAAAGCTCTGTACTTGACTCGAACAATAGTTCCCGGCCATCTTTCGACTGGGATAGAAGATAACAGTGGTAATTGCTTCTCAGCATCGTTTCGGTAACCTTCGCGAGAGACTGCGTCATCACCTTCTCCATTCGTTTTCATACTGACACCGTCGTCTGTTATTTCTGCATCTCCAAATGACTCATTCGGCGACGAAGGCATAATATTTTTTTCTATCACAACAAGATCGTATGCTCTGCGACAAGTTTCCTCATGACCTCCTTCAACGTTCATATGAACCCATCCGTAATGAACTAAAGTTGCGTTTAGTGAGTTACATCGAAAGTGATATGGGGATTTAATTTGTACCTTTGTACCTCACCTTTATGGGTCACCCCGATTTTTCCTTTACATAGACCAGTCAAGATTTTTACGCGATAACCAGTCCAATCGGACTGTGGAAGCGTCGAAAGAAGAACGTCTTCAGTAGAGCTTGATGTCGAAGTCATTGCATCATCATTGACTAAAATTGCTCCTCCAGAAATTGGTTCAATCGGTTCATTGATACTAACAACCTCCTTCGGTTGCTCGTTTGTACCATTCGATACGGCACCCGCTCGCCCGCGCTTTTTCTTCTTTTTCAGCATCGCATGGTCTTGATACCGAACAGGCTTACTTACTGTTCGCCTTGATGATGACGAAGCTACAATGCGGGATAACATATCAAGTGAGGTCCCTTTTCTTGTCTTTTTGACACCATGTTGAGATTTTTCATTCGATTTCCTCTTTAAAGAAGAGGGCTCGTTTTCTTTTTCTTTATGCTTCATTAATTCATTATTACCTTCCTTTAAAAGCGTCAAATCAGCGGCGCGTTTGCTGAATACGCTGTCTTTGCTTTGAATAGTGACCCATCCACTGGCACTTCTTATGACTTTACCTATGAGTTTCTATTCTTTAGTGACAACTTATTTCGACTTTCTTTCTTGCTACCTCAAAAAAAACTTACCCACGACGCCAGAGCTTTTGACAAGAACCTCTGCGCTAATCCATTTTTCGCAAGGTATCGAAGCAAGTGGCCTATAATATTTAGGATTATTATCTTCCGATGTGTTTTCTAACTGATAATCCTCCTCTTCTTCACATGATTGAAGTGCACTTGTCTTCACATCCTCTTCTCTTCCCTCGCTCTCACTGTTCTCTTCACTCGATGACGAAGATTCCTGCTCGTATTGACTCTCGGCAAGGACCATTTGAGTCAAATCATACGACAACGACGGTATTTTTTCGGCGTATTCAAGTATTTTGGCCACACCCACAAATGTCCGATTCTCACTCTCATTTGTATTATCATGAAACACAAAGGAAGGCACATGGTTACCGTTTTCACCATCATTTGCAGATTCGATAATATTTGATTCTTCAAACGACCAGCCCATTTTCACCAGCCTAGGCCACAGCATCTCCCAAAAACTCCGATACTCCTCATCTTTCTTCGGTTTTCGAAGTTGAGATCTGACCTCCTTGCTGTTTAAAAATTGTCGAGTGACCGTACACTTTGGAGATGGCACTGATATCATGTACCCATTGGCGGCATTTCGAGTAGATATCGAAACAGAAGTAGAAATAGAAGATGAAGTAGTAGTATGCGGTATGACAAGATTGGTCATGCGGGCAGTTTTACTGGAGGTCACTTCATCCGAATTATTGTTCCTTAGGACATCATCGCTACCAGTAATAGTCTCGTTCGTGTTATTCATTATTATTATTATTTCTAATCTAACTATTCTTCATTCGTCTTTCGTAGGATGAGATATTCAATATTGGAGAGCAACGAACAATTATCAATGATGAAATAAAGTGTGCTGGTCGACTACAACGGTGAAAGAAAATCCTTATCTGGAATTATTCACAACAACTGTTGCCCTTCGAAAAAATTTGGAGGCGGGGGCGGCGGGGGTAGAAAAAATAGAAAAATAGCTATTTGACATCATGCGCAGTGTTTCTGACGCAGTACGCAGTTACGCAATATGATAAATCATAATCATATACCCGGTATAGTTATTTTATTAACTCTTTTAGCACTGAAAATTCTTACGTACTATATATAGTACTTAAGACTGAAATACGTATAAATGTACGTGAATTCATAAGTCCAAACGAG
>Ga0209092_10004941_pt1 | contig 10900 bp, 2 predicted proteins | sample FraStrMetagenome_FD_187446 | JGI IMG/M metagenome (GOLD analysis project Ga0209092, IMG submission 187446) | Marine eukaryotic phytoplankton communities from Arctic Ocean - Fram Strait ARC3M Metagenome (SPAdes) (version 2) | ecosystem: Environmental > Aquatic > Marine > Oceanic | place: Fram... | reverse complement strand
GCTAATACATCAGAACAAACAAATGTGTATTGTATATTAATAATATTATAGTGTTGTAAATGGCAATGCTTTAAGACAGATAATAGATCCCCAAACTTCACTTTCTTCTCGTGATCAAATTCGAACTTTCTACGTAAGTTAAGTTAAGTTAAGATATGTTATATTTTTACGTGTTACGTATCGCTACATTCTGAGATGGATCCGAGGTCTTCACGTCCCTAGACTTCCTACCTTGATTTCCCGAAGAAAATAGGAACATTTGGTTTATGACCGAGGTCACTCCATGCTTTCCAATGGTACGTTGCCTCCGTCATACTTACCACATATCTTCCACGTGTCAGAAATCTGATACGGTCAAAACAGGCAATACAAGGGTGTCATACAAACAATAGTCAGACAAAGTTTCTCTCCTAAAGCCTTCAATCGCTGCATATTCCATAAAGTCAATTAACTAAAGATTTTTTATGAGCTCACTCCCTTGGGTCCGGTTGCATTTAAAGATCTCCGTCGACGTCTAATTATTGGTGTAATCATTGATGGTTCATACTTGTTTACGAGGTAAGCGATTTTTTCCCTTATCATAATCGGTGTATGGAGGTTGTATGGCGAATGTTGTAATGTTGCCTGTTTTACGCAGTCGTCGAAGTTCATATTTCGTATCATTCCTTCCATCACTAACTTCATTGCAAAAATAGTTCTTGGTCCACATTCCAATTCCTCTTGGCGTCTACATTGACACGTATTCCATGTTAACTTTGCCCTACCTGGAGCAAATGCCATTTCTATTTTTTGAAATAAGTTTCCACTAGTGCTTCCTTGTCCCAAAGAGTCCATACACCAACCTTTCATCCAGCGTTGTCCCAACTTCTGTACTACGCATAAATACCAGTGGCCGGCTCTTGTCTCACCCGAAAATAAAGGAATAAGGTAAACTCCATTTGGTTTATTATCATTTAAGGCCCTTGATCCAAACATTCTTGCAAAATCAGACCATGATTGTGTCGGTCTACCTGTCGTGATTTGGTTGGAAGCTTCGGCAGTTGCTATGTGTAGATTGGGAACTTTGTAAGAGCGTAGTACCTCTATTGCTTTCATCATTTCATCACCTGACAAGCATATGTGTGGCCTTATTATATTTGATGCGAAACACTTTAATTTTTCTTTATTTTGTAGTTTTAATATAGGTGCATTTTCAACCTGAGCCTCGTCCTTGTGAATCCTTATTTGTTGCACTGTTGATTTATCTTTTTGTAATGTTGACGTTGTGAAAGATGGATTTGGGTCCTCTATGATCAAAGATTCATCTGAGGATATCGATATATGATCTGACGAAGCTTGCTGCTGATTGATCGAGATGCTATCATTGTCTCCCAATGCTGATGGTCCTATATGATACACCTTATCAGAATTCGTTGATTCGCCTATAACCCTACACTCTGCCTTTTCAAGTTGCGATTTGTGAATTTTCCGTGGATTGCCTGTATTGCCTTTGCAAGGAATATTGTTGTCATTAATTAGAAGTCTGATTTTAGTTTCCGCTTCTCGGTTGAGAGTGAAATCAGATTCCTTGCCGGCTAAGGTTTTATCCAAAATTGAAATCGATCTTTGTATCATATTTGATTCCGTTACGGTGAAATTGTTGGATGCTTTTTTGATGGAGGTACAAATAACATTACATATCAACTTGAATCTGTCCTGAATTCGTGTTTTCGTGATTGGTATGATATTTTCATTAGATGAAGCTTGGGAATGCTTGTTGAGAATATAAGCAAATTCTTTGTATTTATATCGCAGGTGGAGTTGATTCTTCCTTGTAAAATCAAATAATTCTTTTTCGGTTTCATCCTTGTTTGTAGCCTCTATATCGGAGAGAAGTTGTCGACTCTGCCTGAGTGTAGTCATAAATCGTCCACACCGTTGGCATTGTTTTATTGTAGTTTTGATCTTATTTGTTGAAAACGTACTATGACCATACCAAGATTTGTAGTTATCGTTGCATGTTATACCGGTGCATACTTTCAAATCTACTTCCTTTCTTGCAATTGGAGCGTTCCTGATACGTTTGTTTGGTTCTTGCACAATATTCGAATCTGTTGTGTCAAATTTTCTTTTGGCTCTGGTGAGTGTCAAAATACTCTTAGGGTTCGAATCCTCTTTCAGCTTTTTGAAGGAATTCAAATCTATTTTAAATTCCTTTCTCCATTTTTTCTCTAATTCCTTTCCTGAAGAATTTATGATCCTGTGAAGTCCTATTGCTCTCCCCATTATGAGAGTTTTTATCTCTCTCCAGGAATGTTTCAAATTATTTGATATACTTGTTCTTGTCTCATCATGTGGGATGAAATTAACAATCTTCGAACAAAAAGAAGACATGATGTTATCAATGACTGTGGGCATTAAACCCAACCAAGGACAATCCGCTACTCCTATATTTTCGTCCATTACAGGAGCGCCTTGCGTATGTGGATACAGACCAAAAATTTCTCCGCAAAAGTTGAATTGTTTGGATTTTAGTGCTTCCTCTATCGAACTCAATTTTTCTCTTTGAAGTATACTCGAAATGGATATATATCTTGCATTAGCGATTATTGCTACTGGAGATAATCTCCCTGTGTTTGTATGCTGTAAATCCATAAATGCTTTTTCGATTTCTTTAATGCATTGGATGACATTATAACCATTAGTTGCTTTGGCTAGAAGTGTAAAAAAAATTTGAAATTTCAATTCAATCAGATTGGAAACTCTAAATCTAAATTCTTGGATGTTCTTTTCCTTGCAGGATAATAGTATATGGTTTCTATTTCCTTTTTCAGCATTTTGGAGATTTCGTGAGCACCACAAACAACCGCTTAGAATCTCTATGACCTTAGACGTGGTCGAATTGTCTATTTCCTTGCATATTGAAGATCCGGGTGGAAATTGTGTTTTGAATTTGGCCTTACTACAAGCCCTATATACTTCTGATTTATATAAACGCCTTGTATGCGTACTGCTTAATCCTAGTAGCGATCTGAACCATCCCTTATATAAATTCAAAACTTCCCATGACGTGGTTGTATGGTGGAGAATCCTCCACAAAAGGCCTTGAGTTTTTCTTAGACGAAGCTTACGAACTTTAAGCTGGGAGAATTGTTCATGACAGAAATCACTGATATGTCTGTCAATGTTGATTCCATCACATGTCAAGAAGAAACGAAGGAATGAGGGTGGTCGATTGAAAGAAAACGGTGCGTGTTCAAATTGTTTAGCATAATCAGCACATTTATCTGCAAAGTGATTTGCACTCAACATCGCCAGGTTCGGAATTAGAGTCTTATATCGAGCCGGTGCCTTTATTTTTGTTCCTGATTGATCCAGCTGATGAGAGTTTACCTTCAAAATTGGGGTCATTCTCTCAGTATCAAAGTAATTTTCTTCCCACCCTGTAATTTCCATGTTCTCATTCATTTGGCTGACTGGGGTGGTCCATGATTTTGCTATATTGAGAAATCTAACATTTCTTTTCAATAATTTATCGTAGATAATTGTCATAGCTGGGGAATTTAGGGAGCTGTTCCTTATATTTTTGCGTGCAAGGAGGAGATGTCTCATTGTACCGCAGAGAAACTTTCCTACACCGCCTGCGATCGACCGAATGTAGTTTCTGTCATTATCGTTTGATTCTAGGTCTCTTATTCTCAACATCTGTTCCCTGATAGCCTTACTATCCGAAATGGTAATGCGAGGCATCGAAGATAGTGCCATCTCTGCCATCAATAAGGCGTTAAATTCTCCGTGCGCTATGTCCGTCTTACAAGATCCGAAGTTCTGAGGTAAGATAGAATTCCTACTGAATAGCGGAAGCACCGGTCTATCAGTCCATTGCAACGTTTCCAAACATTCACCTTCTCTTATGTCCAAGGTACAAAATACGAAACTAGAACTCGTTTTCCTGTGATGGCCCTTTTCGAAGTGTGCGCCATCGGTTGCAATAAGTATCGGGCTATTCGATTCCATCACAAATTTCAACATTCTACCCTCCCAACTATAAAGATTATAGTCCAGTTCATCCGAATTTGCTCTTGTTCGAACATTGATTTTCCACGAAATGCTAGAAACTTTGATAAGGTGAGATTTCTGGTTCGTTATACAATCAATACTGTCTGAAAAACGTTTTTCTGTAACACTGTTCAAGTTCTTAAACTTCCAATGTCCCTGTTGACAGGGGATTGATTCCATGGATTGTTGATGAGCATTATTCCATTCCCAAAAGGAGAAAAAAGAAAGTAAGTCATGACAATTGTTTGCCTTAATCTTTGAATGCGCAGATATTAAACTTGGCACCGAAATCCTAAAAGGTTTAGCGGTTTCTAGGATTTGAGTCGATTGCTTCCAATGATTCGCCTGCAGAAGTCTAAGTATTGAATGGATTGGTCCTCCATGCATAAGTTGCGTATTTTTTTCCTTACCCAGACCTATTCCTACATTGCAGGGGTCTTTATATTCCGCTCGAGTTATTGGTAAGAACAATTTATTTGACGTATTTATTTCTGCCAAAACATCATTAATAACTTTGTCCTCTGTACTTCGAATGTATAGACCATATCTTGCCAATTTGGCGATTGCCTCTCTTGCATGGTTTTTGGTTTGGAATAAAGAGCTGATAGAATAATTCTCCAACGCGCTAATTCTGGTTCGAAATGAGTGTGAATCAAGGGTGACGTTATTGCTAATAATTTCGAATTCCCGTGCAACAGCTATCAAGTCCAATTCCATTGTAGATATTAATCCCAGCCCTCCCAAGTTTTCCGGTAAGAACATTCGTATCTTCGTATCCGATTTGCTTAAACCATTCGCTTTTAGACAGAAGGCCGCTGCATATTTATCGAATTCTAACAATTCTTTGCTTGGAAAATTAATTTGGACAGGAACAAAGGTGGGCATGGTGCCTATGAGCATGTTAAAACATTTTCTTTGAGCACGGATGTGCATTTTATAAATGTTCAACTTATTTAATTTTCCTTTCATTTTCTCAATTGTACTCCTCCATGCTGTAGACGTGTCAGCACTTAGAGTACTCGACAGTCCGAGATGCTTATGTGCCTCTGCACAGATGATTTTATTCCAATGTGCTTGTTTCTCGTCATCTAGGTTGAAAAAGTTGGAAATGTGATAAAAATTCTGCAACTCCGAATGTGTCATATGTATCTTAAAAGGGATCTGCTCCTGGATGGGGGAGTCATCCACAAAACTCCAAGCTGTGCTCCACACTTTCTCCATACGCAGGGCCAGCTTAGCTGAAATGTTAAAGAACTGCACCTCACATTTTGCCGACTTTCTACCGATTTTAGTGACCATACTTATGTCACCTGATAGCTGAGTATAATATTTTACTAAACTTAACAAATCTTCCTCATTTCTCAAAGAAATATATTTGCTATTATCATCACTATACCCAATTTTACATAAATATAGTTGCCCATCTTTCTTATTGATTGAATTGAATTTATATTTCTCTTGGTTGCATGTGTGATTTCTCTTCAAAATTTCCTTGATTTCATCTGAAATATGTCCCCAAACATCGTGCTTGAATTTAATGACCAAGTTACTAACTGTCGGGCTGTCAGGGTTGCCCTGTTCCAGCCCGCAGATGAATCGTGCATATGTTACTCCCTTTGCAGTGATGATTTCTACTGTTTTTGACTCCATCGCACTGGCCTTTATTTCGATAAACCCTTGATTTGGGAATCCATTTACACGCATCGCCGCTAGGAGCACCTCCACGGGGATCCGGTCGAAGAATTTTTCTTCGTCCTCGTCTATCTGAACTGCGGGCATGCAACCTTCCAAGCAATCCTCCCTAAAACTCAACTCCGTAGTTACCAAATTCGCACAGCCTTTGCCTTTTTGATAGGCCGTAAGGCCCTTATGTAGAATGCCAGCCTTTTCTATAGCTGCAGAGGAGTACGACGTCACAATACCCATGATGAAACAGTACAAATCATGGCACAACGAAATAGGGCGGTATTCGTTGTGCCTACCCGGTTTTGGTATGGGAAATCGGGCCATCTTTTTTAACGCCGGGGGTATATAGCGCATAATTAAGATGAGTTTAACTATTTTAAGCAGAAGTTGTCTCCATTTTGGTGCAAACCTTCCCAAAACTGCTAGCTGGAAACCTTCGAAACGTGCTTTGGTCGGAATTGATGATATAGCCTTCCATAATTTCTTTTCAAGATTTTCTTCTTCTGATACTGTGCCTGCACTATCTACCATATAAAAAGGATAGTTAAAATGAATATTGTCCTTAGTGGGTTCCCTGAACAAATTCGCCACATGCTTCCCATGAGCTTTAATAAAAGCTCTTTTGATTTTTCGTGGGAGCTTATCACCATTTTGTATCAAGGAAGAAATATCTTTCATAGATACAACGCGATCGGGATTTAACTTGATTCCCCGATTTCCCAATCTGCCTATTGAAGTGATCTTTGCAAAAGCACATACTTCCTGAGCCGCCGAATTTGCCATCCAGTTGCCGTGAAAGGCACTGGTGGCCCTCAATTCCTCAAGTTCATCAATGCATGTTCTAAATTCCTGGATTGATGGATCCCAAATCGATGTGTGGGTTGCAGGTGCTTGTCTACTAGTGAAGGAGACCTTATCAGTAAAGCTACCAATCTTGTTGCTTTCCAAAAAATAATCAAGAGTTGTTCTTCGATAATACACCTGCAATTTTAAAATCTGGGTACACAATTTCTGAATATCAGCCTGGGCCTTTTCGAGGCCTTCCTCTATCATTTTATATTGATGAGATATTTTCAGATCAAAGTCTTCAATATCTAACTCCGTGATATGCTTCTTCCAGTCATGGATTCTCTCGGTAAGAAACGCCGAAGATCCACCTGATGGATTTTTCGAGTCAAACCCCTGTTTACATCCTGAAGAGGCTAGCCAAAAGTTTAAGAGCCGAGTAATGTTATCTGGTATATCAGGTAGATTATTGCCGGTCGTTGGGTTCCTGTCATCATTCTTAGACCTGGAGGATTGATTCACTTTTTTCTCATTTTCATACTGAATCGCAGATATGTGAGATGTCCGCTCCGAAACCTCATTCTCATATACCTCAACCACTTCCCTCGCCCGTTTGGTGATAAGGTCGTCCTTTGGAAGACATCTCCACTGATTCCAAAAAGAATCTTGATTCAAAGATAATGAATCTATAGACTCATATTTATTACGAATTCGAAATTCCTTCATCCAATATATGCTCTTGGTAATAGATTTTAGCTTCGCCTCTACCATAACTTTAAGATATCGAAGTTTGGTTGGTACAGGTAAATTATTGAATGCCTTAAATCCTTTCCTAGTCCTCAGCCGTCCTCTAGTTGTACCCGCTGAGTCATTGTTGCTTACTTCATTGACCAGCTCTTGATCTTTCATTACCAATTTAACTGCGTCGTTGAAACCGTTTAATATATACGATAATTCCATTGCATGTTCATCGGTAATTTGAACCAACTTATTTGTAGGACCATCTGAAGCTTGTGAAATGCCATGATCCCATAAACTCTTGAATAAATAATCTGCTCTTTCATCTAACCCATCCAAATACTCTTTGGTGATATATGAATCGTTGTTGGTTTTTTTCTGTATTTCTTTAAAAAGCGCTAGTTGATCCTTAAATTTCTCGCAATTCTTGAATTGAGAATGATCAAAATCCATATCTTTGCCCCTTATTCCTGTCTGCCGGAGCTTTATTGAAAATAATTTACTATAATCAAATTTATCTTTGGTCTGGCCAAAACAATTGTTGTTTTGTCCAGGTCTAGATATGGAACAAGTAATCAAGGAATGATCAGAAGGAAAGTAGTTTGCACCCTTGTCCCTTTGAATCTTAGCTCCTCCACATATATGTCCGAATTTCTCGTCCGAAGGAAAAAATATGTGATCAATCCCTCGAGCTCCCTCATGCCCGAATCTTGTCACATAGGGTATGCTTGGATTTAGTTTTCTTACGATGGATTCATGCGAGTCACTCATGCCCATAAGGGCTCCTTCTTCGGTAGGAAGACGCCTGTAGGTTCCTAAATTATCCCTATCCAGATCACTAACCGTCTCTTGAAAATCCCCAAGTACGATAGTCACCATGTCTGGATGAGTTTTTTTCCACTTGGAGAGCAATTTCTGAATAAGATTATTCGTCACCTTCATGGTAGGATGTGTTTCATTTTCCGAAAAGTGTACATTCTTTGGGTCTTTCGAAGGAGCGTACACCGAGATTATGCCCACCTGAAGTTTATCACCTAAATTAAAACCGATAGATGTTATCCTACCATATTGAAAACTTTGGAATGGTAAGAAAACTTTCCCGCCCCATTTCCAGGAATCAAAAAGTATTATTTGATATGGGGTTTCATAACATTCAATCCGGGCAGATTGAAGTTCCAATTTCTGAAATGCCTTCCACGATTCCGTAACTTTATGGGAGCTGGCATACGGCTCCTGGATGGCTAGGAAACTTAACTTTTCTTTAATCAGGAGTTCACCAGCCGTAACATGGTCATACTTATTACGCACATTAAAAGAGCCAATGATGTCCATGTTATGTTTTTCTAAAACTTCCCTCGGTTCAGGATTAGGTAACTGGACATTCTCTCCCAAAAGATTGGAAATTTCTTCTTCGTCCAAAAAGGAAATTACCGGGGGCGGTGGCGATTGCATTGTTACTTCCGCATCTATGGTTAATGTTGTATCCTGATTATCGCAAAGGTCGTCGTCCCTTGTCCCAAAAGAGTCGCCGGAACAGATAGAGGTCAATTGTGAGTCCTCATCCGAAGAAGAGTACGAATTTAAAGTCGAAGAAGATAAGTTGCCCGAGCTGATATCCATATCCGAACCAGAACAATACGATTTGCACTCATGAAAGTTAGCCCGTGATAACCGAAAGGATTTATCAGAGGACGCAGATTTCAAATTATTTTCTTCTGTATCGTTTAGTATCGAGATCCCCGAGAGTGTGAATGCATTGCCTAGGTTGGAAATTGCTTCATAGTCTTGAGAAGTGGTGGCCTGCGAAGTATCTGCTGTATCAGGGGAGAAAAGGTCCTCATAGTAATTCCTGGCCTCCATATTGTGATATTCGAACGGATATTCCAGAATACTATCCGACTAGTAAGAAAGAAAAATAGATATGAAAATCAAAGGCAAATTAACTTTTTTGTCTCTTAAAGGTCGTTTCCCAAATGGAGTCGTCGGAATTAATTGTGGAGCAGTCGTCGTCGGATAATTCCGAATCAAACTTCAATTTCAAGCCAATGAATTTGGAAGAGTTCCTATTTTGTTGATTGAGATATGAGGTAAAAGTGGTATTTACGCTTGAAGAAGATTTGCTCAATACCTTCGAATCCGATTGAATCAAAGGACAAGTTTGTATAGGAATCTCTTTTACCACGTATGACTTTGTTTCCGTGATTGGTACAGATTCGGTTTTAATCCTGCACTGAAAAGGAGAAAAGTTTGTTGTTGAAAGAAGAAAGTTTTGGAGGGAGTGTCGGACTACCAATTTTTGAATCCAGTTACGGAGAAATATAATTCTTCTCTGGCCCGCAATCGAAGCCTTGCCTGAGATATCAGATATTTGACAACTGCAGAGAAGTTTTTGATGAATATTTATTATTACAGAATTCTGAGAAAAGGGAAGTCGTAATGAACCACCGTACACCAAAGTTTTGCAAATTTCAATAAATTGTTGGCACGACCTAATTCTCGCTTCTAAGATCTTTGGTTCAAATTGTTTTCCAAATATAATTGGGATTTTGGGGAATAAAGTGCTCTCACCAACTTCTGACCAAACGGAGGGAAAGTACGTCGCAATATATGCGTAGATATTGTTCCACGTAATATTTATTTCTCGTTGAAGCCTGGATAAAGCACTTAAACCTGATGCCGTGGTTGTATTTGATTGTCCAAAAGAAAGATGGGCGTGAACAAGGCTATTTAAGTTACAAATCACGTATGCGTTGTCCTGTAGTAAATCTAGTTGCTGTCTAACACTCAACGAATTAATCTTAACTTTGTCTAATTCCTGATGTAGCCACATAGAGATGTCAAAGATATGTAGGTAATCGAATTAAGTGCAGGTACAGAACGCGTAGTCAGCAGAGGTGATATTCCTATATATTCGGAAAAGATGACGTCCTAAGAGAAGTAGGAATTGTCCCGAATTGGAAGGTACTATATCAATGACGTCACGTAGATCTAGCGAACAATAATATCCAACCCAATAATAAAATCTCTAATGACGTTGTTTTGGACCAATCGCTGTTGCACAATTTGAATCAAAATTTTCGGAACTTTCGGGCGTAGTTAAAATTTCGAAATGTGAGAATAGCGAAATTGAACCGTAATACTTAGGGACTTTTTTATGTTGGATGTAAACTAGATAGGATAATCCAGAATTTGAAATCCCCAAAATTCTAAGAAAAAAGCTTGAGTCCCGAGGCTGGGGAAAAACTATGAGCACCGGCGATGGCGGTCTTGTGGAATATCAGACCCGAATCTAAATGATCCGGAATTCACACGAAGAAACTGATAAGCTCTAACGGTAGCTTAACTTCTTCCGATATAGATAGATCCCAGAGATTAAGGATTAGGCCAGTATTACGTTCTAAGAATTGAAGACGCGTAAGTCTTGAGGGTCTAGAACCAAAACTAGGAAAAATCTCTTTAGAAAGTTGCTAAACAGGCCAATTTTCAAGAGAATAGGTTCGATGGAGCTCCTAAATGTGCCGAACACAACGGTATAATGAAGTTGAATTGAATCGATCGAGAAGCTTCAAAAATTGATAAAGACGGCAAATTCCCATGGAGAGGGGCTGTTCACCAAGTTACGTATTTTTTTTCAAAAGAGCAATACGAAGGT
>Ga0209092_10004938_pt1 | contig 10905 bp, 17 predicted proteins | sample FraStrMetagenome_FD_187446 | JGI IMG/M metagenome (GOLD analysis project Ga0209092, IMG submission 187446) | Marine eukaryotic phytoplankton communities from Arctic Ocean - Fram Strait ARC3M Metagenome (SPAdes) (version 2) | ecosystem: Environmental > Aquatic > Marine > Oceanic | place: Fram... | reverse complement strand
AACATCACAACGCTCATTTCAAAAAATTTTAGTTCAGACAAATTTGAACATCTCATTGACAGTGTTGTGAATTGTAAAGAAGAGTCAATTGAACTTGAACAAGTAAGGGGCCAAAAACTAATGTTATTCCAGTTGAGAAACAACCTTATCAAATCTCGCAAAATTTGTCAGGATTTCACATTAAAACCGTTCGGCTCTATCTAGAAATAAACAAAACTACTAGAACAGCAGCATAATTTCTAATTTTTACACTATCATGCGATTAATCAGGGCCGTCGCAAGGTCTGAAAGTTTGGGGGTACTGGGTAGAAATCAAGAATATAATAAAGATTCAAGGAGAACTCATAAAAACTTTAGCAATTTTATTTTATTTCAAACAATTCCAAAAATACTCTTATGACTTCCATGAAAGATTATTTTTTGCAATTCTTGACTTTGATGAAAAAGTTAAACACGATAGGATCTTGATATTTTGTTTTCCTTGTCAATAGTAATTGTACTATCATACTCAGAAACGCAAATTATTGAAATTGGTTCTTGTGTAGGTTCGTTAAAGTTGCAACCAAATTTGTAATTTGCTAAAATTGAAAAAAAAATAATTAGTTAAATTTTTTTGTGAAAAAAACAGTCTGCTCTTACCAATTAATGGCACTGGGTGGAATTGTTCATTGAACGCTTCAGAATTTACTGTCAGGTCAAAAGTAAAAATAGTGTGCACCTTTGTCCAATCATCCAAAGTCATTGCACAAGAAAAACCTGTTCCAATACTGTAGACGTTTGAAAAAGAAAAACATACAATATTTTTTATACAAAATTTTGTGTCTTTATATTTTTAGAATACTATGTACCTTCCGGCTCGTTGGAGGAAAGAAAAATAGCGATGTTTGTCCTCGTCTCTTGTAGCTAAAATTCTATCAACTGAATTTGTGATTGCTCCGTTGCATTCGATAAAACAGTCCAGAATGAAGATATCGTCATCTTTTTCTACACCTACATTGTATTGATTTTCAAATTCATTCGGCATTACTGAAAAAGAAATATCCATTTTACTTCATCATCTAAAAATTCAGGGGGGGATTTTAGTAATGGGTGGGGATAAAAATGTGCAAATGTTGTAAAGATAGGGTTAACTGATCTGCACCCCCCCAGCTGCAACGGCACTGACATAAACCGGTGGTGTTATATTACTAGAGATAGAGCCATTAGCTGAGGAAGTTGTAAACTTTGCTTGTAAACTCAAAATAGAAACCCTGTCAGTCACTCATCGTTTCCCCCTTGGTGCGAATAAAGTTAACTGATATCCCAAAACAACAAAATGCAAGGTAAGCAAAATAATTTCTCAATTTACTTATTAAAAATTGATGCAAAGTTGTTGAATGCCGCACGACTTTTCTTCTATCAAATGAAGGCTTTGAAAAAATGCCGTTCAAAGCAGAGGCCGCCCGCTGCGCCGCAGGGCCGCCGCCCGCCGCTGCAGCATTCAACAACTACGTCGAGCATAAATAACAAAACCATAGCAAATTTTTGTGTGAAAAAAGACTCACAATATTTAATTTTAATTTTTTAGGAATAGTGATTTTTTTTTTCGCAATTCTACCAGCCATTGCAAATGGTATCAATTCTACTGACGATACCTGTGAAAACAACATCATATGGTACAAAAAGAGATATGAATTAATTGTGACAATCAACGTTGTAAGTTTTGTCATTTTCTTAATAATAATGTTTTTAAAAAATGTTCCAAACAGACCATTTCCAAATGAAATATAAATCAATGTATAAAAAAATCCATAATTGATTTTTGTTTTTTTGTTTTAGATAACAGCTTTGATAATTGGATGTTTGATGTTCTGCTTTCTTGCCAAAAAATGTGGATGTTTAGAGGGACAATCTTCAACAGTTGTTCGAAATCCTTTTTTTCGTCCTTTTTACCTTTGTCATGGTTGCTTTGCTGCCAACATCCCTAGGTAAAAAGGACAAAAAAAGGGATTTTATGATCTAAAAAAAATAAAAAAAATTACCAGGTAGTGGGATTTCTTGTTGATCTCTTGTGTTTCTTCCATATAACGCGTCAAACAATCGTCTAAAATTGAAATATGGTCTTTCTACCTCTGGTTCATTAATGTGAATTTGCGGCCACATTGTAGTTTGATGTCGAGGCATCTCTTGCTTAATTTTGTTCCACCGTCTTTGATAGGTCATGTGAGAAGTGCTGTATTTTCCATTGTGGATATCAGTACTTTGGAACATGAAAAAACACCGAGCCGGAGTATCACCTAAATGAACGTTCATAAAAGATGTCCAATTTTTGGGTAGGTAGGTACTAAGGTACCTACCTTAGTAGGTACTACAATCTATCTATGTAGTACCAAATCGGACATCGTTTATGGAAGTTAAGAAGTTAATTTAGGTGATACTCGGGCTAAATGAACGTTCATAAACGATGTCCGATTTTTGGGGTAGGTATGTATTAAATAGATAAGATATAGTAGATAGTGTATAGTACAAATGAAGGTAGGTATCACCAAAAATCCAACATCCTTTACCACTAAATAGGTTGTAGCTTTCAAAATTCGTTGTCCCCGTTGGGACACTTGGGGACCATTCATATATTACGTCAGCACTTTTATGGTGGGGGTCAGAAAATGCCTATTTTTGCTTATTCTTAGTACTAAAAACAGCATCTGCTTTTGTTGAATTTACTTATTCAAAGCCAATTAAAGAATGCATCAGCCGCGCCCCCGCCAAAATCCCAAAAACATGTTGAGGTAACATATGAATCATACTTTAGAATTGTAACCACCAGCCTCTTAAAAGCTAAAACGGCTACTTCCTTTGGTAAATGCTTCATGAAGTTTTCAAAAACACTTGGGGCCAAATCACCAATAGGCATGTGTAATTTGACGTCATCTATTTGAATTTTGTATTCTTTGCTTGAATCATATGAGTCAATGATTTTTCTCTCAATGTTTCGAGTGAAGGTTACCTTAACCTCAATTCCAGGGTTGTTCACAAATTACGTTAGCACTTTAGGTTGGTTAGTTTGTGAGCCAAATGCTAACTTAGTAAGTAGACACTATTTGGTCAAAAAACTGCAAAATTGTGCTAACATAATTTGTGAATGGCCCCTAACCTCAATTCCAGGCGGAATACCACACATTAATGTCTTCAAATCAGTGTACACATAACCCACAAAACGAACACTTTTTTGTGGATATGTACCGTCTGATACGTTCTGGAATATCTTCAATCTCTCTCTAAAGCTAGGTGAATTTTGTGTGTTTGGCATTAACATGTCTTAGGGGCAATTGATATATTACGTGTGATGAACTTGTAGCGGGGAAAATGCCAATTTTTGCTTAATATTAGTACTAAAAATATGCATATGGATGGGGGGGGGGTCCAAAAATCCCAAAAATGTTATTACGTAATCTATCAATTGTGCCTTCATATACGTATCCACAAGCGTGTTGGCTCCTTCGTTCATCACCGCTCAGTGTTACTAATTTAACTATAGAACTTTTGATATAGTGGAAGTCTGTAGATGAATTGACAGGCGTGTTGTTTAGCAGAATTTGTGATGTTGACCATAGCAAATCTAAGGGACCATTCATATATTACGTTAGCACTTGTAGGGGGTGATGAATGGGGGGGGGGTCAGAAAATGCAAATTTTTGCTAATTCTTAGTTCTAAAAACTTGCTGACAAAGGCGGGGGTGGGGTCAAAACGTAATATATCAATGGTCCCTAGAAAATTGTTTCCTATTGCCACATTTTTTCCTGTTGCTGGTTGTTGGCCATCTTTATCTAAAAGTCTCACTACAACTGACATAATCAATTTGTCCGGTCGATACACAGAAGATCCCCTTAGAGGAGGCATAATGAATTCGACTTTTGGGCAATTCATATATGATGTTTTTTGGACGTCTTTAGTCTCACTCAATTAAAGGGTAACATTTACTTATGTAGTCAAATAAAGATGCAACTTGACATACATAAGGGGTTGTTCACAAATTACGTTAGTAAAACTGCAAAATTGTGCTAACGTAATATGTGAACGACCTAAGTACATAAAAATCTCACGACGTCATATATGAATTTTCCCTGGTCCTAATGGACTTATTGATGCACTTGGTGAATACACTTGGTATTCTGTTTTAACAAATCTTGAATCATAGTGGCCTTTGCTAAAGAAGGATTGCCGAGGGACAAAACCAGGTAAAACCCCTGCTTCAACTTGCATTGGTTCACCCATTTTGTATCACTCAAATTTACACTTTGGTGAATTGTTTATTTAACGTTGAATTGATATTTTTTGACTTTCTTTTTTGACAATTGTTCAATATGACTTGAAGTTGATTTTGCTTTTTTTTTCAAAGGTTCATCTACATCTGAATCTTTTTCTTCAATATTGGATTCTTTTTCAATTTTGTCTTCTTTTTCTAACAAACTTTCAACTTGAACAAAGCTTGAACAGCTACTTTCCGATTCCGATTCCGATTCCGATTCCTCCTCTGCTTCGTCGTCCTCTTGTCCTCCCCCGCTTTGAAAGATGGCTAAAACAAATTTTCCATATACATTCTTAACATATTAAATATAAAGTAATGAAATATTAACTCACCTGTAGTGACAATTCTTTTTTGAGCCAAAGTGTCGTCTTTTGGATCTGTTATTTTTGATACTAGCAACGGATTGGTACTAGTGTCAGCTGGGCCTATTAGCGGGGAGTCCACCACACAATCTTGGGCTTTTGGTATATGGGTATTAAAATTTGTTGGCAAAAAACAGTTTCTGTTCGTATTTCTGGTCTGCCAATCGCCTCTAAAATACCCATTACTACACATTATAATTTTTAAATTCCTGCATGAGTGCTACTGCACGCAGTCAAGCAGGATGTACTATTCAGACAAAGCGAAAAAAATCTCTACCAATCAGGTACATGTAGTGAGCGGGCACGCTTCTTTGGCATTGATGTGTTGACTTTAACCCGTTTGCTTAGTTAAAACTGATGCATGGCTGATGTTCTATGCTTGGGTTGCGGCAGACAGCGGTGATAAAGCCGCCCAGGGCCGCCGCAGAAACATTGGCCTCGTCTACACAATTGGCAAACTAACATGAGGCATCCATAAATTGTATTTCTTTGGGCTTCGACAAGTAGTTCAATTCCAAACAAATTTATTTTCTTTTGTGTTCAGTTGTATACGTATCAATTACGTATTTTGAACAAACTATAGATATTGGCTTTCATAACTTTCATACTTTGGAAAACAAAGGAACAATTCAAAGCTGATCATTACATCATTGACAATGAAATTATCAATTGAAAATATGTTTTTGTGTAGCAATTGAAGTTCCCTTTTTCTAAAAATATAGTCAAATGCCTTTCCTTGCATGCAACTACATAGTCAAACTGATATTTATTAATTTTTAAACATTTAAATATTAAACATATAGTATATAGTTAAATTTAGTACAGCAAATAAACATAAAATTTTGGACAATAATAACTCTCTGCATACAACGCCATCTTATATTAAACTAAGATGACGTAACTTTGGGCAAGTATCAAGGCTCAAATAAAAAAGTAAACAATTGCGTAGAAACTTGATTCTTGCCTCAAGTTACTTCATGCATCTTAGTTTAATAAAAGATGGCGTTGTATCAAAAGAGTTATTATTTTCAAAAAAAAATTTCATGTTGATTTGCACTACTAAATTGAAACTTTAAACTCTAGGTTTAATATTCAAATGTTGAAAAAAAAAATTAATACATGAGAGTTTCACTATGTTGGTTAGGAAATCAACTACTTGTGGAAACTCAAAGAAAGACAATTCATTCATGCCCCCATGTTAGTTTTCCAATTTCTTACAGCCGCAGAGCCGGCGGCTACATACCATCTCTGCACGCCGCTCCGCCGCCGATGCATCATCTGCTCTTTTATTTTCGCTGTCTCGCCGCTGAAGACTGACTAGTATAGTGCTCACCCTACGCGCACTGCGCTACTGCATTGTCTCTAGACAGTACATCAGCCACCTAAGAGTTGTCGACGCAAATTCACGCAAACCACTGACTACAAGCTGCAGACATGCCGCCGCCGTGGTGGACGGCAGAGGCGGCGGCAGCGGCGGCGGCGGCAGCGGCGGCGGCGGCAGCGGCGGCAGCGGCGGCGGCAGCGGCGGCAGAGGCGGCAGCAGCGGCGGCAGCGTCAGAGGCGGCGGCGGCGGCGGGCCTATGCTTGTGCAAAAATGAAAGTTTTTGCAAATGCCCGCCGCGATGAATTTGTGCTTCATTGCATCAAACTAGCGGATCGAAAGTGTTCCATGCAACTAAATAATAACAAAAAACTCATGCCCATAAAATTGTGCAAACTTTTTGTAGTTTTAAGTTGCTTAAAATTGCATAAAACTATCCTAAATACCTTTTAATTAGCATAATAATCATATCAATTGAACAATATTTGATAAAAAGAGCATGAATTAGGCCCTAAATTTTTCAACACAACAAAGTCATCCTGATTGTCAATTCATGTCGAACTTTTAGGCCCCTTCTATACTAGGCATAAGTACCTATGTACTTATATATAGTATGTAGGTCAGAGAAACTTTTTAGCATCAGTGCAAATTTTTTTTGCAACTACTTAAGTAAGCACATCCTGCCTGAATATAATGTTTTATATAGACCAAAACATATTCGGGTCTAAAGTTAATTTAGACGGTTGTAAAAATATCGACATCCTTGTGCATTATCAAGAAGCTTTATATTTTGGTCAACAAGAGCTTAAACTAAATAGTTCTACAAATAATCATTTCACGTCAATTTCTTCAGAAACTTGCGCGGTATTTCACTATGGAAGTTGTCTGAAAAAGTTAATCAATTTTATTTTGGATGTGTATAATAATCATGAAACCAGTGTTGGTAAATTTATTAAATGTGAAAAAAGTGGAAGCAAAGGTGAAATACTATCAATTTTTGCCCGTAAAAATGAAAATAAAATACTAGAATAAGCTAAGTAGCTATTGATGTAAGTTTTTTCATAGTAAATCAATCCAAATTCCAATTAAAACACATATTCAAATTCTCCCGCCTTTTCTTTATACGGGCAAAAATAAACAACAACAAAAGTGAGTTTCGTTCAAAACAAAGATATCAATTTGATAGTTTTTAGACGAAATAATAATAAAGTATTAACGTTGAACATTGGAGATGTGAAATACTTTATTAAAGGTTTAAAAAGAAGCTACTTAATGGGAATTTTTTATGATCCTTCAAAACAATTTTTTGTTCAAAAATTTTTGGAAAACTACATGCTTGAAAATAACAACGAATTATGGACACAGAATAGTGATGAGTACCATTGTCGATTATTACTCGAAAAAACATGCAAACAATTGTCGGAAAATGACCAAAAGAAGTGGACAAAATCATTTTTAGACAGTGCAATTAATGAAGTGGAAAGTCAACTTGGCCTGTTAAGGATTTACGGAAAGTTGCATTTTTGTGTTCAATCTGGGCCTGTTGAAACTTCGAGGAGAGATCAAGCTAATCCCCAAGATGACGCTCAACCAGGAACTTCTCGACAGTAGGTGATTAAGGGGTAATGACATCGGACATCGGACATTGTAGGACAAAGTTCCGGTAGTTGTTTTAGAAGGCAAAAACTACTTTTTGCTACACCTACTACTGGTTCCAATGTCATTACCCCTCAATCACCTACCTTAACCTTCTTGAATGCGAGATGAAGATTATGTTGTTCAAAATCCTCCTTCAGTAGTGCCAAACGAAATTTTTAATTGTGAAAATTAATAATTTGACCATGGCACCGCCGCGAGGAGCAACAGAGGAAAGACTGATACGTCTTTGGCAGGATCCTGACTTTCCAGGTAAGGCTTTTTATACAGTATCTAGGTAGGATCTAAAGAATGCTATGTACTGTCATTTAAAGAGTTATTCTTCACAAAACTTCCTGAAATCATAGCATACTTTTTTCTGTCTCTCAGTCTGTTTCTTTCTCAATGTTTCCTTGCAATAAAGGGCATTTTATTAAAGCCTACCTAGATACTATTTAAATGACCGTATTCTCAGGTAGTAAAAAACGATTTTTTTTTTGCTTTAAGGGTCATTTCAAGGCGCAAAAAATTTTCAAACCCATTTACTTGTGGACCAAAACATTAAAGTTTCATATAATAAAATAAGAGAGGCTTTACAAAAAATACCAAACTGGACATCAGCAATGAAGAGAGCGATTAAGTTCAAAAGACGGCAATACATTACAAGCCATGGAAACGAAAAAGGTAAAAACGTTCATTAATGAGGTCCCTCATTTACTGACATTTACTACTGTGTGCAGGGGTTTCATCACAGGGGGCTAGATTTTTGGCCAAAGGCCGAGAATTTGCAAAGAGTTTCTACTGCAAAAATTTTGCAAATAAATTATCGGTTGGGTGGGCTAGATTTTTGTGCCTCAAATCTACACACAGTAGTAATTTGGATCAAAAAGGGACGTCATTAATGGACGTTTCCCCAAAGCTGAGATTGACATTGGAGTTCTTGACAACATCAAAGATGGCTATTACGGGTTCCTTGTGGCTGTTGACATATTCAATTCATACACATACACGTATGTTCTGAAAAAAAAATCCAAGGACTATCTTAAAGAAGCCTTGAACAAGTTGATACACGATTCTGGAGGTGGTTTTGAAGTCATAACTGCAGATGGCGAATTTAAATATTATAAGAAATTTCTTTTGGAAAAAGATATTCTTCTCAAGATCAAGGGGACGGGTCAACATCCGGCTCTCGCAGAGGTAGCATTCACATCCTGATGTTTTTTTTTGGTATTTACTACATTAGCCTATTTAGGGACCATCCATATATTACGTAATCTCCCTATGTAATCATGTTTCTAGTAATCAAAAATTGGCATTTTCTGACCCCCCCCCCTTCTACAAGTGATTACGTAGTATATGAATGGTCCCTTAGTAAAATCAGACCCAACAATCTGATGTCAATTGTGAATGCTCCCCCAGCTAAAAATCCAAACCATAAAACGGAGGATATTTCAAACGATGAGAACAACAAAGAAAACAGACTGGAATAAATATTTACCCAGAATTACAAAGTTCATGAATCAAACTCCAACTAAATCAATCGGGAACCTAAGACCTTCGGGTACGTTCATAAAGGATGTCCTATTTTTCTGCAACTTTTGGACATACTTACCTACCTTTTTTAGATTTTTTACCTACCTACCCAAAAATTGGACATCCTTTATAAATGTTCCCGCAGATGTACGACCTCCAGATGGCGACAGCATCATTATTGACAGATTGACAAAACTACGGAACGAAGGAAAGAACGTAAGGCCCGTAAAGAACGCTTCACTTGAAGATCAGAAATCGGCTGAAATCAGTTACAATGATGATAAAAAGAACCAAAATTTTAAAGTTGGAAGTTTTGTTGCCATTGAATATCCAAACAATCGACTTGGTGTCGCCGAAAAAGGAAGTTCTATTAAGCGTGAGTTGTTATTTGTAGCTATAAGGTATTAATGATGTAGCAATTTTCAAAAACTTTTTTATTTATGAGCATTGATTTATATTGAGTTAAGCTGACAGAAATTTAGTGAACTTCACATATCATAATCATTTAATGGCATATGCAAAATAATGTCAAACAATAAGGATAGATTTGCCACATTTGCGTACTAAATTTTCATATAAACATACGTATTCAATAGCAAATTTTGAATACCTTTTTTGTAATGTTCCATATTGGTAACTATTCTGCCCTTTTTTTGACGGACTTTTTTACTATACATTATGTACATTTAAAACTCGAGTCATGTCGATGGAAAATTGCTCTATTGCACAAAACTTGTAACGCTGTGTGACAGCACCTATCCAGTGGGCCCGCTGCAGCCGCTCGCTTGACAAAGGCATTCCTACTACCTACTCAATGATAAACGTGCCAGTGCAAAAATAAAAGTTTTTGCATAGGCATTTTTGCACTGGCGCGTTTAGCACTGAGTAGGTTAGGAATGCCATAGTCAAGCGAGCGGCTCCAGCAGGCCCACTGGATAGGTGCTGCAACAGCAGTGCCTATGCAAAAACATTTATTTTTGCACTGGCGCGTTTAGCCTTGAGTAGGTAGTAGGGAGTACCTTAGTCAAGGGAGCGGGATTAATTTTGCAAATCGCAGTAAACATTTTCATATTTTTTTCATTGCAGGAGCCGCAACGTACACAATTACGGAAATCAATTTCCGTCAGCCAAAAATCCCATTATATAAAGTGAAGAATTCCAAAACCAACGAAGAAGGTGATGGCTGGTATTATCGCGCTCAATTAAAGGTGAATGTCAGAATTCTGCTTGCTTGCTTGGCTTGGTGATGAGCCGTGAGGCCGCCGCCGTGTGTTGCGGAAGCCGCTGCGGTGGCGGCCTCAGTCTCGGCCACGGTGGCATGGCTGGGGTGGCCGCATCCACTATTTTGGCAACCGCTGTTCTGAGAAGCATTCTGACATTTACCTATTCAAATCAGCCAATTAAACAACCTTTCAATAAAGAAGTGTTACAACAGAAAGTAATAGGTGGGACAAAAAATGTCAAAGTGAGACGAAAAAGTGGTTGGCAACCCGTTGACCAAAACATAGGGCTTTAAAATGTCCACATGTTGTCTTGCAAAGGGACCATTTATATATTACGTAATCACATTTTTAGGATTTTTGGCCCCCCCTCCCCCCCTACGTAAGCATGTTTTTAGTACTGAAAATAATCAAAAATTGGCATTTTCTGACCGTGTGATGAGCCGTGAGGCCGCCGCCGTGTGGTGCGGCCGCCGCTGCGGTGGCGGCCTCAGTTCTCGGCATTTTCTGACCCCCCTCCCCCCCTACAAGTGATTAAGTAATAT
>Ga0209092_10004937_pt1 | contig 10905 bp, 9 predicted proteins | sample FraStrMetagenome_FD_187446 | JGI IMG/M metagenome (GOLD analysis project Ga0209092, IMG submission 187446) | Marine eukaryotic phytoplankton communities from Arctic Ocean - Fram Strait ARC3M Metagenome (SPAdes) (version 2) | ecosystem: Environmental > Aquatic > Marine > Oceanic | place: Fram... | reverse complement strand
TCAAAGGTATTTTTACCATGGTATTTCCAAATCGCATCTCGGTACGAGCATCCATCTGACGTCAAAACTCTTGATGTCAAGAACATGAACGCCAGTGACCTTTCTCTAGAGTTACTGAAAGTCTTCTCAGATACACGTTTAGTTTAGCAACTGATTCAATCCTAAAAATATAATTTATTCAAAAGAAACCTCGTTTAATCTAATTTTTTCGATGGATGTTTGGCTTCCTATGGTTGTCGCTTAGGTGCTTCGGCATCCCTTTTTGTGAATCAGCTTTTTTGTATCGATGGGATTGTGACAGCACATTAAAGAATGAGATGATGATATTTTAACTTATGAATCCTGAAGCATGGGTGGAAGATTTCCTAACCTCGCAAGGCTTGAGCCTTGAGATGACGAATTATACTTTGCTTGGACTTGGTTCCATTGTTCTCTTTGTGGTCTGCTTTTTGGGCAATTTCGTAACGCGAAAGTTTATTGTTCGAGGCATTCAAAAGTTCATTAAAAATTCCCAAAATGATTGGGATGACATTCTCATTGAGAAGAAAGTGTTCAATTCCTTATCCACTCTGGTGCCACTGATCTTGATTCAATATCTTTCAGTCCCCCTTCTTTCCAATTTCACTTGGCTCATTCCCTTTGTTCATGTTGCGGTAAGGGTTTCACTTGTGCTGGTGATTACATCAGTTTTAATGAAGGCGCTAAAAGCACTTGAGGAAGTCAGCAAAAAGATACCTTCATTCAAAGACAAGCCGATTGTAAGTTATATTCAACTTGCTTCAATCATGATATATGTCGTGGCTGCAATCCTTATCATTGCAACGATTTTGGATAAAGATCCACTCGCTTTGTTAGGGGCTTTAGGGGCTTTAACTGCGGTCCTGATGTTGGTTTTCAAAGATACAATCCTCGGTTTGGTTGCAAGTATTCAGATCTCTTCGAACGACATGGTTCGGGTAGGTGACTGGGTCTCCATGCCTAAGTACGGGACTGATGGGGACGTCTTAGCAATCACATTGAACACCGTTAAGATTCAAAATTGGGACAAAACAATTTCTACAATTCCGACCTACGCTTTCATTTCAGACTCGTTTAAGAATTGGCGTGGTATGACCGATTCCAAGGGAAGACGAATCAAGAGATCGCTCAACATCGACATGACGAGCATCAAGTTTTGCACCGATGAAGAAATCACACAGTACAAGGGCGTTGAGATGTTGAAGGATTACATCGAAGCTCGACAGAATGAGATCACGACGTATAATGAGGCCAATGGGCATGACAAATCAGCGTTAGTCAATGGACGTAACCTGACCAACATCGGACTGTTTCGAGAATACGCACATCAATATCTGAGCGCCAATGAACACCTCAGGGCTGACTTGACATTGATGGTCCGGCAGTTGGAACCAACCGAAAATGGCTTGCCCATCGAGGTTTATTGCTTCAGCAACAACATTCAGTGGGTGGAGTATGAACGTATTCAAGCAGATATATTCGACCACCTTCTGTCGTCGCTGCCCAATTTCAATCTGGAAATCTTTCAGAATCCTACAGGGAAGTTCGGTCGTTAAATGACTCCATGCTGAATGAGGATCCAGTGGTATTGTTAACGACCTTACAGATATTGCCAGCGTTCACTCTTTCCACGCAACGATGGTTAGGTCAATCTTCCTTGTATGCGTCTTTCTGTCCCACAACATCTGCTTTGCGCAATTCTGCGAGTTGCTTCAACGCCTCCATTTGCACTTGAGGATCGGTTGAAGAGGCTGCTATGTTCTCAAGCACGGCTATGGTTGTTTGGGACGCCTTGCTGTGTTGGTCGAGTCGTTGCTGCTCTTGTTCAGATTTAAGTCGCATTCGCTCTTGTTTCTTGGCTTGGACCTGTTCAAACATTTCCATTGCGCTGTCTCTTTTTTGGGCTTCTTTCTCTTGTTCAGGTTTGAGCAAATTTCGTTGTCGCTCAGCCTCGAGCAACGACAGTTCAACACCGGCCTCAGCATCTTTGATGGCGTTGGTTCGGACAGAATCCAATCGGTCGTCTTCCAAATTTTGCTTTTGCCTCCACTCTTGCAGATCAAAAGCACCTGCGGCTGAAAGTCGAGTCATTTCTAATTTCATTTCAGCGGCTTCCTTCGCTTGAACTCCTGAAAGGGCTAAACGAGCTTCAATCTCGTGCTTTCGTTGTTCAGTTTGAATCAGGTGGTCGAGTTCCATTTCTTGCTTATTGGAGACGGCTTCCTTCTCAATTTGCATCCGTTCAAGTTCATTGACGTGTTGGATTTGTTGTTCAGAAGCGGTTTTACTCCACGTAATGAAGCCTCCGCGAGGGGCCAAGCCATATTCATCAAGGGTCGCCCGCAGTCCGTTTTTAACCGCATAGAGGGCATCCTCACTCGCTTGAACGGTTCGCATGCTTGCTGCATCCATGCTGCGGAACACTTCCAGAGCAGCGGATGCGGCTGCGGGTGAAAGCAATTCTGAGATGTGCCGAGCCGTAACCGTCATGTGACCCTTTGCAGGGAAAGTGATGAGCCGTGCCGCTGTTTCACGAGTGATCTCAAGTTTAAGGGTGATGAGGCAGTTGATCTCATCTCCATTGCTGGAAATACCCCTGACTTGAACCAAGACTGCATGAGGTCCTGTGAACGCAAACATGAACGCCCGAACGGGATTGCTCCTGCCGAATATTTTACCAAAAACGCCTACTTGAGGGTTGACTTCCATGTGCGTCTGAGATACAGAACCAACGATTTTTCCGTTTTCCAATACGACACACACTTCGTTTGGCTTCAGAGTGACCTCCGATTCACGGGGTACATCTCCATCGTTCATGTAGCGGGCTATGACTGTCGGGTTTGTTCTCCATCTGAAATGCATCGTTTCACCTCTTTGTTAATCCATCAATGTACATGTTTCTTTCCAGATACATGTTGCGAGTTTGTGTCATTTTCTGCTGCCAATTCGAGATCTCAGCAAGAACCTCTTCATCCTCAAGATCGTTGATCGAATCAGCCATCTGGTTGGCCATTCGGGTTGCTTCAACCAGTGACTGAAGCACTTTCCCATCTTGAGTGACGAGTTTTCGTACTGCTTTTGAATTCAGTTTTCCAATCCCTGAGTGCTTCGATACGTGATTGCTTGTGATTGAAAATTGAGCCTCTGTTCTCAAGAGATGTGTGCTTTCAATCATCGATTCTAACATGGTACGTGCAACACGGTTGCTTTTCCTATGGACATCGGATTGGAGCTTCTCTGCGTGACGGGTGATCATTTCGCACCGGCGTTGGATTTCGGAACGCACTGCTTCATCAGATTTCAAAAAGCGGCCTTTTTCGTAGCCATCGTAGGCTGAAACTAAGGCGCGAACGCCCTGGATTCCGGCCATTAAAGTGGAAGAAGTTACGTCCATCAATCATCCCTCTTGCAAGTCCATCCTACCATGACAGACTAAAAGGTATTCATGCCTTGATGGCGTTTGCTTTACGAGCGCGCTCAAATCAAATGTGCGTATGATTTGGTGAAGGTTCGAACAAAATGAACCTAGGTGTGCGCCTTCAAGTGGCGTCTACCTGTTGCCATCAGTTCCAATTGTCGGCGCGTCGAATCACAGTTTTCCAAGTGACTTGCAAAATGGCAACCACTGCAAAAATTGTAGCAGCAACCAAAGCAATCATTGCTCCGCTTCCAGAATCGTGCTCCGCTGACAAATAGAGGCCAAGAAGGACCGCACTGATTCCGAAAAATTGAGTCCAAATGAGGCAGGACCGGAAACTGCGTCCGACCAACTGCCCAGTCGCCGCTGGGGTCACCAACAACGCCGTGACAAGCAACGCTCCAATCACCTGAACCATGCTCACGACCACGGCGGCGGTGATGATGCTGAACACGAGTCCAATCGCCCGCACAGGAAGGCCTTGAACGCGTGCAGCAAGAGGATCAATGGTGGTTGAAAGCAATCCTGAATAGAGCATCATGAGTGAAATTAACGATAAGATCGTGATGGTTGCTATCAAATCTAGACTTTCTTTATCGATTAGAAGTAAACTTCCAAAGAGGTACCCTTCGATATCGCTGGTGATCCCTCCACCAAATACACGCAAAACGACCAGGCCCAATGCGAGCATTCCAGTTAAGAAAATGGCAATAGATGCATCACCTGTGAGCAGTTCTCTGGTTTGCATTTCATGAATTAAGATTGCAGAAACCACGCTGAAGAGAAGAGCGTACCACAGCGGGGATGAAGCGCCTAGAACGACGCCTACCGCTACGCCACCAAACGAGACGTGAGCTAAACCGTCGCCCATGAGGGCGAGGTTTCGAACCAGCAAAAAGGACCCGAGCACGCCCGCAACCACCGTGACTAAAATCGCTGCAACCAGAGCGCGCTGAAACATTTCCATGGTGAAAAAATATGGAAAGATTTCGCCTGGTGCCATCGGTGCAATAAATTCGAGAACCGGAGATGCCAAATCAAGTACAATGCTACCAATTCCCATTATTCTTCCTCCATGTTTCTGTTGAGCGTCCCATCGGACTCGCTCACGGTGGGGGTGAATTCCTTCTTCTCATGCGCATGCCCGTGGACTGGCTCGATACCGCGTAGACCTGCCAGTGTTGTAAGGTCGGGGAAGTCCTCAGTCACCCCGTCAAACCGTATCGATTCTTCAAGGTAAATCATACGGTGTGCCGTTTGACGTATTGCGGCAAGATCGTGAGAGACCATCAGGATTGTTTTGTTCTCATCATGGCAAAGTTTGTCAAGCAATTTCAACAACGAGTTACGAGCTTCGCGGTCAATGCCTACAAGTGGTTCATCGAGTAAGATAAATTCAGCACTGGAAGCCAAGGCACGACCAATGACGGCCCGCTGCCGCTGCCCGCCAGAAAGGCGCGCAATATCATTATCCGCAACATCTTCCAAACCCACCATTTTGATAGCTGCATCGACCTTTTCTCGGTGAACGCTCTTTCTTCGAAAGAACATGTTTTTCGAATTCAATGTTCCCAATCGGATGAGTTCTCGGACCGTGATTCGAACGTTCTTCGGCATGACCGCTGCAGCCTGAGATACCCAGCCAATTCTACCGTGTGTGTTCCTCGACATCGGTTTGTGCCCGTAGAGATCTATCGTGCCGTTCTGTGGATTCAAAACACCGAGGATCGCAAGCAGAAGGGTTGATTTCCCGCTGCCGTTGGGCCCTACTAAACCGATGAACTCACCTTTTCGAACGGTCAGGTCGACTTCGTAGAGGACCACCTTGCCACCCCTGCTGACTGACAAATCCTTAATTTCCAGGATTGGTGTCGTTTGGGTCATCATTTTATCCACCGCTGGAGGTTGCATATTAAGCACTTCCATCTTGGGTGTTCTTCGAGGTCCCTTCCGAACGAGGTTCGGAAATCCCTTCAAAGGGATTCATCATGACCTGAGTATCTTCCCCAGAAGGAGTCGACCAAAAGGTACCCGAAAAAGGAAACGAACACTGTCCCAACAAAGAGAATCGGGAGTGTGTCAACCATATGCATCATCTTCACCTTTCCTTAAGATCAGAGTTTTGATTGGAGAGAGAATTTCCCTCAATCAGCATCCGATACCAGAGGCGAGGTTCTCGAGGTTCTTCGCCATCATTGTCATGTAGGTGTCATCAGAATCACTTGGCGCCATTTCCATGGTGTAAAGGATTTGAATCGATACGCCGGTTTCATCAACAATGCTTTGCACAGATGATTGATCGGTGTATTCTTCAACAAAGAGAACTGTTATTCCTTCTTCATCGATGAAGTTGATCACCTTAGCGATGTCTTCAGGAGAAGGTTCTCCTTCAGGATCGAGTCCGTGGACAGTAATGAACTGGATATCATACTCCACTGCAATGTAAGTGTAAGCGTTGTGGTTTGCCGCCACTGTCTTTTGTTGCCCTCCAGCCATACAAGCCCCACCTTCACCGAAGGCGGCTTCAAATGCGATGTGAAGTGCAGTCAATTGTGTGGAATACATCTCTGCGTTTGCCTTGAACACTCCTTCGCCTGCAGGGAATGCAGTTGTGAGTGCGTCCATTACGAGGTTGACTTGTGCCTTGAAAGCAAGTGGGCTGAGCCAGCTGTGCGGGTCGTAATCGAGTGCCCCTTCATCACCGTGCTCGTCGTGATCATCGCCTTCTTCGTCACCGTGCTCGTCGTGATCATCGCCTTCTTCGTCAGCGTGGTTGTCGCCTTCTTCGTCAGCGTGGTCGTCATGATCGTCGCCTTCTTCGTCGCCGTGGTCGTCATGGTCGTCATGCCCGCCTTCGCCCATCAAGATGTTGAATTCAACATCCATTGGAAGCGCAAAGCCGTAGTCGCCTTCTGCTTCGATGTGAATGGTGACGTATCCTGCATGGTGCTCTTCGCCGCCTTCAAGTTCTTCCATCATTTCGATGAACTCACCGAGTTCGGTGATGTTCAACAATTGGTCGCTGTCTGCATCAGATGCGTTGAAGGCTTCCATAAGTTCCATTTCGGTAGGTTCGTCATGCTCGTCATGGTCATCGTGTTCGTCATGCTCGTCATGATCATCGTGCTCGCCTTCCATCATGGATAGGTCGGGCAAGAGTGTCATGTCGGAGGAGTTGGCCATCCATGCGATGTGTTCAGTTGTCTCAGGAATCATCACTGAGTCGATACCGAGGTTGCTGACTTCCCATCCAGAGTCGTTTGTGGATTCGTTCCATAGCATAAGTTGCCAATACCAGGAATAGTCATCCGGAGCGTCTGTTCCGTTGATGCCCAGTAGATTCGTGCCGTATGTTGGGTGGACGGAGAAATTGAGCGTGAGGTTTCCGTCGCCCATCAAAGCAGAGGTTGTTAGGTTCCATCCTGTTGCGTTTTCTGGCAGTGCGTCGTGCTCTGCTTCGAACATTTCGAGGTGGTTGTCTGGGAACAACACGGCTACATTGTGGTGCTCTTCATCGTGTTCGTCATGATCCTCATGCTCTTCATTCCACGAGTCCAAGAATTCGTCCCAGGAGAGGTGGCTGTCGTTGTTCGTATCGAACGCTTCTAGCGCTTCTTCTGGAGTCAAGTGATCTTCATGCTCGCCATGTCCATCTTCTTCCATCCACATGTGGCCTGCAGCTACACATTCTTCCTCAGTGGTATGGTTCGTGTTTTCGTGAGTTGTTGTATCATGGCAGTAATCGCCTTCGTGTTCGTCGTGTTCGTCTTCTCCCATCCATATGAAGCCGGCTGCTTCACAGTCTGCTTCGTTTTCGATGTCGTTGTTGGTGTGGTCGTCCATGTCGTGACAGACGCCGTGTTCATCACCGTGTTCGTCACCGTGTTCGTCACCGTGTTCATCTCCATGGTCGTGATGTGCGTGTCCACCAAGCATCTTGAGAACAGCCATTGTGAAGTCTTCTGGGTGGTCTGCATCAAATTCGATGACGTATTCGCCTTCTTCAAGGTGGAAGATGGAAATCATTGTGTCAGCAGGGCATCCAACGGGGTTGAGAATCGTTTCTTCTGCTTCAGCGTGGTTGTGGCCTTCGTGACCATCATCGTGGCCGTCATGTTCATCGTGACCTTCTTCTGAATGTTCATCGTGGTCGCCTTCCTCTTCGGTGTGGTTTCCAGCATCTTCTGAGTGATCTTCTTCTTCATCAGCGTGGTCGCCTTCTTCGTCAGCATGTTCGTCGTGAGGGAACGTGATGTTGTGTGCTGTGAATTCAGCGTGAATTTCAACATCGTCAGCGTGTTCTTCTTCGTCAACAAGCTCTACGGCTTCGTACGGGCCTTCAGAAAGAGTTTCGCACAAATTGCTAATGAGGAACGATTCGTAGTCTATGGTTTCTTCACCGTCTGGCATGGTGTGGACTTGGATGGAAGTTGGTGCATCGCTGCCGAGTGCATCAAGGGTTTCATCGACCCAGGGCTCGAGGCCGAGTCCGTGATAGAAGAAGACGTCAGCATTTTGGAGTCGAATGAGATCCGAAGCAGATGGTTCATAATCGTGGACGGGGATGTTGTCCAGACTCATGAATTCCAAGTCGACGTGTTCGCCGGCAATTCCTTTCACGAGTTCCCCAATGTGGTATGTTGAAACCATGACGGTTCCTAAGTTGCCAAGGGTGGTGTTGTTTCCGTCATTCAGGGCGTCAGTCGCCTCTTCAATGGCCTTAATATCTTCATCGCCAACGCAGCCTGCGAGGCTTGAAAGAATCATAATCAGGCTGACCAAAAGTGCGCGTGTGCTTTGCTTGTTCATGGCGGGGCGTTTGCTATTATCTATTTAGTAGATGCTAATAATTTGCTTATTGGGAATTATTATTAGTGATGGTGCAGACCCGCACCCATGAGCCAAATCATTTCCTTTAGTGCTGACAAAAACTTCGCAGAAGGCCTCGACGGTTTGATTGAGAAGTCAGGGTACCAAAACCGAAGTAAATTTCTGAGGGATGCTGCCATTCATTATTCGGAAGTGCAACAACGGGGCGAAATAGCCACCATGAAGGATGAAGAGATCGTTGAAGGCCACCTCGTCATTTACTATCAACATGGGATTGAGCACAAGTTGATGGAGATTCGCCATTCGAACCAACTTGAAATCTCGTCCTACACCCACAGCTGCTTACCTCACAGCCACACGTGCGTGGACGTCATGCATGCCATTGGAACGGCTGCGCACTACCGAGGGGTTATCGAGCAGTTGCAAAACATTCCGAACGTCGACAAGGTGTCCCTGATCAGCGCTCCAATGCGCGAAGATGGCTGCTGCTGAAGGCAAATTTTGAACACATCTTGATTATAATCGGTCTTCACACATCGGTTACCATGTCGAAATGGGCACTTCTTGGCTTGGCTATCTTTTCGGAAATTGTAGCCACTTCTTCATTGAAATCAACTGATGGCTTCACAAAACTGATTCCGTCGGTTGTTGTGCTTGTAGGCTACTGTGCTGCTTTTTACTTTCTCTCATTGACCCTCGACACCATCCCCATTGGCGTCGCCTACGCCGTTTGGTCGGGGGTCGGTGTGGCCGGCATTGCGCTTATTTCTGTGCTCTTTTTTGACCAACGCCTTGATGCTGCATCCGTTGTTGGCATGGGCTTAATCGTTGCTGGGGTGGTGGTGCTGCGAGTGTTCAGCGATGCCTCCATTGAGTGAAGCACGCAGGTTGATAGCAACCACGCGCAACCCGTTGGCATGGGACCGCTCCAATCGCTTGAATGGTCGCGGCGTTTCATTGAGGAAACACCAGGTGATCCTCAAGAAGATGGTCCTTCACGCCAAGTCGCTGGAGCATGTTGGTCCCGCACAACCCCTTTTGCAGCACCCGCACCAGAGCTTCGTTTGTGGTCAGAGGCTCTAGCAAACGGATTGTCCCTTGAACGCGGTGAGTCCGAAGTGCTTGCAGGAGGGAAAGTCGTTGCCGGTATGGATCCTTATGCGCAACGGTACGGTGGTCATCAATTCGGCAACTGGGCAGGTCAACTTGGCGACGGGCGTGCAATCACGCTGGGCGAGGTGGCTTCGGTGGATGGTGTCGTCGAATTGCAGCTGAAAGGAGCAGGCCACACACCATATTCTAGATTTGCAGATGGAAAAGCTGTTCTTCGTTCTTCCATACGTGAATTTCTATGCAGCGAGGCCATGCACCATCTTGGCGTGCCAACCACTCGCGCCCTTTCGCTGTGCACCACTGGGGAATCGGTGATGCGAGATGTGCTGTACAATGGCAACAAAGCATTGGAACAGGGTGCGGTAGTGTGCAGGGTCGCACCAAGTTTCATCCGGTTTGGTAGTTTTCAGATTCACGCAGCAACGGGCGATGATGCAACATTGCGAGCGCTTGTCGAACACACCCTTCGTCACCATTTCCCTTCGCACAGCATGGCCGACGATGCGAGCGTTGTCGCTTGGGCGCGTGAGGTTGCAGAAACAACAGCCCTGATGATCTCTCATTGGATGCGGGTTGGTTTTGTTCACGGCGTAATGAACACCGACAACATGTCGATTCACGGGTTAACCATTGACTACGGCCCATATGGATGGTTGGAAGATTACAACCCTGGATGGACGCCCAACACCACGGACGTTTCGAATCGGCGCTATAGGTACGGTCAACAGCCGCAAATTGGGGCATGGAACCTCGCTCGATGGTTGGAAAGTTTGATTCCATTAATGGATGAACCAGAGGCTTTAGAATCGGTTTTGGATCATTATGGCGAAGTGTTCAACCAGCATCACAATCGAATGTGGGTTGGAAAGTTAGGCCTAGGTTCATGGCGAGAAGAAGACCAAGTGTTGATACAAGAACTCAACACAGTTCTCCAGACTATAGAAACTGACATGACCATTTTCTTCAGATTGCTTTGCCACATTGAAAACCCTAATGTAGATCATTTCAAGCAGGCTTTCTACGGAGATTTTTCTGCTGTCGAAACAGATTGGAATGCGTGGCTTACCAAGTGGTGGCAACGCGTTCAAGGCGCACCAAACCGGTCAGCGATGCTCCAAGCGAATCCGAAGTACGTCCTACGCAACTGGATGGCTCAAGTCGCCATTGATGCAGCGGAGCAAGGGGATTTCTCAGTGTGTGAGGCGCTCCATTCGCTCTTGAAAAAGCCCTATGAAGAGCAGGTCGCAATGGAAGAAGAATGGTTCCAACGGCGCCCCGAATGGGCTCGCAACCGTGTGGGTTGCTCGATGCTTTCCTGTTCCAGTTGATGCGCCAGAGGGAGCATCGTAAAGACCACAGCCGCCTGTGCCAAGGCATGAAGGGGCAGGCAGATGAACCATTGGCTGGTCTCAACGTGCCGGAAACTGTTCCACCAGCGCCTCGTTTACCTCCCGTTGGTGGCTGGCCAAAAGCCATCGTTCTGCGCGTCATTGCGTTGCTAATTGCAGGGGTTGCGTTGTATCAAT
>Ga0209092_10004933_pt1 | contig 10912 bp, 6 predicted proteins | sample FraStrMetagenome_FD_187446 | JGI IMG/M metagenome (GOLD analysis project Ga0209092, IMG submission 187446) | Marine eukaryotic phytoplankton communities from Arctic Ocean - Fram Strait ARC3M Metagenome (SPAdes) (version 2) | ecosystem: Environmental > Aquatic > Marine > Oceanic | place: Fram... | reverse complement strand
TCCGTATCAGCGTGTGAATGCGACATGAATTTTGGCTGTGTTACAAACACTTACACGCAAGGGTCAACTGCACCAACGCTTCGAGTTTGTATCACACCAAGCTCTCCTAGTTTCCACATCAAGAATATGAATTTAGATTTAATCAATGGTGAATTTAGTCATGATTCAGTAAGGTACGGGACAAGTGGTCCAGAATTTGATGGATTGAGTTTTATTCTCGAATCAAGCCACAAAACTATGGTTGTGACCCGACTTATTGAAGATCTGTTTGATGGAGGAGATTCAATCTCAGTAAGTGGATCATGTCTACTTGAGGCGGTGGGAAGTAAGGACTCGGTGTTTGAGATTGTTCCATATCAGCTTAGTGTGAAGGTTGATGATGTTTCGAAGGGTGAAACGGATACTTTGGGATGTTTGCAGAAGTTGCTTAGTACATTCTTCCGTTAGATAGATCTTAGTAACACTTGGATATATCATGATCGCATGGAAATATCAGAAGAGGTTTGGATCGATGTTTGAAAAAAATGTTGGGGTTAATAATATGAGTTGACGAAGGTTTTCCTCTTTAATTTTGATAATTTACGAGAAATAATTGAGAAATATACAATCTATTTTTTGTATAGCTGCAAAACTTAGATTCCCATTTAGAATTTTGTCCTTCCCAACAAGACATAAATGATCTTGTTTTTAAGTATGCTGAAAGCCTTCACTTGTACTATACATTGTTTTATCTTTAGTAATTTTTGTTTCAATTCAACTTAGGAAAACATGAGCACATCTTTTAGTTACATTCCTATTGAATCAGCTGTAAGTATAACCAAAGCACGATAATTCTTTCCTCTACTAAACTTTCAATTCTTTGTCCATTTTGCATTCGCTTTTTTCTAATAGAGAAAAGAGTTTTGAATTTTTACACACCCTTAATTTAGACGCATTGTGAAAGAAGTCCAAGATATAAAGACTTTCTCTAACATTATTTCTTTTTTTTTATGGTTTAGATTTTCAATATCTTATGGTCTGAACTCCATGACTTCTGTTTCGTCCTACTTGCAATGCTTAATCTGAAAAAAAGATCGGATATTGACGTCAGAGCTTAGTAAAATTTAATTAACAATTCACATAGTTTGTTCCATGTATAGTAACATCGAAATTGAACTTATTTGTAGGTTCACACAATTTGCTAATGACATGAAAATAGATTTTCGAAATGGATGGGTAAAGATGTGATATTAAGATATACTTTTGTGAATAATACGTCTCACTCTACATCGCCAAAACTATTCTCTATTCATTTATAATCTAAAAACAATATTCAAAATGATGAATGCATTACTGAATTATCGTCTCATGATTTTCATGTTGAACTTCTTATCTGAAGCTACGGATGAATATACGATCTCTCCGATCGTGTCAATAAATGCTGGTTGGATTAGTTGAAGTTAGTATACTTTTTTATCATTTGTAGGCTGAACTCTCCATAAATGATTAGCTACCGTCCTCTTTTTCGAGCATTTCAATTTTCATACATATCATTTTATCTTATCATTGCTTCTATTGTTTTATAGAATCAATTACGATGCTTGCGATTGTATCTTTCCAAAGTTCGTCATTCTCTTTTTTCTACTTATTGTATGCACTCAAGCAAACTATCCACAAAACGGGTGTATAACTCGCCGTACTTCAGGAAAACATCACTGGCTTCATATGCGATTTTCCCAGAGACGAATTCAACTATAGTTTACGCCAAAACGATGATCTTGGTTGGTTAGGAGATGTCAATTGTGATTCTGGATATAACCCATCAGAGTATAACTTCGATGGTGGGGACTGTATACCTATATGCGTACAATACTTTAGTGAAAGACCAGCGAAAGTGATACGTGTTGGATTACAATTTTAAAATCAACCTTTTCAAATGTTGAATGTCAAATCGTTTACATAAGGCGATAGTGAGAATTTCAGCTGACGAAGCCGAAGCGTACTTAAATTGAGGATAATGGTCGAAATATTTTGGATGTAATTATTTTAAAGATTTATCTTATTCATTACGATTTCTTCACTTAATCTTCATTGCATGATTTATTTCTAATAGGCAAAAGTGGATGAAGAATCACAATTCTATTTCTTGCATGTATCTATTGAAAAAATCGTAAGGAACATGCACGTACTTTTAAATTATGATCAATAGATTTCAATCTGAGCAATTCTGTATTTAGATCTTGTTTTGTTCAACTAAGAATGAGAAAAAATGATCCAAGACACATCAATAAGTGCCACAAATTCAAGAGAGGTACTGTTTTCAAGACCCCATATTCAAAGGCAAATTAGATTCTCTTAAAAATTGGTCAATTTGTGCTGTGGTTGTCTAAACGTACCAAGAGTACACTTCTCAGGTTCATTCTAACTACTTTTATTTTAATTGTAATTATAAGGCATAAACAAAGAAAAAAAATACCATGCTTTAAACAAGATGTCAAGAATTCGGTAATGACCTTCCGGAATATGATTTCAAGAAAGTCCTACTTTAAAAGATATTATGACGAAATTAACTTTGCTGTGAGGACTATTTTCCTCTTCATTCTAAGTAGAGAAATCTAAATAGAAAAAATGAGTTCTATCTTGGAATGCGAATCTTGGAAAGCACATAGGTGAGGCCAATTATTTAATATTGCTGTAGAAATCAAACCAGATTCATCGAAAACATCGTGGACACGCGAGTTCAAGTATGCATATTCAACCTTTATTTTTAATCATAAGGATGACTTCATCGTCATTTTCTTGAATTCCATGTATCATAAAAAGGGAAAAAATGAAAGTAATTTTTACAAAGAATAGATTGCAAGTTCTGGTTCTGATATTCGTTTATCTCTTGATAGATGTCAATAGTCATGGATATGCCAAAACACCGAGATCCAGAAATTGGGTGGCAGAAGAGGTAAGGCATTGGTTTTTCGAGTGTGACTAAATTTTAAATATAATGCAAGGCTTGATGATTTCTCACTATCGTACTTTGAACAAAAAAAAAGGACGGTGTCTGGTGGGGAGGAGCCGATGATCTTCCTGAAAAAGAAAACTGTGCATCATGTGCCAATACCAAAAGTGAAAATGGTTTTTGTGGAATAATTGGGACTCGTAACTATGATTCTCCAAAAGATGCAATTGGCCGGCCCTTAGCCCCTCAAGTCCAGGCTGTGTACACTGAAGGTCAAATCATTGATATGGAATTCGTTTTCACTGCCAATCACAAAGGCCATCATGAAACCTTTGCTTGTCCTGATTTTCATAACCCTTCTCAAGAATGCTTTGATAAATATCGGCTCGAATTTATCGAGGATAGATCTATGGAAGTATATGGCACTGCCGCTAATGCTCCTAAGGACACAAACTATCCTAACAGAGGATATGTCAATCCTACTGCAAGCCATACGGCGATGAGATTTAAATTACCAGAAGGATTAACTGGTGACCTTGTTTTATTGCAATGGCGCTACATTACCGGGAATTCATGTCGGAGTCCAGGATATGATGATTATAATTATCCACCAGGATGGAATCCTCCTAATATGGCTCCATGTCCAGAAATTCTTTCTCCAATTGGCCTAGGTGCTCCAGAACAATTTTGGAATTGTATCGAGTAAGTTACCATTTTCCAATATTTTTGTGGAGTTGTTTTTAGAAAGAATGCTAATCATCTGTATCTTATACTTTTTTAGAGTAAAGATTTTACCTTCAGGATCACCTAATACTAGTCCCACTACCTCTCCATCATCTCCCACTCCAACCACACCTCCTCCCACACCAATGGTTACAATGTCGCCAACAAAAATTCCTACTAGTTCTCCTCCGCCTGGAAGTGGATGCTGTTCGCTAAACTATAAAGATTGTGATGCTTCTTGGTGTGGTGCTACTGAATCTGAATGTAATAGTTGCAATTCAGAGGTTTATTGGTTACCTAATGGAGCGCAAATTGGTTGTTCAGCAAAATGGTCGGAGTGCACGAATGACGTAGGAAGCTGCTGCTTCCCATCCGTCTGCGTTGGTGATCAATGGTATAAACAATGCATTGATGGTGAAACAAATCCTCCTCCACCTCCACCTATTACTCCATCTCCGACTTCTCCGCCACCACCAATTGAACCCAGTACTTCTACTCCTACACTTCTTCCCACACCTTGTCCTACACTTGCTCCATTTCCTGCAGGTAGTAACACACTTTTTTCGACTTCCACAACTAGATCATCCTACGATGCATTATTAGAACTAGAGCCAATTACAAATATTGTTCAAGCATCCAACCCTCCGATTTATGCTATTGTGGCAGAAGGAGGTGCAGCTGGTAGCGGAAACGTAATTTCTGAAGGCCAAGGATATGCAATTATGATTGCTGGAATTACTCTTGCTGCTATGGACTCATCAGATCCAAATCGTGATGACGCTTTGATTCGATTTTACGGCTTTTTTGGTGGTTGGAAGACCATGTGTCAAAATTCTGCCTCAAAATCTTTTTGTCAAGATCATAAACTATGCAGTGGGTAAGTTATCATTTTTCTTTCACAATATCGTATATTCATCATTTATGCTTAATTTGTTTCTTCTTTTTCTTTTTCAAAGTGGGGTGACACCTTGCCTACCAGGATGGAAACATGACTTTGACTTAACAGAGGTTATTGGTCCAGGTGAGGCTTAGATTGTGTGTTTTCAATTTTCTCTCGCAAAAGAGTTTGATTTAATTTTAATTCGTAATAAATACATGCGCATCAAAATTATAATTATAGGGGCGGCTCCAGATGGGGATCAAGATGCTATAGTTGGCATGATCATGGCAGTTCAAGCCGTAGAAAATGATGCCGATAAACCAATTTGGTACAATGAGGTCCGAAAATGGGCGGATGCTTCTGCTTCATCATTTTTATTTCACAATACGAAACGATCTATTACTGGAAATATGAATCGTATCGTCAAACTAGGCACATGTTGGGGAGGGTGGGAGAGCGAAGGAAATAATCCCTCGTATCATTCACCAGGAAGTTATCGACTTATGAAATCGTACCAGATGAATTTTTCGGATGCCGATCGTGATTATTCGATGCCCAATTTTGATGATGGATTGAGTCTTGAATCTCGTTGGGATCAAGTTATTAGAACTTCATATGCATTCCTTGATCACGCACAGTGCACTGATACTGGCTTAGTACCAAATTGGGCTATGGTATCAGAAACATCATCAGGAGATATCGAATTATATCCTGGCTCTTTTAGCGGATCAGGGACACCTCAATATGAATTTGGTTCTGAAGCCAGTCGCACCGTTTGGAGAGTTCTCTTTGATGTTGCTCTTCATCCAAATGATGCCTTCTTGAACGCAGCAAATTTTTTGATTCCGCTTCATAACAAACTTGCAGAAACATACACTGGGAGTGGATGGAATAGTAATGCAGTGAGTACTCTGATAAAATTTTTGCTTGAGAATTAACGCACTTGGATTTTTTTGTCTCAACTAGAACTACATTTTTCATAACATAGTTGTCTACTTGTGATATGGTGACTAGTGTTTTTCCTGATTGGCAAAATAATGCATTTATTTATTCCCCTGTGTACAGCTCTCTCGTGTTGCAAGCAAGTGGTGTAAACACAGGAACCCAGCAAGATATGATAGATAGAGCTGGAATATTAGTGAATAATATTCCCAGCAGTTTCAGCTACTTCTCAAGATGCTGGGCGATCATTGGTATCCTAACCTTGAACGGCGACGTGGCAAAAGCTGGCCTTACTACCGGAGGATCAACTAATCCACCTACACCAAGTCCAACTCCTTTTGTTCTCAACCCAATAATGTGTTGCCCAGTAGGATTTAATGGCCTGAAAAGCTTCAATAATTGTGGTCAATATTACCATTGTGTTAATGGGGTTGTTACTGGTCCAGCCTATCAATGCGCACCTGGGACTCTATTTCATAACAACATTCAGAACTGCGACTGGATAAACAGTTTTACCTGTGATGAGACACCATGCAATGGTTCACCGTCAACTTCTCTCCCAACTCCCGTTCCCAATTCTCCTTCATCCCCATCTCCAACTTCCGCTCCCAATTCTCCATCATCCCCATCTCCTACTCCTCCAACTTCATATGGTACCTGTGGCTGGGGCTTTATAGGAAATGGTATCTGTGCTGACGGCACTTGCTGCAGTCAGTGGGGATGGTGCGGTACAACAGACGAGCATTGTAATGGGCCAACTCCTCCTTCTCCAACACCTCCTTCACCATCGCCTCCATCTTCTGGAGGCCTCTATGACAACCGTATGATTGCATATATGGGAAACTGGCAGGCATGTCCAACACCACAACAAGTTGCTGCATATACACATATCGTCATCGCATTTGCTGTTTCATACACTTGGAGTCCAGGCAAAAACATTTGCAGTGAGACCTGTGAGATTGCAACTCCCCCAGTGTGTAACAATGCTCCAAATCAACATCTTATCCAAGACTGGCAAAATGCTGGAAAGAAGGTACTTCTAAGCTTTGGAGGTGCAGGCATGGGAGGAAGCTGGGACGGTAACAACGACTGTTGGGAGTACTGTTTTGGTAGAGAAGAACAAGTGATTGATCGTGTCAGTGAGATTGTAATTGATATGGGCTTGGATGGTGTGGATATTGATTATGAATACTACTATGAAGATGGACAGAATAACTCCCCGTTTAGCAAAGGCGCAGAAGCTCAAGACTTTCTCAAAGAAGTCACAGCTGGTTTGAAGAATAAATTGGGACCGGAAAGTATTATTACACATGCGTGAGTATCAATTGAAATGTAATATATCGTGCATGTATGAAAGCATTTTAGTTATTGATGTGTTGGTGTAATTGTATTGCTCACAATATTTTGTAATTATTTATTGATTATCATTCCATAGACCTATGGATAGTGACGTTGTTGTAGGCAAAGGATACTATAATGTGTTGAAGGAAGTATCATGGGCACTCGATTTTCTAATGCCACAGTACTACAATGGAGTCATACGCCCACTAAATGACGGTTTCGGTCCTAACTCACCTGGAATTGATCATTTTAATGCAATTATAGATGAAATGTTTGATAGCGATCCAACAAAGATAGTGTTTGGGTTTTGCATATCAGATTGCTCAGGAACAGGTACAAATACGGGGGCATCACAAGCTATATCAATATTGGGAGATTTGGAAGAGAGTCATGAATGCCATGGAGGTGCATTTTTCTGGGTGGTAGATCATGATATAAATGGTTCTTGGTCGAATACGGTAGGAAATGCAATGATATCGAATGTAGGATGCAGCGAAATAAATCTACCAACATCTTCTCCTCATGCTACCCCAACATTAGTCCCAACGAAATCTCCAACAAAGTCACCAACAAAGTCACCAACAAAGTCACCATCAACATCTCCAACTAAATTACCAACTAAATCACCAACACACTCCTCAACCAAATCTCCAACGTCATCTCCAACAGAATCCCCTACTGACGCTCCAACGTCATCTCCAACAGAATCACCAACAGAGTTCCTATCCGAGTCCCCAACGGAATCACCAACAGAGTTCCTATCCGAGTCCCCAACGGAATCACCTACACATTTTCCCTCTCTGCTTCCCACACCTCCACCAACCCCATCACCTCAATGTGCTAAAACAAATGAGGCTTTTTTGTCTTTGGCAATTCAAGTTGACAATAAAGCTGCAAATAAAAACAAAGCATTTCTTCGTAGATTCATACCAAATAAGAATAGGTGGAAAACTGTTGTCAAGAAGAACAGTTTTGCCAACAATGAATATTTTTCTTGGAGCCAATGTGTAAAGAAAAATAAATGTTACAAGTTGACTATGATAGATCGTAGAAGGGATGGTATATGTTGTGAGCATGGCGACGGCTTCTTAGAGCTAGAGTTGAACGGTACGTACGATCATGATATGTTGCTATTGTTCGGATGTCTTAGATGTGATTCATAAGCTCATATTTTTGATTTTGTATTACAATCAAATGTGTCCGTTATAGGCCAAGCAGAGTATAGCACGTTCGAGGATGGTAGGATATTGGAATTATTCATAGGAAATTGTGACTTATCCAATAAGATAGTAGATTTAGATCTTGATGATGACAACGATGATGATTTTTTCGATGAAAATGAAGATGCATTGTCTCAGGATGATAGCGAGAATGTAGACAATGTAGAGATTGTGGAAGATAAAGTGGTAGAATCTGTGCAAATTGCTCCTGAAGAATCTGGCTTGAATGAATGGCTTCATGAAAGGTTGGAGAAAGTTCGTGATTTCATACAAGACTGGGTTGAAAGTATTGTTGATACGTTTGATTGATAAGGTCTATATTACAGTGTGGGAATACAATCACGATAGCATCTTGAATAGAAATATTGATACCATCAATACTATCGGGAGTGTGTATAAGGTTGTAGCAAAATTGAATGTAAATAATGATGTGTTATTATTGAATCATACAATATTTTGATGTGCTTATACGGAGCCTATAAAGGCAAAAGCTAATGATTATTTTGTGGGTATTGGAATCATTACAAGAATTCTCATTCTTTGCCCTTTGTGTGCTTAGGTTATCATAATCATATCTTAGGTTAGAGAGACCAAAGCACTATAGAAGTAAATTAAATGGATTTTGGAGATGTTCGAACAGATAAGATGTTCTCAAAAGAAGCAGCATCAGCTTCATGAATCGATTCTAATGATCGTTTCTGCATTTGTACGAAGAATGAAAAAGAAGTTCCTTTGACCCATTCGGAAAGGACCATTTTCTACCGAAAAGAACTAATTATATTATATACATTTCAGTAGTTTCACATTTTACAAAACTAAAACTAAAATGGTTTGACTTTTAAAATAAATGTAAATAATTCTTACAGTCGATAAGCAGCTGCAAATATTCCCACACTTGTAAATGCCGTAGCATAAAGGCAAAGCTCTCCAATAATCAATGTATCGGAAGTATTCGATAAATCTTTCGCAAAAAGCATGGAGAAGGGCGATAATACTTTTGACGTTGTTGTGGGTATCACTTGAATATCTATATCGTCATCCTGACTTGATTCAATCTCCATGTGATCCATGGATACCATTTCCATCCCTTGTAGGTCATCCTTCTCTGAAAAAGAAGGCGACGAAGAAGATGGTGAAATATCCAAAGTTTTCATAGCCTCCCATTCCACACGTAACCATCCCCAAATCGTCCTTCGAATGATTTCGGCAATGGCCAAAATTGGACTAATAAAGGTTTCAAAATCAGATCCAAAGGTATCAACAATCAAGCCAGCATTTGAAAGAGTTTGAGGTGGTAAAAAACTCAATGTCCAACAAAACCTTAATAAGAAATTCAGAAGAAAAATTGTAATATATAAGGATTTGGATTTGTACAATCGATTAGGACGGAGTTGATAACCATGATGTTCCGTCCGAACTAGTAAATTCCAATCCATAAAGGTATCCCACCAAATTTGATAACAAGTAGCAAGGATGAAGGAACCAATCCATATCCAACTTTTTTTCAAAGAGGGTGTAAACACACCAAATAAGGCAACCTGTGCTGCTACAAAATATTTCAAGGCATTACCTAAATAGGGCCAACGTTGTTTATCATCATAGACTTGACGTAAATTTTGTAAAAACCTCCACCAGAGGGGACTTGCCATACAGGCTGGTAATAAAATAGTATATACAAGCCAGGAGTGTTCCACGGGAGCAGCTGCTTGATCCAGTGTATATTGTGTCGACCACCATCCCTGTAGACCCGAACATAGATAGGCAATTGTAAATATCAGATCTTGCAGTGGTCGGACCGTGGAGGTTAATATATCACCCAAAAATCCATCTCGAAATGTGACGGTGGTAAGGGGTGCCTCCATGGTCCGTTTGATGATTTGATATCCTAATTGACGTTTGTGCCATGGAAAAAGGACATAGAGTCCAGTGAGAAAGCATAATAGGAGAGGAAAGATGGGAGCTGCAATGCCAGCAAGGGTGATGGGGATGGGGTTGTCGGGGAGATGTGTTTGAATGGATTCGGTATTGGTCGTATGGGCATAGGTAAAACAGAGGAGACATAATAGGAATACTAAGAGTAGATCGAGTGCTGCTCCAAAAACAGAAGAGGCTTTTGGTGGTTGTGGGATTTGTAAAAATGTTTCCTGATAGCCATTTCGAACATGATCATCTTCATCTTCTTCTTCCTCATCGTCAGTTACATCTTCTACCAATACAGCTTCTTCATCCTCCTCCTCCTCCATATCCTCCCTACTATCTTCTTCTCTATCCTCTTCGAGTAATAATTTCGGTGGATTCTGTAATTGATTCTTCCAAAAGGAGGCATATCCACCATCCTTTTCCGGTTGAAATAAAAGATATCCAATCATATTCGAACCTAAATTCCCTTCCCAAAATTGCAAGGTCCCAGCCACGGAAAACAATCCCAATAAGAATTCCGACAATCCACGAAAGACACGTAGACTGGGTGGATGAGATGCCAATGCGATTGTTACATACATTTGATTTGTGGTAGGGTCTTGATAAAGGTATAAGGCGAATACAAATGGGAGTGTGAAGAGGATTTTGATCCATTGAGGAGATGCAAATAACCATTTCGTGACATTCTTATAGATGGACATTGGGGAGATATGGATGGTTGCCACCAGATAAATCAACACACAAAATGATGGAGAGGATGGTTGACACTTGTGTTGATTTCACAACCAAAATATTGTTTGTCGTGCTACAATGTTGTGGAACCAAGCAAGAGTAAGGATTCTTTGACGTCACCACTTATAGGTAGATCTAAGAAACTATGTAAGAATGATATTCAAACTCTACGTACAGCAGGAAACTTAGCGGGGCGTATGAATTAATTAGCATTCTTCCAAT
>Ga0209092_10004932_pt1 | contig 10912 bp, 11 predicted proteins | sample FraStrMetagenome_FD_187446 | JGI IMG/M metagenome (GOLD analysis project Ga0209092, IMG submission 187446) | Marine eukaryotic phytoplankton communities from Arctic Ocean - Fram Strait ARC3M Metagenome (SPAdes) (version 2) | ecosystem: Environmental > Aquatic > Marine > Oceanic | place: Fram... | reverse complement strand
GATGCTCTTCCAAGATGGGCATATAGTTTTGAAGCATGTATACAAAACTTAAATGAGCACAACACATCGATCGTAGACAAATCTAGGAAATAATCTCTTCATGGATGTGTTCAGAGGCAAAGTAAAGATAATCTCTCAGCGAAGCATGTCGAACGACATGATAGGGCTGGGTTCGTATGGAAGTAGGGCTTATTACAAAAAGACACATATTTGTCACAGGTGCTTGAAATTGTAAAAGACGATAGAAGCAGATAGAGTCATCTTGGAAATAGGAGAAGGGCTTTTATTCAATCAAGATTTTTCGAGCAACCAATGATGAGACAACAGATATTATGGACAATGTAAAGAAAAGTAACAACTCTACTCCGGACCAGGATGGTTGTAGTATTATCGTGAATAATGTAGGTTTGGACAAATCGGGTGATCCAAGAAGTGGAGGTAGGAGTAACGCTTCTACGGATAATGATGATTTTGGTAAACAGTTTAGCTTTGAACAAATAGAAAAAGTTGAAAGTGACATCAATTGTGAAAGCAACATACTTGACCTTTTCTCTGAAGCTAATAGCGATGGTGCAATTGACGTTACAGAGAAATATGAGAGTGGAAGCAGACGTCCTGCAAAATGGAGAAAACGTCCCTGGATTTCCAGTCGATAACAAGATTAAACATATAACAAAAACTAAATTTACCACTTAAACGAGCGAAGGACATTTCAATCCGAATCCTCGCCTGGCTCAAGAAAAAATTAAAAAAATCATTCAATGGATTTGCTCTCTGTGAGCCCGTGAATGGCGTAATGAGATTTTCGGAAAGTTCAAACGCTGTATTACCGACAAATTATGTACCGGCTGGCATATCACTCAAAATTGTGTGACATCCAGCGTTGACAAATGACAGTGCGTCGTTTGTTTTTCCCGGTGATGCGACACAAAAAATCAAATATCTTCCTTCTACGTCACATATCCCTAGACAATTCACGCCATAATGCTCGTAATGTCCTGAGAAGTAAGCCGTTTGATTGTTGGCGCAGTCTTTCTTTCTTGGCATCAGAGTTCTTTGAAAGAAGCCGTCGATAGCACCAACACAGCCATTCATTATACCTCCAGAACTTTTTGACTCAAATCCTTTCCTAACTTCCTCCCATTCAGTTACTGTCGTCGGTAACCTAATTTGTAACTGATCGCAATTCAACAGAGCATCTATGAACTTGTTCCTACTCCTGTACGCTTCAGTAGTGCTTACCCCAAATACATCTTCGATCTCTCGGTAGCTACCACCGGCCAACCATCTCAAACCAATCGCAACAACGAGCGCCACGAAAATTGGTTGCTTACTTCTTGAGTTATATATGACGTGTTTCAATGCTGACCTGAGCAATCCGATTAAGTCATCGAATGCAGTCTCACTCATGCGAAATCTTGTATGAAACTTGCCTTATTGGCGTAATTTTCCAGTAATTTATTCCACCGTCTTTCATATTGCCACCTGCTTCGTCTTTCTCGACGGGATGATAGAAAAATCACCTGCATCATTAAAAACTCCTCCGATTCGTCGTCGTCCAGCACCCTTAAAATATCTCTGCGACGTGACATTGTAAATTATTATGAAATGATAGAAATGATGGTGTTACGTGAACGAAAATTCAAGGAGTACTCTTTGGACATTTGATGTGGAATGTGGCGGATCTTCGATATTTGTCCAAGAAATGGGTGTGTTGTTGCTGGGAAAGGATTTCAACACGAAAACAACATAACAGTGTTTTGCTCAAAGGAACCCGGAAACCCTGTTGAAATCGTGCTGTGGTTTCTGGTTGCTGGGAAAGGGCAATCCGTTCGATACCGATGCATCCGACCGACATCCGAACTGTAGCCACAAGATTCATTTCGCATAGAGTTCTCATTAATTATCTAATATGCTACATACATGTACACTCGTTTTGTTCCTTTTGACATGTCACTAAAAGATTCTTTTGAAATTCACACATTGCAATCCATATAAAATATAGAAAAAGAAAGAATATGATAACTAAAAGATTCTTTTGAAATTCACACATTGCAATCCATATATAATATAGAAAAAGAAAGAATCTTCATCGAAAAGATGTCATTATTTTCAAGGAGGCAGTTCGTAGTTCTTTCCTCACTTAAAATTGTTCATTCTTCCAGGCGAGGAAATTAATCACAATATCAGTTCGTTCCGAAGCTACTACAGATAGTATATTACTGATATTACGGATGAAATTATGGAAAGCAGTTGTTCCGATCTTTTTCGGATTAGCCTCGCAAACCTGTTGTGCGAATCTACCACCCTATGAGATCTACCAAGCTCGGACCTTGGAAGAATACATCACCCTCCAACAACAAGACTACAAGCTTAAGAGGCAGAAGATTCACCGCCGAAGCAATCTCGGCCGCAGTGGGCGTCGTGTCGATGAACTAGAGTCGTCAGAACTCATAACTGCGGATCTATTTGGAGGATCGCCTGGTTTCTACCATGGTGTCGCATCCGGAGATCCTCTAGTCGATCGAGTGATTCTTTGGACTCGCTATACACCCGTTACTTCCGGGGAATCGGTGAACCTCGAGCTTCGCCTGGCAGAGGTAGACCCCGATCTGGCCGTCGAAGATCACCTGGATCCTGATGCGAACGCCAATATCAAGGTTGCCAAGATCGAAACGAGTGAGGATAGCGATTATGTAGTCAAGGTTGACGTGCTTGGACTGAAGAGTAATACCCATTACGTATTTGCATTCACTGATGGAAAAAAATCGTCGCAAGTTGGCCAGACTCGTACAGCTCCTTCGGTGGAAGATGAAGTCGATGAAATGACTTATGCTTTCTTCTCATGTGCACACTTTAGCAATGGATACTTTCACGCATATGATGTTGCTTCCACGATTGAGAACATCGATTTTTGGATCCATCTGGGAGACTATGTATATGAATATGGAGATTATGCAACGTATGCAACTGATATCCCTGAACGCAGAGACATGACCCTAGTAAGTGAGGAAGATTATCTTTGTTTTTGTCTAACAAATTTTAAATTACAAAAATGACTCACATTGCGGTTTCATATTTCATGCGAAGCCTTCCTGGGAGATGGTAGAACTTCAGGATTACCGAAACAGGTTTGCAACTTATCATCAATGGGATGAAGGTCTACGAAACATGCGTCGCAGAGCTCCTGTGATTCAGATTTGGGATGATCACGAGGTACGCAACTCCGGCCTTAGATTGATATCACATCCATGAAAACTCTATACATATGATGCACTGATATGCCCGTCTCATCTTCACCATCCCTTTTCATTTAGCTTACTAATAATGCTTATGGTCGAGAGTCTGGACCCGTAGGAGCGGAAAATCATCAAGAGGTGTGCCCCTATAATCGTACATCTACCAACGATCAAAAGAATGAAGCTCAGTGTGACAGAGATGAGGGTGATGCTAAATTAAGATTCAACAAGGCTGCTCAGGCGTACATGGAATGGATGCCAATTCGTCAAGGTCCAATGATGTCAGGAGCACTCGAGTTTACATCAATTACCCAGGTGATTGAATGGGGCGATCTTGCTTCCATCGTCGCTGTGGATACTCGTTTGGGAGGGCGCTCTATGGAGCCAACTATCGCGGATACATTTACACCCTTTGCTGCTGCAACATTGTACAATTTGAACATTTCTGCGTATTATGACGAGGAATCTGACGTCAGGCAATCTATCAATGATATCGCTCAGTTAACAAAGGTAGAAATGTCCAATCCCACCTATTCTATGCTCGGGGAAGAGAACAGGAACTTGGTAAGAAGAAAAGAGAGTGGTTGAGTCATGAAGAAAGTCGCTTTTTAAACTATACTTGGATTTTCCTCTGATGAAACTCTGTTGCTTTCTTTTTTATCATCATCCTCTGTAGATCTTGGATACTTTTGAAAGATCCAAAGCAGAAGGGAAACCATGGCAAATTTTTGCCGCTGCGACAGTGATGGGGCCGCAGATTCCCATTAACTTGGATAAAATGAGCGATTACGTTGCAGCTGAGATAGCTCCAGCTATCCAGGGTTTCACTGACGCGGTATTAACGGACCCAGGTGCTTTCCTTTTGCGTATAGGAGTTGCTATGGATGTGAGCGGGGCATCTTACAGTCCTGATTCATTTGATGGCTTTGCTCACGAGAGAGAAATCTTGCTCGATGGATTCAAAGAGAAGGCAAACAACCCTATAGTTCTGAGTGGAGACAGCCATGATAGTTGGGCCTACACGTTGTATGAAAAGGGAACCGTGGAGGAAGGGAATCCTGTGGCTGTTAACTTGGGTTGTCCTGGGGTTACTTCCCCTGGTTGGAATAGCCTTTTAGGTGACGTACTTACTCCACTATCGGAAGCTTTCGGTGGAGCTTTGGATGTTCACAAGCTCGCGTCCGATACGTTTGTTGGGAGAAACAGTGGACTGAAATACAATGAAATCCTCCGAAAAGGTTTCGTTGCTGTGAAGGCGACCAAGGTACGTAGTATAGAGTGGTATGAGTCCTTGTAGACAATAATGTATTACCTGTATCGTGCAGCTTTCTAACTATATTGATTTCCCATTACGCAAATAAATGCAGGACACGCATACTGCGGAGTATATTCTCTTCGACCCGGAAGTACTATTATCGGATTACGATGCAGCTAGAGACGCCAGTGGAAGCATCACAGCGGCATTTACCTGTGGTGTCAGCCTCGTCACGAAGGCAGAAGATGCTGGGTCTTTGGATCCTCAGGATAATTGCGTGATTGCATTTGACACGGCACGTCCTATTGTGTGGGAGATTCCTGTACCGCTTGTAGGAGATGGGAGCTTGGAGATTGGGCCGTCCCTCGTCGAATGTGGGTTCGATGCGTGTGAATTCGACACAACAGATGGCGAATTCGACACAACAGATGGCGAATCCGACACAACAGATGGCGAATCCGACACAGCACCATCTTCGGGGTCCAAAGAATTTTGTGGACTTATTTTCTTTGTGATGCTCATCATGTTTTTCTTGTAATCACCTCGTGTGTTCGTTCATATACATGGAGAAACGAACCTGGTGGACCTTTTGGTCAAAAGAGATGGGATTTGTGTGTGCAGTTGCTTTGGTGATGGATTGGATGGAAGCCAAGGTCTTGCCCAGTCGCTGGGGATACCTCTCGGAGCCTAAAGAGACGAGTACATTAATTCTTTTCGAAGATTTTAAGTTTAGTATGTCTATCTCACGACAAATTAGTGTTTCGAAGTTGCAGTATCAGAATATAAAATGTTTCCAATACCTCCCATAGAGTTGTACAAGTCTTGTACTTGAGATTCGAAGTCGTTTGGTTTGCTGCTTCTGCTGCTGTTCTTCTGCTCCAACACCGCTTGGAAGAATCCTAATCCTAAATCTAACCCACTTGTAGAAGGCTTTGGTACAATCGTCTGGACACTCTCAAAAGGGTCAATCGTCGATGATGATGGTATGGATTTCGTCGATCATTTCTTCCTCGTAATAAAATTCTGTGTTGGTCCCGGAGTATTCAAATTTTCCACTGATTTGAGATAGCACGATATCCGAGAGCAATTGGTTCATTTCCTGGTGGGGTTCTTCCCCGCATCTTCGGTAAACAACCACAGTTCCACAGGGATCTCCCTCTCCTTCTCCTTGCAAAAAATCAAAGACGTCGCTCTCGGCCATTCCAATGATTTCTTCCGGTTCCATTAGTTTCCAGGCGTCGTCGTCTTCTGGATCCTCGACGGAAGGGTTCCTCACGACCGCAACGTAGTCTTCTTCTCCGTCGTGAAGGATCCCACTGATCAATTCGTATTTGGTATTGCCCACTTTTTCTTTGAAAAGTTCTTTGACACAAAGCTTGGACACGTCGAGTCGTTTGGGGATCTTCCATTCTTCTGGTGTTTTAAGAGCGCCACTATCTTCGTCTAGTCTTGACGATAAAGACGTTGAGGCACAGCAGGATGCCAACCTTATTACCGCACGGCATCAGGCACTCGAGGAATGGCTCAAAGACCAAGAGAACCCAAAGCAGGGGAAGAGGAAGACTCAAAAGGAGAACAGCAGAATCAGGAAAGCGACAGCAGCGAGGAGAATAAAAACGACTCCGGAAGTGATACAGAGGGTTTCCCAGGCAACTCAGAACAAGATAACGATGGGGCCCGATCTGACTCCTCAGAGAATCAGCCCGAGAATGAGGAATCATCCGGTTACGAAAACAATGAAACCACCGATCCCTCTGATCAAAACAATCCGGATACCGGCGAAGACCATATCGAAGCGTCCGAACGGGACGAATCCAAAACAGGAGAAAGCAGCGACACGGAAGCATCTGAAAATAATCCAGGCAGTCCACCTGCCGATACAGAGCAGTCTGAAAGCACGGAAACAGGGACTGAAAATAGCGGTAATATCACCTCAACAATAGAGGGGATGACCCGGGAAGAAGCACGTGCGCTGCTCGACAGCCTGCGACAAAATGAAAACGTTTACCTTTTATTGAAGCGCCTGCCGACGAAGCAAGTCGGCGCAAACCCATACAGGACTGGTAAGCATGAAAACGATCTACTCATCTCTGATAATCGCCGCCCTGACTGTTCTTTTACCCGGACCCATCAGGTGCGTGGAGCTATCCATCCATGCTCGCTTCAGCCAACCTAAAGTGGCACAGGGCAACCCGGTTCAATACATTGTTGATATCACCGCTGTCAGTGAGGACGCCCCGCCTGCCATGGAACCGATCAACAGCCTTCCGATCCGGAATACCGGAGGTCTCAGGCTACACAACGGAAGAAACTCGAGGAGCTCACAAACCCGCATGGTTAACGGCAAAACAGAATTTCAAGTAACGAACAGCTCTAGACTCAGCGCCCCCCCCCCCGGCAGTGGGGATCTATACCCTGCCCGGCTTTCAGATTAATGTCGACGGTCAAACACTTCAGGCACCCGCAGCTACCTTGCAGATAGTCGAGAGAGCCGAAGACGCCGCCCCTACCCTAAATGAACTGATCTTCCTCGAAGTAGAAACACCCGAACGTCTTTACTTGGGCGAATCGTCAGTTGCCCAACTCAAACTCTACTTGGCCGACAGCATCTACCTGAACGGAATATGCAACTTTAACAGCAGAGCAGATGGCTTTTCCATGAATCTGGATCCTAATATCTATTCCGAAAACCAATCTTTCCAAAAAGGTAGAAATTATAAGGTACTTACTTGGACAGCAAATATCACCCCACTTAGTATTGGAGAGCAGAGCATCGATTATCAATTGGATGTCTCCGCCAGAATACCCAATCAACGCAATGCATTGTCCGGACGACGCTCTCCATTTGGAGGCAGCTTATTCGATGATTTTTTGAACCGGCTCAAAGGTTACCGCTTTCGGCTAACAAAAATATTCAGGTACTGCCACTTCCCAGCGCAGGGAAACCCGCAGGCTTCGATGGAGCAGTCGGGCAATTCAGTATCGAGGTATTTACTGACAGGTAAGAGACTCGCTTGGGTGAACCGATCATGTATCCTAGGTTCCGTATTGCCCTTGTTTTCAATATTGTAATGAGAGTAGCACTGTACATGGAACGTCGAATATGAAAAGTAGATTCGCAAGCACCCATTGATACGATCTGTGTGCGCTCTAGAAAGAGATTTGAGAAATTCAGAAAATGGCAGTAGGATTTTGGATGGGAATGAGAAACAACAATTATCGAAAATTATGTGGCATAGTTAGGTCTAGACGTATCAACAATAATTATGGGTACAACAGGGACTGTCATAAAAAGTTCACTCTTGATAGAAGTCGTGAATGTCGCTTCTTTCACTTTTTTAAGTTGTAGGGACAGTAATACAAAGTTACAATGGTGCCTTTGATCAGAATGTAATAATAGAATTAAATTAATAGGATGATATTCCTGAAGACGGTATTGGTTTGAGTTATTGCTATCTGATGTTGGAATGTCCCGGAGAAGCTTTTCGATTCCTATCGTGTCGAAGTTTAAAACCTTTGTCCAAAAATGATCGCAAAAAGCGTTATCTTTGAATGAACTCGATGAAGATCTACATAGAGTAGCACCTCTTAAACTTTTTGTTAATAATTGTAATGGAGACTTGAGGTCATTTGTGACTAGATAATCAGAGTTTTCAAAAGTTTACTCGAAAAATCGACGCAGAAAATGTTCGTAACTTTTGATATGCTTGGATTCATTATTTGAAAACAGCCGGAATCGATTCGTCTGCTGAAGGTTTACAAAACTAACGACAGCGAATTCGAGAAATTGCTTTAATTTTAGGACGGACGAAGTATTATACAATGCAAGTACATTTATTAATAAAATATACCAATTTATTCTCATAATAATACATATTTCCAAAAAAAGTATCACATATTGGGCATTTAAATTTTTTTTTTAAACTGTATGCTTTTATTTTATTATTAAAGGCCTTGGAACTTGCATCGTAACGTAGAACGAATTGGACCTACGCTAAGTTGTGCATTACCGACAATACAGCGTACACATTGACATGGTGAATATTCCATGTAATACGAGCATTCCACACACAACATCATGAAACATGAAAACCAGCATCAAACAGAGCAGCAACTAAAAACTGTGCAACACATTTTGTACTAATATAATATATCACCAACCATGAACAGCAACAACTCGACCACCTCCAATGTTATAACCAGCTCTACAGGCGAAACTTTTAACCTGAATAAACGATCACTTGATGTGCAGGCTAGTTCGTTCTCGTCGTCACAACTCACGAAGCTTGATAATTTAACCGCACTTGAGGAAAATTTGCAAAAGCAACTAGCGGCTCATAAAAAGATTTTAACTAAAATAAAAGATGGCAATCAAAAGATCAAGAAAATGAAAGACATATTGTGTGTTCAGAGGAGGCTGAACGATATTAAGAGGGATAAGTTACAGTTTACGAAAGAAGAAAAGAGTTTTAAAAGACACAAGGGACAAGATAGCAACATGAGCAAGGTAATTTTGCCTGTGGAAAGAGTCAATAGAAACTTTCCTGTCACGACAGATCACCGCGAAAGTTCTAATAATTCAGCGATTAATGTTTCAGTTGGAAAGAAAATTGATCAAAGGGTTGCTGCAACATATGACGACTATGACGAACCTGTAGACTTTGAAGATGATTCGGATGATGAATACTAAATTGAGTTTTCTCAAAGTATATTTTGTAAAAATATAAAGAATGAAAATCTTCCATGTGTTTTTCTTGAACTTTGTAGAAAATCAGAGAGAAAGTGCTGAAATTTGATCTGCACTCACGACAAATCCATTCCCATATTTCAGTAAGAAATTAACATTAGGGTTGCAATATGATACAAATGAAAACATGATTAAGAGTTCAAGAAGGTTAAAGCTTTCTATTACAGCAGGTATCCTCAATACACATCTATATTTCCGTATTAATATAAAACACACCTTACCTGAAATATATACATGAAAAAGAAATGGATAAGGAACAAATTCCAATTTTTGATTGACATTAAGGAAGGTAATAACAATGTGACAAATAAAAACTTGCGATCACATCGATAGTATCTCAATTCAGGTCAAATCATACATTCTGTTTCGTGAATCATGACTTTTCTGTGATTGCTCTCGGATCTCACGCTAAGTCTCGACATGTAACGTATGCTTTAGTACATGAGCCTAGCGCCACTGCAAAAATATTTCGCAGGATAAAATTTACTAGAGTTTATGAAATCATCTACTGAATATGGATAATGGGAGCAACTTTTGTGACTAGAGAGATATGGTTTGTCTGTAAGGTGTCAGGACGTCAGGATATGGAGGAGTTGCTGTATGCTCCGTAACGTTCGAAGAGACATTAACCAATGGATGTGACATCACACTATACCCGTGATGGAATAAGCATTCTAAGTAAACTTAACTCCTCTTCAAAATAGAAAATCACATTTAAAAACTCTTTCAGATATGATCCCTTTCAATGATCAAATATATTAGTACACCAAACTGGACACTAAACCAGGTCAAATAACAACTATGACACCATTCATAACAAACACAACACATCACATACTAGCTATTAACAGCGAGCCTAACTACATGTAGCATCAATCTGGTTTTACTTATTAACCGGAGTTAGAAATTGGAAATACAATTTGAGTACAATAAGTAATAGTACGTATTTCATTAATATCTATTTTTGTAACAGTCATAGATTATTCCATTGTTGCAACTCGTCCACTTCATCAGTTATTAGTTCGGAAGAGGAGTAGCAGTGGTTGTTATAAGCGTTAAATTGGTGTGCTCACGTAGGAACCGTTATGCTTTCGTCAATTTCGTAGTGTACATCGTCAATCGTCATATGTCGTGGCATTCGTCGAAACTAGTTCCTTTGGCTTGACCTTTCGACAGGTTCATAGGGTAGTACATTCAACAAAGAAATGCACGGGGCTATATACCTGAAGGGTTCTTCACAAGGACCTTCTTCGATTGAGGAACAGGTATCTGCCAACGGGCTGTTTCTGTTTGAATAATTTCTTTCATTGTCGACAATTCGACTGACATCAATCTCCAGAAATGTCGAAGGATTAGTAGCACTATATTCAATTACTTGGTAGTAAGATGGATCCAACCGTTCAAAGTGCCTTCTGAAATGTAGTCTTTGTCTTTAGTCATCTTGATTTGGAGCATTAAATTCTTCAGCAGTCGTTTAACAGTAAATTCTTCAAAATATAAAGATCGAGCAAGTATAAGAGGACAACATTATCAGAGACTTTTATTGTAAAAATTACGAGCCGAAGCTCACTTACATTTACGAGTAGGATTATGAATATATACTCGTTGATAAATATATTATGATTATGGATAGATAGATTATGATTATAGGTTATAAAGTTATATTAACAG
>Ga0209092_10004931_pt1 | contig 10913 bp, 18 predicted proteins | sample FraStrMetagenome_FD_187446 | JGI IMG/M metagenome (GOLD analysis project Ga0209092, IMG submission 187446) | Marine eukaryotic phytoplankton communities from Arctic Ocean - Fram Strait ARC3M Metagenome (SPAdes) (version 2) | ecosystem: Environmental > Aquatic > Marine > Oceanic | place: Fram... | reverse complement strand
GGCAGCTAATCCGGACAAACAACCTGTTGTAGTACAGGCTGAGGAGGAAAAAGAACGTGCAACTAACAACATGCTCAAGGGTGCTGGCGGCGCTCTGCTTCTTCTTTTATTGCTGTAATACAGTATTAGCAAATCCTACTCCAGCATCAAATTGTGCTGTAACCACTTTTACAGGCACAGGCAGCGGCTCAGCAATGATATCAAACCGCGACGGCAGAAAATACCAAAACACAGAAAACGATACATTAGAATGTACAACACTTGACCTAAACGGTAATGTGGGATATATTATTGAGCAAACTATGGATACTGATGCAAACGGTGATCCTGTCGCAGTATATTCTGAAACAGACGGTTCTTACATATTTTCTCAAAACACTGTAAGTAACAAAATTATATCATCTACAATGGCTATCAATGAAGCACTACAGCAAGCAGGTGTTGGCATACAGTTTAGAGGCTTCGGATACGAATGGGAAGTCAAGAAGCCTGATGCTAGTAGTAACTTAACACTCAGTGTTAAGATATTTGGTCCAAGCAACAATGGTGGCAGTGGCGGTATAATATACAGTGCAGAATACGATTACGCTAACCAAGCATTTGCAGACTGGACATCATTTGACCAAGACCATCCTCCGCCAGGATTCTTTACAGTTGAAGATGATTGGTATGTAGAAATGTCTATGGAAGGCAACGGTCAAGGTAGTGGTGTGCGTGGAATGAAAATGACATTTGCGTATGCAATTAGAGAAGGAGCAGATCCGTTTGATCCCAACTACGACTATGGCGCAACAGATGCATTTACAGAATCGTGTAATGCAGACCCAATGTATGACTCGCAATGTCCTGGATACCAAGAAGCATATACAGAGCAACAATGTTCAGCAGATGCGTTGTATGACCCTAGTTGTAGCGGATACGAAACTGCCTACTACGATCAACAATGTTCAGCAGATGCGTTGTATGACAGCGGCTGTCAAGGATATGAAGCAGCATACACAGCACAGCAATGTGACACAGATCAATCATATGATCCTAGTTGTCCTTACTACAATCAGTCACAAGCTAAATCAACAACCCCAGGCATGAATGTAAGCGGACAGGGCAGTGATTATATATTCATCTTTAGAGGAAACAATCCAGAAGTATTTGCAACACTACAAGCAAACTTAGATAATATGATGGGCTGGATGTGGGAATGTACAAGCGGCGATGACTGTGGCGACAATCAAGTTGGTTATATTAAAGACGCAGTACAGCAAGGCGACGATTACATATTCTTGTATACAGAAGACGTAGACGGCAATGTAATAATTCCACAAAGCGGCAAGTGGTATGAGTTTATTGAAATAGATACAGCATGTTCAACAGATGGTACTTACACACAACGATGTGCTGGCTATGAAGACACAATAGCAGAACAACAGTTTGAAGATGACTGTAATGCAAATCCACAAGGTGACATGATGTGTCCCGGTTACACTGAGCCAAAGTACGAAGAAGACTATGAAGACTATGACGGACAAGACGATGGCAGCTATGATGGAAGCTTCGATGGACAACACGACGGTAAGTTTGATCCTAATATGCCGTTTGATCCTAATATGCCGTTTGATGGAGACTTAACAGGACTTGACATACAAGCAACAACAGGTATTGATGTACAAGCCGCGACAGGTATTGACTTAGAAGCATCAACAGGTATTGACCAAGAACTAGCAACTGGTATTGATGATTCAGCAGCAAGAGGTGAAATAGAAGTTGACATGCAAGGTGTGTTAGACTTAATGGGACCAGATGAAAATGGCGAACAGTTTGACTTAGAAGGATTTGAAAAAGGTCCAATGGATATGCCAAGCGAAGAAGATATTGCTAGAGAGCAAGCAGAGTTTGAAAAGTTTTTTGAAGAGGCAGATAGTTTTGGCGGAGCAGGTTTATCAGACTTCCAAAATGAAGCGTTCCCTGATGTATTTGAAGAACTTCCGATGCCTGATGCATTTGAAGAACTGCCAACAGAAGATATATTTGCCGAGCGTCCATTAGACATACTTGAACCACTCAGTGAAGAAAAGTTTGAAGCAATACCAGAATTACTTGAAGAAGCGTTTGAAGAAGCAGTTGAAGAACAAATGATAGCTGAGGAAATGGCTATTGAAGAACAAATGATAGCTGAAGAAATGTCTGTAAAAGAAGCCGAAATTAGAGAAGAACTAGCAGAAGCTATTGAAGAAGAATTATCCGAAGCAGTTGAAGAACTAGCACCAGTTGAAGAACTAGCACCAATTGAAGAAGTTGCTGGACCTAGTACTACACCAAACGCTCCAAGAACTAGCAAAACAACTAGTGTTAAACAACGTGCATTAGATATTGCATCATCAGCAACTACAGCAGCAGAAAACACAGCAAGCTCGCAAGCGTCATCTAGTGCATCATCTAGTACTGACACGGGCAGTGGTGGTGATGACGGTAGTGCAAACAACAGCGGCAATGACGGAAGCAGCAATGACGGAAGCAGTAACAGCAGTAACAACAATGGCAGTGATATGGGAATGGGCAACAACAGCAACAGTGGCAGTGATATGGGAACAGGCAATTCCGACAGCAGTTCTTCAGGGCAAGTAGACTACAGTGGTAACAGCAATACAGGTAGCAGTAATACAGGCGGATTTAGCAGCCAAAACTTTGACTCTGCAACAGGGCAACCTGCACTACAGTCGGGTGATGCAGGCATAGGTGCAATGACTGGCGGCACTGACACACAGTTACTGGCAAGCCAAGGATTAAGCACACAAGAATTAACAGGCGAAGTACCAGATTTAGGCTCATCAACAATATCTTACACATTTGGAAATATGGATGCCACAGTAGCAGCAGAAATATCAAGCATAATTGTAGCAGAAATAAATCAAATGATAATAGACATAACCAAACGCACATTAGAAGAAGCAAATGAAATGGGCGAACCGTTAGACGAAGTAAGTGAAGAAGAACTGGAAGCACAGCAAGAACTAGAAGACAGTCTTGTTGAAAAAGCGATTGCAGGCGATACATCAGAAGATGCAACATCAGCATTATTAGGTTACAATCCTAACTTTAGACAGTATGTAACACCGCAAATGAAAGTAACAGTAGAATGGTATGGCTCTGATGGAATATACACAGACCAAAAAAATTATGATAACCCGTCATCAAGGTTCTTTAGTGGAGCAAGTGACGAAACGCATCGCAAAATGGTGCGTCAGCAGTATAAGGAGAATTAAATGGCTGAAGTTGAAGTAGGTGGCGTTAAGTTCACCGGTGGCAAAATGTTTGCTGTAATAACTGCACTTAGTACACTAGGTGGAGTAGCATGGGGAGGCTTTGAGTTCTATAACGATTATAGAAATATGAAAGAGCAAATACAAGAATACGTTGCCCCAGACCTAAGTGGTATGCAAGAAGAAATAAGCGTGTTAACAGAACGCCTTGCAGCAGCAGAATCAAACATAGAGACTAAATTAAAAGCAACTGATGAATCAGTAATTGCAGCATTAGATTACACAAGGGATATTAAGATTGATCTCAAAGCTGATGTGCAAACAATTGAAGTACAAGTAGATAGAGTTGAACAGACTGTTAAGGATACACAAGACAGCATTGACGCTACACTACGTGAAGTTGAAATTGTTAGTCGTGAAAGTGAAAAAGATACTAGAGATCGTATGCGTGAAACTGAAGAACGTATTGAAGCTGCTATGGATAAACTTGAAACTAAACTAAAAGAACAAGTTGAAGAAGCACTAGATAATCCTCTAAACGATATGAATTAAACACTTGACATCTATCCAGTTCTCTGCTATAATTAATTTATATTAGAGATGTGCCTGTAGCTCAGCTGGATAGAGTACAAGTTTGCGGAACTTGAGGTCAAAGGTTCGAATCCTTTCAGGCACGCCAATTAAAGGATTTTAAATTGACAACAATGGCGGCGATACTAACGGTAAGGGTTATTCCGCAAGTGTTTGGAAGTATTAACAGTTACTTCTATGAAGTTACTTAAAAAATTAAAATGCGTAGCAAGTGTATTAAACAATTCAGGATTTTGCACTTCTGCTACTATTTCATATGAAGTAGAGCCAATGTCTTGATAGTATCTTCGATTGATTCCGTGTTTTCGTCCGTACTCAGGAAAAGCACCTGTTACAAACAAACAAGTATCGGCAAGGTGTTTGGCTTGAGTAGGATGTGTAATCCTAAGAAGAGTTTGTCCAAAACCGTCTTCAGGAAGAAATTCTGTTTTGTCAACATAACTAGCAAGGAGCATAACAATGTATGCCTCAATCGGTTCAGGTAGATCATATCCGCGTGTTGCAGATGTTTTCTTTACAACGTCAAATAACGCCGAGGTATATGCATCATTCATATAATTATTTATGTAAGGAGAAACCATGACACCGCAAGAAATAAATGAATACAAACAGCGTTGGCTAGCTTCTGGTACATACTATCCAGTTCGCTTGCATAGTGACTTAGATACACAAGGCAAGACTTGGTGTCGACGAAACTTAGAAAGACACCAATGGAAAATGGATACATGGACTCACGTATATGAGCATACATTTATATTTGAATATAAACATGATGCAGATGAATTTTCTAAACAATGGCCAAAATTTATAAATCAGGAAAGAATATGAGCAAAGTAATAGAATACAAAGTAGAAGATATATTTCAAGACATTGAAGGCGATCCGGACAACATGAACATGACGATACCGCCCGAAGTGTCCGAACGTATGGGATGGACAGAAGGCGATATTTTACATATTACTGTGGAAAAGGGTGTAATATCTATTGCTAAAAAGGTTGACACTACAGACTAGATGTAGTATAATAGTAGTTCATTCACACAAATAAGGAAGGACTATGTTAAACAACTCAGCAATAGAATATTGGAATAGACAGCCTACAGATCAACCATGGTTGTTGAACGGCTTTAATGGTACATGGGCATTTAGTGATCACCGCAGAATCCCTCAAGCATTACTTGAATTCTTATTAGAGTATTATCGCAACAGATTGGGCGACATGCGTAAGCACCATATCAAATCAATAGAACTTGATGAAATCAATGAGTTGATGAACGAAATATGGGATGGTCCGGGCAGTATGGCTAAAATTGTTAGTCAAATGTACGAAATGAGGCATAATAGGCTTGAAGATAACCCAATTGACACAAAGAACGTGATGAAAGGGTACGAAATACCCACAATTGAGTCAAATCTAGGTGCAAATGTGGTTGACAAGCTCGAAAAGTAATGCTATACTATATGTATAGTTAATGCAAAAGCGAGGGTAATATGCGAGTTGTTATTAAAGGCGGCACTAAGTCTCAACAAAAGCACATTAGAAGTGTAACTAAATTCTGTGCTAAAAAGCTAATGCCACGCATGAGCTTAGAAATTGCAATCATCATTAAAACTATCGATGGCGAAACACTAGGTTACTGTCTTCCAGTATGTGAAGATGGTGAACGTCCTGATCGTCCTCGTTCGTTTGAAATTGAACTCAACAGTAAACTTAAACTACGTAAGATGCTAATTGCATTGTGTCACGAGATGGTACATGCAAAGCAGTTTGCAACGGGCGAGTTATACGACGGCATTAATATCAAAGGTACACGCTGGAAAGGCAAATGGTTCCGCAAGGAGCCCGACTATTGGGATCGTCCGTGGGAATGGGACGCAATGGGTCGCGAAGCAGCATTGTTTATTCAATGGGCTGAGCATTACGATTACGGTAACAGAACATGGACACAGGAAGAATATGCCTAAATATAAAGAAAAATTCTTTAAGCCAACTGACTTGTTTGATTTCTCAGATCATTGGGCAGTAGGACTTGAGTATCCTATCAAAGGCAGCAAAGACAATACTTATCTTGTTGCTATCACAGCCAAGGGCTTTACATGTGACTGTCCTGGATTTACATTTCGTGGCAAGTGCAAACACACAGAAGCAGTAGCACAACGATGGCGTGATGTATTGTCAGATGACTTTGAAGAAAAGTTCTTGACAACTAAAAAGTCTGAAGCTATACTATAAAAACTAAGGCAAACAAAAAAGGCAACTAACATGAGTAAAACAAATACCTACGCTGATACATTTAACGGACAGTACGTTAAAAGCGACAGTCACTTTGTAGATCTAGCAACACGTTTTGATACGTTTTGTAGTGAAAGCAAAGCAATTGAATTCCGTATGATGACACGAGAGTTTCGTCGACGCAATCCAAACTTTAAAACAATACAAGATGTACGCAAGCGTATGTCTCGCGCATTAGCCGCACAACTAAGCGACATCGAAATTGATACTACAATGCAACGGTTGCTTAACCTAGAACATGTATTAGGCATGTTAGAAAACTTTAAAGCAACTAAGGTACAGCCAATCCAAGTATACGAAGATCCAGAACGTCCGGGTAAGTATATTGCGTGGGACGGCCAACATACAGCAATTTTGTTATATGTACTTGCTGTATTAGTATTTGAAATCCCAACAAGCGAATTAGAAATTCCAGTTGCTATCTATGACGTAACTACTAAAGCAGAAATACGTGAAAACTTTGTTGGCCTTAACGGTGAAGACAAGTTGCCACTAGATGCAATTGACATGTTCCAGCAAAAGATCTTTGGTGTGCGTGTTGATGGTAGTGTTAAGCCTGATTGGATCGTAGCAGAGAAAAAGCAAACTATGTTAGAACGACATAAGTTATTTGCTACAGCAGAAAAGTTTGACAACACAGACGAAGTAGGTGCTATTTCACGTATGGCAGAGCTTGATAAAGCAAGTCCAGAAGTAGTTGAACAGTTTGGTATTTACTGGAGTGCAATACGCAAGCAACGTGCAGTTGATGCTAAAGAAATCTTTATGATGATGACTTGGTTGATGATTGCAGAAGTGCAAAATATTAATATCGACGAAGACTACTTGTTAGATCTTGCAGATATGAACTTAGGTTTATTTGATGCTAACTTTGCACCAGGCGGAGGCTTTTGGGCCAAATGCGAAACAGCATATGAAAATTGGTATCAAACTTCTCCACAAGCACTAGCTGGCATGGAACCTTCAATGCAGAAGATGCCAAGTCATGGTATACCATTTCTAAATGCACAGATTACAAAGAGCTTAGGTCGTAAGGTACCAGACTTTTTTGCTAACAACGGTTTTGCACCAGATGAAAAGGATCTTTGGTAATGGACCGCTTAGGCAACAATGACGTATTGAAGTCTAAACGTGATCGTGCTAAGATCATCAAAGACAACATATGTTGTAGTATACCTGGATGTGATGAGTTAATTACATTCTTTAAAGGACCAAGTGCTGATCTATATTGTCGTGAACATCAACTAGAAGGTATCCCCTACGGGGGGTACGGACGACACGGAAAGGAACATACCTTTCATCGTTCAGATGTGTGCCAGTGTTGCGGACAGGACATTAATGATGATCCTCGTTGGAAACTAGCACAAGACTACTTTGGTCATACACTAACTAAGCGTGAAATACACGAAGTAAAAAGACGTTACAATCACGGTGACCACGATATGCGTAAAGCAGATGAAGGTAACGACAGTGCTGAAAATATCAATCCGTATTGTACCTTTTGTCACTGGGTCAAAACAGCTATTAATAACGATAGCAGATAATGGTTGACACAAGCCAGATCTAGTGCTATAATAGTTATATTAATTAGGCAAACAGTAAGAGGCGCACAAAATGTCAGCAGCAACAGTTTATAATCCAATTGGTTGGGCAAACAGAGTGAAAAAAGTACCATTAAAAACAGTATCTACGCAAGAAGCACTAGCTGTTGCAGTAGCGGCACAACGTATTAATGGTAGTTACATCAAAGACACTCGTCGATTCAGCTGTGAAGAAAACAAAACACAATTCGCTAACAAAGAAATTGTGAAGTTTGCGTTTCATGAAAACCCTACATATTTGCCTACTGATTTTGAGCGTCCTATGCCTACAGCAGAAGACTATGCAGAAGTAGCAGAAATCCACAAGTGGATGAAGCGTTATGTAATGCTAGGGCTTGGTGAATTAGATAGTTTTAAAAGTGAAATGATTGCCAGTGTTTCACAAGACACAGTTGCTATAAACAACTTAGGCCGTGTTGCATTTATTCCTGAATTTGTAAAACGTGACAAACATGAAACAGGACTTACAAAAGAAATCCGTATTGAATATAGAGACTCCCAGTATTTGGGTAAGGAAAAAGATGTCGTTGAAGGAGTGGTTAAAATTCTCGATAAGCGTTATAGCCAACAATGGGAGTCATTTAACTATGTGGCTGTTATTGATGGTAATCTTGTATCTTTTATGAACAAGCATGAACACAACGTAGGCGATATGAAACGTATCAAAGCAAAGGTCAAGGCACAGACCAAGAATAAAATGTTTAGTGCTAACGAAACACGACTCAACTATGTAAAACTATATAAGGTATAATACTATGAGCAAGATTGGAAATTGGGTACTAGAAATGCAAGAAGATGCCGCATGGTCAAGCAAAGAAGTGTTTTGCCGCAAGCATGGTGTTGCACATGGTGATGTATGGGAAGAAGTACAGCGCCAAATGGATGAAGATTCAGTAGAGCCATACTTTGAAATGGAAATGGATGACGGAGCATAAAATGTTTACAGACAATATAATGTGGTTGTTCGGAGCGTATCTAGCAGGGTCAGGTGCAACATACTATTTGTTCCTGCGTTCAAACTTCTTAAAAGCAACCGAAACAACAATTGACCAACTAATTGAAAAAGGTTTCTTGCGTTACAAGAAAACATCAGATGGTGAAGTTGAAATCCTCAAATGGAATGCTGTCGATGACTGAAGACGAACATTCAGAAGGTAAGGCAATCATTGGACTAGTTATAGTGATTGGAATGGGTTTATACCTTTTAGGACTGGTTATCTTTACATGATCAAACTCCAAGGTAAACTTCCTAGAGAAGTGTATGTTGCATGTTCGGGCGGTGTAGACAGTATGGCTATTGTTGACTTCCTAAAACGCAATCATCAAGTTAACATCTGTTTTTTTGATCATGGTACTGTAGATAGTAAGGCAGCACATTCTTATGTTGCGGCATACGCTACAAAACATAATCTACCATTCTTATATGGCACTACAAATAAATTCAAACACGAAAAACAAAGTTGGGAAGAATACTGGCGTGTTGAACGATACAAGTTCTTACACAGTATTAATGCTCCTGTTATTACAGGTCATCACTTAGATGATTGTGTTGAAACATGGATATGGTCAAGTATGCACGGAACAGGCAAAATTATTCCTTACGCATACAAAAATGTTATCCGTCCGTTCCGCTTAAATAAAAAACGAGAACTAGAACTTTGGGCAGACATTAACGGTGTTGACTATATTGAAGATGAAAGTAATCAAGATACAGACTATACTCGTAACTATATTAGACACGAAATGATGTCTAGCGTCCTAAAAGTGAACCCTGGTATACACAAAACTATAGCTAAAAAGGTAAGAGAAGATGAATATACAACATTCGCCACTGTTTGACACAGCAAAAATAGAAAAACTCTATACTGAGAAGGACGGTGTTCCTGTAAAGTATGTCTGCACTAGTGCTGCAAACCACGGCACAACAGCGATGGACGTATTCTATCGCTCAACACCACATCCTGAGTTCGACAACAATTACTTTGGGGTGTACACTAACCACTTCCATCAAGATAAGCCAACAATAATGATCACAAACGCTGATCAAATCGAGTCGTTAGAGTTTGGAATGATTGAAGATGATGATAAATATTACTACAGTCAACATCGACATGACTACAAAGTAGTTGGGGACAAGATGATTGACGGTGGTCGTGCTTATATCCGTTCAGGTGCGCACGATGTAGACGTATTTAAGATCCAAGACGGAGAGTTTGTACGATACGAACCCTCCAAGTAAAGCAACATTACAACTAGGAGAATACCATGAGTCACAAACTACTAGAATTTAGAGAATCGCTTACATCATCAGACTATGGATTAATTGTTGGCGACCAAGGCGAATTAAAAGGTATATGGATACCTGAAGGCAAGCAAGAGGACTGTATACCAGATAACATTGTAAGTCTGTGTGTAGCAAAGTTTGGAATCGACCCAAACGGCAACGGACATAGTGCAGTTTTACAATAATGATTACAAAAGAACAAGTTAGTTTCTTGGTAGACATTGCTAAAGAATGTAATTTAGCAGATCCTATAGATTGGGGTCTGCTAAAAATTACTGAAGAAGAAGCATATCAGATGATGGCTTCGAGCGTTCTTGAACAGTTCGAACATATGGAAACTGATCAACAACGAACAGTTATGTTAGCAACTATGACAAAGATGCTAGTTGAAAATTTTGTACTAAACTTAAAATTAAAAGGTGCAGAAAAACTCCTAAAAGATATAGATAATACTTGACAATTATCAAAAGATTTGTTATAATAAATTAAGTTAAAACAAACTTGAGGTAAAAATGAGCTATCTAAGCAAGACTGCAATGTTGACAAATACTCGCAATGATAAAGAAGTCGAGTGCGAAGTTGATCATGTTAGAGAAAAAGAATCATTAGACGCTTTCGTAGGCGGTAACAAAATACACATGAGATGGAACGGAAAAATCTTCGTGGGCAATGCTCTCGGTATGGAATTCACTACGCCCGGGCCGACTGAATATGATAAGCGATAATAGGAGAAAAAAATGAATAGTAAGTATGACGGACCATTTGTAAGTGCGTTCGAAACAGACCCAAAAGGTGTAATTAAACAAGAACTAATTACCTATCGAGTCAAAGACGGTTACTTGCGTAAGGAAGTAACATCACGTAAATTTAATTCAGATCAATCTGACT
>Ga0209092_10004929_pt1 | contig 10915 bp, 18 predicted proteins | sample FraStrMetagenome_FD_187446 | JGI IMG/M metagenome (GOLD analysis project Ga0209092, IMG submission 187446) | Marine eukaryotic phytoplankton communities from Arctic Ocean - Fram Strait ARC3M Metagenome (SPAdes) (version 2) | ecosystem: Environmental > Aquatic > Marine > Oceanic | place: Fram... | reverse complement strand
AAAAGAAATGAGAGACTTAAAAGAATATAACGAAAATCACACATTTACTAAGGATGAGATTGATCTTAGATTAAAGATTGAAGGTTTAAAAAGTGAACATAGAATGATACAGGCAACTGACAGAAAAATGTTTGATTTACAAAGACAAAGTCAAATAGAAAAAGAACTTGAATCCTTAGAAAACGAATTAAAAAAGTAGTATGAAGGGTACGAATTGGTTTAGTAGAAATTTTAAAACAATTATCTACGTAGCGTTTCTTGTTCCTATCATAACTGTTGCAATTGTGTCAATATCACACGTAACAGGGTGGTATGGGATATCAAACCCTATGTCGTGGGCGTTGTATCTTTCAATAGGTATTGAAATTGCTGCGTTATCGGCATTGGCAGCAATTTCGGTTAATATGGGATCTAAGGTTTACGTTCCATTCGGTATTGTAACTATAATTCAGTTTGTGGGGAATATATTCTTTGCATTTGAATATATTGACATTGCATCCACACAATTCCTATCGTGGGTTGATTTAACAGGTCCAATATTGGAATATGTTGGTGTTGAAGAAGGAAATCTACAATCACATAGACGTTTTCTTGCTATATTTTCGGGGGGTATGTTACCACTGATTTCATTATCTTTCCTTCACATGTTAGTTAAGTTTAATGAAGAGAGAACACTTACATCTAATAGTGTAAGTGAAGATTCAGGACCTAAGGAAGAACCAATACAGGCGTCTGACTTAGTTGGTGAGATTGCAAGATATCGACCAACAACGGAGGAATTAGATAAATTAAATGATATACTATCTAAACCCAAGACCAAAGTCTCTGATGAAGAAGAACCTAAAAGTGAACACTATTACGACACTGAAAGAAATAAAACACCTGAACCACCATCATGGTTAAATGATGGACCTGAACCAACGGAAGAAGACTACAAAGACTTCGACACTACAATTAATGATGGTTTAGATGATATTCCATATGAAGATAGTCAGACTGAAACTGACGTAGATGACACAAATGATAAGTGGGATGAGGATCATGCGTTGGATATGGTTTTAAATGATATGGTCAAAGACATTGAAGTTAATGAACCTGAAACGATAGAACCACCTACACATCAATTCAACGAGAATATAGAATACACAACTGACACAGAACCTGAAGAGGATTATAATGTGGTTATGTCGTCTAAGACACCACAACATGTTAATGGTGTACCTATCAAAAATAGAAATGTAATTAATGAACAACTACCTGACGTGGTTGAAACGGCAGAATTGGATTTAAATACTGGTCAAATAACAACACCAACAGAAGAACTTAAAGAGGTTAATGTTGTGTTGGACGAGTTACCTAATAATAATGGACCCAAGTTTGATGTGGATGTTGAAATTAAAGAAGTTCCACAGGTTAGGTTTGAACCACCAACCCCCGAACCTAATTTCATTTTTAAGGAACCAATCAACGAAACAACTAAGGACATCACAAACGACGATCCCGAAAAAAAAAAATAGTAGAAACTACCGAAACCCCAAGTCCAACATTAAGTTCAACACCTTTCAGTAGTCCAACACCATTTCCAACGGAGAACCCAACACCAATACCTTCACAAACTGAAGGACCAACGTCCACTCCACAATCAACGGAGAACCCAACACCAACACCAAGTAGTACTCCATTTCCAAGTGCAACTCCGACACCCACTATTTATGTGGATGACTTGTATTTGGAACCTACGGTCAATAGGGATATTCCATTAGAACCTTTTATGAAGGTTGGTCAAAAAGTAATTAGAAGAAATGTTGGGAATTCGAGACGTAGAAATAATTAATAAGGACGACCTAAACCATTCTAAAAGATCATATAAGAAGAAACAAATTCTATTATATGATACTAAAAGACGAATAGATGATTTTGTTAAAAAAATCAAATTTCGAAGAAATGGTGAATACGAAGACATTCCACACTTCATTATTAGTAAGTCGGGCGACATATATAAAGTCTTAGATGTAAAATATTCGTCTAAGACTTTTGACATTGACAAAATCGACAGACAGCAAATTAAGATTGCAATCGAGAATCTTGGGTGGTTAAATAAAAATACAATAACGGGTTTTTTTTCAAATTGGATTGGAGATCCGTACAGAACTGAACCATTTATAAGGAGTTGGAGAGAAAAGTTTTATTGGGATCGATATAATCCTGAACAAATAAAAACCTTAATTTCCCTGTGTGACCACCTCTGTGAGGAGTATGGTATCAAAAAACACGTAGTTCCAACTAACGGAATTATAGAAAATATCGATAAATTAGGTGGAATTGTTTGTAAATCGAATTTTTCAAATATTTATACAGATATAAACCCATCATTCAATTTTAAAATGTTTGTGGAAAATGAAATATAATACACATATGAATTACGATAAGACAAAAAAAATGTTAGATACTCTTAGACAACTCAATGAGTCGTCGAGTAGAGGTGTAAAAACTTTAAACGAACAAGAAGAGGAAAAACAAATGAAAGACACTGTTATTGTAGTTGACGGTGTTGAGGTTAGGTTAATTGCTGACTCTAAAGAGGATTTAGAATTAAAGGACCCACAAAAGAAGGTCATATCCGACGTTATAAAGAACTTTGGTACTCAGGTATCAGATTTGGGTGATCTAAGACCTGGCATCACCATAGAGGGTGGTTCGGTGAGGTTAGACGGTGTACTACCTGATGTAGGTTTAAATTTCGTGATCATTGCGGGTGTAAATAAAGGTACATACTTAAACACGAGTATGTTAAAGGTTAGTTATGATGTGTTAGAGTCGACTGAGAAACTTTTAAAATTCGAAGATGTCTTTTCTGATTCTATGAATGACTTAATCTCTGAAAGACGAATAGACTAACATGGCACTTACAAACACAGATAAGAAAGATATTGAAAGAATTGTCAAGAAAGAGATTAAAACTTTCCTTGATGGTACTCAAGCACATAAAATAGTAATTGATGTCATTAAAAAGGAAATGGGTACGAGAGACATAAACGGTAAGGTGGTTGAATTATCAACTAAAGTGGTTGTGGAGTTATTTAAACAACTTTGGCAACGTAAGTCTTTTTGGGAGTCACCACTTAAAAACGTTAGATAATGAAAAAAGAATCAACAGAACAAACAATGGCAGGATCTTCAGGATCCTTCTCAGCACCTATGGGATTTGTAACTAAAAAGGAGATATATAAAGTACACAACAAGAAAAAGTACAACGAAGATGAGGTTGAGGAAGATGTTGAGGAAGGTGAGTTCACCGAAGCGATGACTGCTGGAGTATCTGCTGGTGCTATGTACGATGCACCTTTTGGTGATGGGTCAGGTGGTAATCCACTAAAAATCGGTGGTGAAAAGACAATTAAGAAGAGAATGAAGACCATGAGGAAAAAGAAATTCCCAATGTGGGGTGGACCTGACGGTGTTTACGTTTCAATTAAGGAGAAGTGTAAAAAGTTTCCTTACTGTAATCAGGGTGTTGGATTAAATAACCTCGAATTTTACGAAAACGATCAATTAAATGAATCGGTGAAGGAAATCTCAAAAAAATACGGATTACCATTCAAAGAGGTTGAGAAATTAGTGATAAAAGAGATAAAACGTATATTTATATAATATGAAAGTTTCAGAATTAGATAAAATTATCGAAGAAACCATCTCTAAGGAGATTAAAAGTAGAATCCTTAACGAAAGTAAGGGTGAAAAAACCGCACATTGTATTAAATGTGAGGGTGAATATATTGAGGTTTGTGAATCTAAAGATGAAGCAGATCAAAAATGTGAAGAATATAATAAAAATAACCCTGACAAAGATTATGTTGTTGAGGTTGAAACATTTGAATCCCAAGAAGAACTAATCAGTAGGTTAGATGAGTTGGGTGAAGAAAAAGACATAGAAAACATGAAAGAAAACCAATCAATCGAAGAAAAGTTACATGGTGACCAACACAAATTAGATGTTGATAACGATGGTAAAATCGAAGCATCTGATCTTGAAGATATAAGGCAGGGTGACACTAATGAAGATTTTGATATTACAGAAATTGACTGTGAAGCATGTGGTAAAGGTTTATGTGAGTGTGGTGCATTGGAAGAGGAAGAATCTGTAAATGAAAGTAGAAAAAGAGTTTTACGTTTAACAGAATCACAAATGATTGATATGGTAACAAAAATGGTTAAAGAGTCAAAGTCAAATGTACCTGGTGTTAGAGAAGTGGATGACGTACATAAAGCGAACAAAAAAGAAACTGAGGAACATATGAAAACCGTAGATAAAAAAATTAAAGATGCATTAACTATCGAAGGTGGAGACAATCCTGAATTCCCTAAGGCTAATGGTAAAGGTGATAAGAAAGTAGTTCATAATACTGAAGAGGAAAATGAAGAAATGGAAAACTCAAGAGGTGAGAATCCATTAGACTTAGATTATGATCATGAACCAAGTGAAGAATTTAAAGAAAGACTTAAGAAATCTTTAGAGGGTGATTCAACTATGGGTAATGCTGACGGAGGAAATACAATTGAAACAGAAACAGGTAAGAATCTTCACAAGACAGCTGAAAGAAGAAAAGAGGTCAAAGAAAAGGCACCTATGTATGTTAAGGATGTACAACCAGTAAAAGAACTTAAAGAAGAAACAAGTGAGGTTGAGAATGTTTTACAGGAAGAGATCAGTAAAATGAAGAATATGTTCTCTTACAACGAAAAGACTCAATAACCCATTGTTTTTAAACTCTTTTATGTGTATATTCTATAGTATAGAAAACAAATAAGAGAGATGAATGAGAACCATTTGATTGATAATGAGAATTACGGTAAACAGACTGAAGTTTGGTACCGTGCTTACGACATATCCACAGAAAAAATCATTTTATTTTATGATTTCCTCGATTCCATCCACACTTTAATGGATAGGACTTATTTGGGGGTTGATGTAATGGATGAGGAACTCAACCAAAAAGGACACTTTACGTGGTGTTGGGACAAAACAATCAACAATTTTAAAAAGGAAAGAATCGTCTTTAAAGAAAGAGGTATCCACTATGAATATTTTTGGACTTTTTTTATGGAGACTTTCTACCATGCACAAATGGATGGTGAAGAAACTAATCTAAAAGAGTACCTTTTTAAGTTATTTAACTACAAACACAAAAAAACGAGACCAGAGTTAGGTGTACTAACAGAAATCTACAAAATATTAGAAAAGAACTTGACCTAATAGAAAAAATTACGTATATTACTATCAAAAACGTAATATAAGTATGGAAACGTTAATCAAAATTAAAAATCTTGTCGAGAAAATGTCTGTCGATACTAATAAAGTATTTGACAAGGGAAATCGTTCTGCATCCATAAGAGCTCGTAAATACGCTCAGGAGATAAAGAGTCTAATTTCGGTATACAGGAAAGAAGTATTAGAAGAAATTAAATCACATGATAGATAACATAGAACTATTCGTATTGGTTCTAAGTATAGTCTTTATACTTAGATTCATTGGTGAGTTTGGGGTTAAACTACTACAAACAACACCTAACCCATTAGAAATAAATAAGTATGAAAGAGTGTTTATTTACATTTCAATATCATACATAATAACATATATAATCATATAATAGTGTACAAAAATATAAAACCATTACAACCATATTTCTTCTCATTGAGAGAAATAAAGAGCAACGTTAGTTTAGATCTAAAACTACCCGTAACGTGGAAGTACGAAAAAATAGTACAAGTCTATAAAACATTAGAAGTGAAAATACAAGACAAGAACGATAAGAGTATTTTAGTCTCTTTTGTTGCTGTTGCTAACGAAGATGGTTTTGACACCGCATTTCAATGTGCAAATGAAGTCGTGATTAAAAACCTTGAGGAAGAACAAAAACGTAAACTATTCGATGAGAAAGTTAGAGAGTTAAGAGATGTTTTTGAAAATACAGGAATAGATGAATTACACAGTTTAAAATTTAAAAAGAATGACAAGGAAATCGAAAACGAAGGACTTAGCTTGGTTGGAGAAGGAAGTGAAGAAGGATCAACTAATGGTGGAGACACACAAGAAGAAGATGATTCAGGAACTACTGAAGACGAAGAAGGAGGATCTATTCATCCCACCACCCACAAAGAAAAAAAATAAATTAGGTCTATTCTTAATAAGGGTAGGTAAAATATTAGGTATGTAATGGAAGATAAAGAAGACAACGAAAAAAAAGGGGACCTACTAAACCAATTAGCAATCATTGCGGATTTAACTGAAAAGATAAATTTAGAGGTTAAGAATCCCACGTTACTATTTGAACTTGATGTTGAAGAGTATAATCGAGTGAAAGACTACCTTAAGACTAAGTACAATGATAAGATAGATGATGAGGGTGAAGTATTCTCTGTTGGTATTGGAGAATGTATATATGTCTTTAGTAAGAGTAATGTCTAAATAAATCAGTTCTTTTATAACCTTTTTTCTCTAATAGAGGATAAAGGTTTTTTCTTTGTGTGGTTGTTACATCTTTAACAAATATAAAATTACCCTTTCTCTTATCGAGAAGATCTTCCTTTAAAATGTTGAATAGTCTTTCAGAATCACTTAGGTTCTTATTACCAAACATCCTGACTTCACTTTCAATCTGAAGAAATATCTTATTATTTAATGTGAAAATTTGTGCAATTTCATCGACTTTGTCAAATATCTTTAGAAGTTCATGGTAACGAATTCTTTTCTTATTATCATGATCATAAACTTTTTCTTCTTCCCAATAAGGAATGAGTTCTTTCATTCTATACCCCTTTTCACTGGCACTGACGTTTATCAATCTTCCAATTTCGTCTCGTTTAGTAATTGTTTTAGATTTAGCCCAACGATTATCAGGATAAATTAGTGCAAGTTCGTATGAGAGACTTAAATTTCTCTTACCACCAAACTCTTTTACATAACGAGGTTTTCTTTCAGTTTTTAGTTCATACCACAAATCTCTTATTGATGGTAAACTAATTGTTTGGTAGATAAGTTTTTTTCTCTTTTGATTACAGAATAGTATTATTTTATACTTCCGTTTCTTCATTAACCAAACAAGTTGACTACGTACCCAATTAAAGATACTAACCCCCACATACCTAAACCAAAAACGACAACAAGGAATATCTTAATTGGTCGTTCTACCTTTGCTACTTCAGCTAAAACCTCTTCCCTCTGTTTTTGTTTTTTACATTTACTACACGCCATAATTAAATATATATAATAATTATCCAATAATCAAGAGTGGGGGGTTGATAACGTGACTTATTTTAGTTATATTTTATACAAGAACATCTAATAAGAAGCAAATGATAAGTTACATTGGAGGAAAAGCACGTATTGGGAAATGGATTGTCCCATTCATACCGAAAGATATTGAAACATATGTGGAGACATTCTCAGGGATGTTTTGGGTCTTTTTCAACATGGATTTAAAAGAGTACCCAAATCTTAATACTGTCGTTTACAATGACTTTAATGGGTTAAATGCAAACCTAATTAAATGTTCCTTAGACTATGATAAGATGTGGGACGAATTGGACAAATACAGTGAATATATACAAGTGGTTGGTCAAGAGATTACACCACCAAAATGTAGGGAATTCTTTAATACATGTCAAGAGGAGGTATTTCACCCCGATTATGTAATTGGTGATGAACCTAATTACGACGCTGCGGGTAAATACGTTTATGTTCTAACACAGATATTTTCAGGATCAAAACCTGAATCATCTAACTACACAGATTATAAAGGTAAGTACCGTTGTAAGGTTTTAATATTTATGGATAAGTTAAAGAATCCTAAATTCAGAGAACATTTCGACAAGATAACCTTTGTTGAGAATGGAGATTTTAGTGAGGTGATTTGTAAATATGATTCACCTACAACATATTTTTACGCGGATCCACCGTACTGGAAAACTGAAAACTATTATTCTAATCACGACTTTGATCGATTAGATCATGAAAGGTTAGCGAATTGTTTACAGAATATCAAAGGTAAATTTAGTTTATCTTATTACGACTTCCCACTTTTACGTGAATGGTTCCCACTAACAGAATATAAGTGGGAAGAGAAAGCATTCAAGAAATCGGCGGCAGCTAAAAAAGATGGAACACAAAACGACGGAATGGAACTCCTGATAATGAATTATGGTACCCCGAATCACGTGATTGGTCAACAACTAACACTTTTTAGTGAGGGAGATTACTCATAATCAATATTTAACATAAAATAACGTTGGATCCTGAGATTATAATATACATAAACAAACTAAGGGGGTACTTTAAGAAAAACGAAAATGCTAAGAACTATTTCTTAAAAAATTTAAATGAGGATAAGTTTTTTGATATGGTCACAGAGTTGGCACAAAAAAACTTTTCAACAAAAGGAGACCCAACATTAGACCTACCACAATTTGAAGCAGTAAAACAAACAATGAAGGCAATAGAAATATCAAAAAGACCTGATTCTTTCTACGAACCTAAAATATTTATTGATGAACGAGGTTTGGTTAAAATAATAAAACAAGGAAAATAGAATTTAATGAAAGATTTAACAACACAAGAAGTAAAGTCCCTTTTAAGTAAGGGTGAGAAAGTATTAGTTGATTTTTGGGCACCATGGTGTGGTCCATGTAAGTCATTAATACCACGATTAGAGTCACTATCGGATAAGTACCCTGACGTTCATTTCGTTAAGGTAAATGTTGATGAACACGGAGACTTTGCTATGGAATTGGGTATTAGAAACGTACCTACCGTAATCATATACAATGGTGAGACCATAATGAATAAAAGTATTGGTGCAAAACCTGACAGTGATTATACTACGGTCATAGATAGTATGTTGTAGTGGTTTGTGTCTTCACATTAAAGGGTTGTTCTCATTGTGAAAACTTAAAAGAAAGATTAAGTAAGGAGAATATACAATATGAGGAGTATGATATTGACGAACACTCATTTTTATGGGGTCAAATTATAGAACAAACAAAAATGGACACTTTACCAACTGTGTTCTTTAGAAACGAAGAAAAAAGAAAAGGTATTTTATTAATGCCGGGTCTAAATGTGGACGATGAGGACCACTTTATAGAACAAATTTTACATAATATCTGATTAAAAAGGGAGATTTTAAAAAAAGTCTTCCTTTTTTGTATTCAAGAAGATAAACAAAAGTATTTATGTAAAAGGACTTTTAGAGATGGCTTTACAACAAATATACTGGGAACAAATTGCAACTGAAAATGTTGTATCGGGATCTAACATTACGTTAGGTAACCCTTCATCGTCTTTGGGTGCAATTTATGCGGACTCATTGGTGGTTGGTACAATAACTCTTACTGAATTATTAGAGACTAATGTTGAGGATCTTAACCTTTTTACTGGATCTGTTTCAACCTCATTAGAGTTTACAGGTTCAAATTTAACAGTTAAGGGAGACCTTAATGTTTTAGGGACATACACTACGATTAAATCGGAAACGGTGATATTAGATGATAATATCATTGAATTAAATGGTAGTGAAGAAAAATATGGTGGATTATTAATAAAAGACCCAACAAGTCCAAATCTTGTTTCAGGTTCATTATTATGGGACACGACAAACGATAGATGGATCGGTGGTCAATTAGGGAGTGAAGAGAATTTAGTGGTTGAGAGTGAATTAACAACACTTTCATCATCACTATCCTCATCAATTAATGAATTATCCCAATCAGTATCCTCGTCTTTTAACGAGAACAGTGAGTTTATTAGTGACTTATCATCTTCTATATCTTCGTCAATTAATGAATTATCCCAATCAGTCTCATCATCCTTTAACGAGAACAGTGAGTTTATTAGTGACTTATCTTCTTCGATCTCATCTTCGATCACAGAACTGTCACAATCGGTGTCTTCGTCTTTTAACGAGAACAGTGAGTTTATAACTGATTTATCCTCGTCAATTTCTACATCAATAAGTGAATTGTCGTCGTCGGTATCTACATCATTTGATGATACCAATACAACAATAACTAATTTATCTTCGTCATTATCAACATCAATTAATGATTTATCATCATCTGTTGATGGTACGTTTACATTAGCGGAAGGAAGGTTAGATAAATTAGAATTAACAAGTGGTTCACACCATGGTAGGATAACTGATTTAGAATTATTTAGTTCTTCATTAGACGCAACCTTCGCTACCGACCAAGAACTAACAGAACTATCACAATCTATAACTTCATCAATTGGGGAGTTATCTTCGTCACTATCAGCATCAATTAATGATTTATCATCATCTGTTGATGGTACGTTCATAGTAACTGAGGGTAGGTTAGGTAAATTAGAAACAACAAGTGGGTCTCACCATGGTAGATTAAATGAATTAGAATCAACAGGTTCAGACCATGAAACGAGAATTGATGGGTTAGAATTATTTAGTAGTTCTTTAGATGATACTTACGCAACAGATCAAGAATTAGACGATGTTTCGTCATCTTTAAGTGATGCAATTGAACAAACTCAGACAGATATTGAAGCAAGTAACATATTCCAACAAACAGGATCGTATTATGGAACTGCGGAGAATCTACAAATATCAGGTAGTGGATTAGATTCACCTGATGGTTCAATTAGTGAGAAATATGGTGTTAGAGTTCATAAATCACTACATGCTGAAAATGTGAACGTAGGTCAACCAACATCAAATGATTGGGGGACTATGGATGGATCATATTTCAACAATTTTAACAAAAACACAGACGTTTCGGAGATTATTAGGTTTATGGCGGGGTTATTATCCTCATCAGCACCTGATGCATCACCAAATACAAAATATTATAACGGATATACCAAAAACACCACCAATACATCAACAGATT